>Ga0228711_1008243_pt1 | contig 14726 bp, 8 predicted proteins | sample MedpolnodulmetaG_2_FD_177996 | JGI IMG/M metagenome (GOLD analysis project Ga0228711, IMG submission 177996) | Root nodule microbial communities from Medicago polymorpha collected in Santa Monica, California, United States - brown nodules | ecosystem: Host-associated > Plants > Roots > Nodule...
ATTCATAGTTGACGTAAAAAGCCATACATTGACTATTAGTATATGCTTTAGAACAACGTATACGAATATTCGTATAAGCATATTACCTAGATTACAATTAAAAATTAACACAACTTAAACACATGAAAGAAACATTAGGTAGCAAATTCGATATTTCTACCCCAACCATGATGAGAACTAATTAGTGATCTTATCATTTTTCATGATAGCACTTTTATCTTTATTTTTTCTATAAAAAAAAAAAGAGTAAATTTTATATCTGAAATGTGGCAAGCTAAGGTCATATTTCAGTTACAAACCTTGCCACTTTTCATCATGTTCACAACATTAACAGCACTAAAGTCAACAACATTGTTTCCCACTTTAGCTCGAGGCCCACCAAAGCTCAATTGGTCTTCACAACCTCTCTTCTTATTGTTTCTTTCTTTTGTGTAATTTTCTTCTTTCAACCAAACACCAAACAATTTCAAACAATCTCTTCCACTTTCTTCATTTTCACCAACCGCATTTTGAACAGATTCACAACTTCCTTGTTGCTTCATTATGCGATCGATTTGATCTGGACCCACATTTAAATTGTCTTTTAAAAAAGTCACCAACTCTTCGCATTGTTTCTTTGCACGTGTCAATTCATGACTCAACGTTTCATTGTCTTTTTTTAATTTCTCATTTTCGCTCGATAAGTTGATACATTGAGGAAATGTTGTTGTTGTTTCCACTGATCCAGGGTTTTTTGAATTGGAGGAAGAGGTTGAGGTTGATCCTACTCCGTCGTTGCCGGAGTTTGAAGGAGAGTTGACATTGACGCTCGTTTTTTCGGCTTCCACAGGTTGCGACGATGATTGTGGGATGGTTTTGCGGCGTTTGATATCGGTGAGGAGGTGTTTGTGGCCACGTTTGAAATTCTCGTTTGCAAATTCCCATTTATCTGGCACGAGCTTTCGGAATCCCTGCAAATTCAAAAACCATGGTAATTAGCATTTTCTCATTGCCAAAGTGTTGAAATAAAACTTAGAAAAGAAAACGTGCTACTATTTGAGGGGTAAAAACATCTTTCCAAAAGTAAACCATTGAACACCAAAATTAATCTTTAAAAACATACACATTTGATGGAAACGATTTTTTTTTACATAATAAAATCATTGATTTTTATCTACCAAAAAAAAAGATCATTGATTTTTAAAAATATTAATCTCTAAATTATCTATGCACTGACGTCGATGCTATAAAATTCGTTTACATGTGAATTTAATCAAATCACATTATAATATCATTTTTTTAGGACAATTTATAGAATATATCTACAAATGCTTATATGGTGGTGTGATTAATTGATGCATGTATAAAAAAAGTCCTACCATGTCAATGCGTACAAGTTGAAAACTTAATACATTTAATTTAAATTCATTAACGATACATTTATATAATCAAACATATTCGTAAGATTATTGAAAACGAATGACTTAATCACATCTAACATCACACATAATTGATTGTGATCAAGTGAATTCATTTTCGGTGTATCAAAGTTGAACTCTATAAAAGAAAATTACTATTTTGATTTTTTGAAAAAAGTAAATAGGATGACCAATATTTTCTTATGGTATTCTACTTGGATAGAAGTTTTTCAATCTTTTCGTATATGTGTACTGAACAAGTCTTCTATAGACACAACCTCAAATCAAAATATATGAACATATTTATATAAAATAAAAAAATTAAATCTCATCAATTAACATCATGTTAGTATATCTAAATATTTAGATTTAGAATTGTGTTCGTAGAAGACTTGCTCCCGCGAACAACATATGTCTTTTATACGTGCTAGTTTGTGGAAAAAGTAAAGCATAAACAAACAAATTACCATGTTATGAACCTCAAAAATTGCTAGTAAAAAACATTGGCAGTTGGAAGTTATCTTAAACTAATCAAAGGCTGCAAAACATGCAAGAATGAATCATGTTCATGAAAAACAAAAAGGATAGAGGGAAATAAAGAACTTACATAAGTATTGAGCTGACGAACAAAGCTAGAGAAATTGTTGTGCTTGAAATATTTAGGAAGCAAATCCCTTGCAAAATCAGCATGTTTCCACACAACAAAACTTTCACCACTCTCACTCCATGATATCACATCATCCGTCGCAAAATCATCCACCATCTGATAAGTCTTCAACAAAAACGGCGCTGGCGCCGACCGCTGCGACATTTTTCTCCGATCAACCCTTCAACTAATATATTTTTCTAATCACTACTACTAATAATTTTCTCAAAACAAAAAATAAAATCTCTTCTCTATGATCTTATGTAAAAAATAAATAAATAACTTAAAAGTAAAAATTTGTCTAGGAAGAACAACTAAAGAGAAGAAGAGCAGTTAAGAATTCCCAATCCCAACAATAAAAACCAGAAAGAAAGAAACGAGAATGAACTAAATTTTCTGAAGGCTTTCTAAGACGATCAGAATCCATTAGCTTAAGCCACATCTAAGAAATTAATTTGGGTCACAACAAACATAATTCCCCATATGAAGTTGGAAAGTTTTATGAATAATATTCTCCTTCAATATCCTTGGGCAAGACTCTTTTTATAGATACGGAATAACCAAACATGTTCCAACCTTAATAAGTGACGTTGGTTCTAGAAATTTTGAGAAGCACTAAAGTTTCATTATTGACCAAATGAAACCGGTTCCACACGTACCAATAGATAGATGATAGATATGTCACTATTAAATTAATTTTGTAATTAAAATAACAAAAATATGGTTGTTGGTTTCGCATTTTCTTCCTCTTGTAATTGAAGTGTCTGTTGCAATTTGTTTAAATGATGTATCTGACATTGATAAGTTTTTTTTAAATGATGCATAAGTTTTTTTATCATTAGATTAATTAATAAAAAGTTTTATCGCCGAATCAAGTATTATATGATAGAATTAATTAGTCTGATAGTAAAAATACTAAATATTGTGTGATACGGTTTTATTTGTGCACCTTAAAGTTAGTCTCTAAGAATCAATCATCTTCGTTTAATCACTCTTTCGTTTTAAATTTAAAAGATAATTAGATCAATAAAATTGAGTCGGTGTATTTGATAAATACTTAACTTTTTAAGTTGTCCAAAAAGTTGTATCTTATATTTAAGATATGAGGGAGTATCTATTTTGTTGAGATTTGGGATAACATTTTTGATAAAATATTAATTGTTTTTTTTTTTGAAAGATAAAATATCAACTGTTGAATGTTGATGGTTAGGAAATTACAACGCGGTTTTGCTAGTTGGCTATTTCTCTTGAATGAAAATGTACATGTTTTATTTTCGTACGAAATTTTCTGCATGGAAGCTTCTATGACAATTTCCCGTAAAGCACTTTTCTTATTTAGTTTTTGGAAAATTATATGATGTGACAAATAGTTTTGATAAAAATGATGTGACAAATATTATGTAGAGAGTGCGTTCTACTTTTTCTTTGCTTGATAATGGATAGACGCGTGTGTTTGGCATTATCTGGCTATTTGATCCTTTTAGGAAGAAAAAAAATCGAAAAGAACAAGAAGTGTGGTAGGTGAGGCAAATTATATAGATTCACACCTTAAAAATTATATATAGTTAGAGCAGAGGCTAATTGTTGATTGATGCATGCATGTAATGTAAAAACCATGTGATGAATAGTGTTTAATTTACTTTAATTAATGGGTAATTCTTATTTACTCATAAGAAAAGGGATAAATACTTTGCTACGTACTACGGAGTTTTCTTGAATACTAATTTGTGCCATCTAATTATTGAAATGTTATTTTAGTTTTCTTTATTTAATTATTTTAAAATTGATTTTGACTATAGATATTGGTACTCAATAAAATTTATGTGTGCCACAAAATTTTCAAGAAATAGCTGGGCACTGATAATTAATCCAAAATTTAAACTTTTAAAATAAATAATTAAATGTAGTAAAAACTAAAAAGTGATGTGGCTTCAAGGGATTTGGTTATATATCCATCCTTAAAAAAAAAGTTATATATCCAATTAATTAAACTCTTAAGTTGTGGAAGTTTTAATTTTTTGAAACAACTAAAGTTGAGAAGTTGTCACCTCAATTGAAATTATTAAGTCCTTTTTTTTCAAAAAAGAAAAACACCCCAATCTCAATTACTCGTAAAATTCCAATTTTAAGACGGATTTGCATAGAAAAGAAGAATAAATAGTCCAAGTAGAAGTTTCTAACATCATTTTTTTGACTCAATATTACAAACACTATTGAAAGTCGGAAAAACAGTTACAACAATTCATTATAGGCATGAATAAAAATAGTTTTTTATTTCTCTTTTTTTTCAATAGTATGGATAAGGAAAAGTAGAAAGAATGGGACGAAGTGGGTAAGGTGGTTTTTTCTTTGCCTTCACCTAACCCTCCTTCAATTTTCTAAATTGCTTCATTATCATGGCAGCTACATATATATTTCAATGTCTTGTCATCTTTCATCAATTGGTAGCCTCCTTTATTTATTTCTTCATTTTTCTTAGCTTTAGACCATTGTGCCTCTTATGGCCGCCCAACATTATACTATGCATTGAATAAAGTATGGAACATGGAAGCAAATGGATGCTAACACAACACTTTTATGACTTTTTGTTTTTTACATATGTTGAATTTGGATTTATGTGATCCTAGCTTCTATCTTATTCGTTACCATAGTAACTTCATGGCTAAGAATTAATAATCAAGACAACAAATAATACCTTTATGGTTAAGTCATTTGCAATTAGTATTTCCATCTTATTACCTTTGGTTCTAAAAATATTTAGATCATGAGTTGGGTCAAGAAGTTCATCAGAGTTAAAATAATCATCGATACATTGAAAGTTTTATCAAAAGTACTCTCTCCGTGTTCTAAAATAACCGAGTCATTTCACTTTTCAATACAATATTAATTACTTTTTTCCTTTTATTACTCTAATTAATATTACTTTCATCATTTCCAATTCAATATATTCCACTTTACATTTATGATAGTGGAGAATGCACCAATACTTAACAAATGCACTTAAAACTATTTTTTCTCTCTCCTTCGTTTTTACATTTTTCTTACGTGTGAAATGAGTTTTTGGCTCAGTTAATCCGGGACGGAGGGAATATTTATAAATCACGCACAATATATTTAACTTATTGGTTATTGTGTCCATGTAGGTATGACCAATATCCTTACCAAGTAATCACTCAATCTTTGGACAAACATGTACGATTTTTTATTTTTTAAGAACAAACATGTACGATATTTAAGACAATATACATGAATAGCATAGCATATAAATTTAATCAATCTAATTGCGTGATGCATGGTTAATCATGTGAGACGTATGTGGCAAATTACAGATTTTCTTTAGAAAATTATGCGAGCATGACTTTTTCTTCACATCATTCTACGTAATTCCTTTTTTTCATTCTTTGAAACAAGACTACGTACGTAGCTCTAGACAACGTAGTATTAGGTTTATTTTATTTTGAAGGATTTATTTTTGCTGGCTGACTTATTGGTTTTGGCCGAATCAGTTGTTCGTTGAACTGGTATTCATTTGATCATCTATTTAATCAAAGGAATGTCATTTTATTAACAACTTTTACTTATTCAACCCGTACAAATATATAACCCTAAAAAAAACCATACAAAAATATAGTTTGAGAGGTAATTTATTATTTTGTAATCTATTACCTTTTCTTTACGTACGTATAATTTTGACCCTTCTATAGTTTTAGTTTTACAATGATTTGAAGAATGCGATGAAAATAATGTGTTTTCATGATAAGTGGGTGAATTGGATGAGTATGTGCAAGGAGAATTTTAATGTTAATGATGATAGTGTGGGTCCAGTAATTGTTAAGATAAGGTTGAGATAGGGTGACCCAATGTCATCCTATCTTTTTATTATGTGTGATGAGGATTTATTTTCTGAGAAATTTTAATATGGTCACGTGACCAAATAAATAGTGTTTGGTCACATACACATAAAGAAATATTTTTTTAATAATAAGGAAGAAATTGATAAAAAATAATTGATTATTTTAAGGACCATCTTTTTGTGTGTGTGTTCAAACACTTTTGATTTGGTATTGTGACCATAGAAGAATTCCTCTTGTTTGCTTTACTTAAAAGAACATAGGCAATATAGATGGTAACAAGGTGTGTAGGGAAGCTTAATTTCTCACACACCTTTTATTTATTGAAAATTGTTTTCTTTATTGCAGAGATACCATTAATGAAAGTACTAAGTTGAGGGAGATATTACAAGTATATGATGAGGTGTCTCATCAAGCTATCAATCTTTAGAAATCATAAATCTTTTTTAGCATGAACAACTTGGTGGAAGATAAATAAGATATTTGAAATATTCTAAATATGCAAGAAATATTAGGGTTGGGAAATCGTGGGAAGGTATAGGAAGGCTATTTTGGGTATCTTTAAGACAGAGTTTGGAAGAAAATATAAGGTTGGTCCGAAAATCATATGTCAGAGGCGATAATAGAGGTTCTGACCAAATCGCTTGATCAATCAATTTTTACTTATTACTCCCTTCGGTCTCAAATATAATAAAAGATTCTTTTTTAGGTTCATTGAGTAGTTAATGTATCTGGTCTACATTGTAAAGCAGATACATTAATTATTCAATGAACCTAAAAAAGAAATCTTTTCTTATATTGAGACCGAAGGGAGTATATGAGCACTTTTATTCTACCAACATCATTAGGGGGTGGAAATCCAAATGATGGTCAAATATTTCTAGTGAAGGTCGAATAAAAGAATAGGGAAAAGGCATAAAATTGCTTTGTTGGAACAAAATTACCACGAGGAAGAAATTTTGAGGTATGAGATTTAGATGCCTTTATAGATTGAACTTGGCTATGATATGGATTCAAGGTTGGACACTGATGACCAACCAGATACTATGGTGGTTACGATTTACAAAGCTATACTCGCTTAAAATAATAACTTTGTATGGGCCGGACTAGGCCATATCAACCCAAGCTTTATATGGCGCAATATCTTCACTTCACAGGTGACAGTCATAGGCCGTCTTCGATGGTGTATTGGAAGCAGGTAAAGTAGGAGTATGTTAGGAGTCACGGTTAAGGGATAACGGAAGTTCTTTCATGTATAATCCTATTATGTATAGTTTGGAGCATTTATAAGTGGTGGACCTCATCATAGACTGCAACAATTAGAACTCGGATTTCATCAATGAAAGGGATATGAGCAAAATAGAAAAAATTGTGTTGATGTAGCATGAGGTGGATGACAAAGTAATATGGAAATTGAATAATGAAGACATTTTATAGTGGGCTTGACCCCGAATAATTTTGTTGAATTAGGGGGTTTTAATTTAGTGGGCTTGGTGCGGACTTTTTTAAGTGGACTTTAAAATTTGGAGCTCTATTGACACCTCTAATTCAGAGTTTCAAGAGGGTGAAGCAAAATTTGGAGTTTCAAAATGAACGTTTTTGCTTGGAGGATGTTTAGGATGTGCTTGTTAATGTGGGTGAGGCTTCAAGATAAATGTGTCAATTGTTCAGATTGTGAGAATAATTATGAAAATGATTGACATATCTGTGTTGGATGTGCAAAGTGAAGGAAGTGTGGATGGATGCAGGATTGTGGGATGTTGTTAGTGGTTTTATTGATAGTGTAGCTTATTTTGCATATATGTTTTAGAATATTATTTGCAGGTCATCATCTAGCATGGCAATTGACGTTGTCATGATTCTATGGTGCTTATAGCTAAGACGAAACGTGAAGGTATGGGAATATGATCAATAATTTGGGCATGTCTATACATTTGGCGCACAACTCAATGCGACAATGGCTTGCGGTTCGCGATAGACAAACACACGCGACATACATTCAGACGATGAAGGCTAAGTGAAATGCAATGATGATAAAAGACTTTTGGTGTTGGTATGTGCATTAGGGGCTCCTCATATGGAAGCATAAGCAATTGGTTTAAGGAAGCTATTAGTTGGCATGGTGAGGTGGGACTATCAAGAGTGTCAACTGAGTTAGATCGGAAGCTAGTAGTTGACAATATTGTTGATAATTCTACAAATCAATGTGAACCACCTGTAGAATTCTTTTAAATCAATTTTCCAACTTTGAGATAAGTTTTGATAGGAGGAAAACAAAGTATGTTGTTCATTGTTTAGCAAGTGAGTCAAAATTATATGCAGTCATCATGTGTTTGAGTTGTTCCCATCTTTTATTACTCAAATTTTGATGATATAAATGACTTAAGTTTGTTATTGTCAAAAAAAAAAGAATCACTTCAATTTTTAAATTGAATTGATTATTTCTCAACTAACACACCTTTAATTATGTGCAGTTTTTTTCTACAGTATATAATAAATATTATGACAAGAAAATAAATTAATTCTCTCTTAGGATATATCTGCTAAACAATATTACTTGTCAATACACAATGGTAGAGCATGTGATGTATGTAATCTTTTTGAAAAGGTAAAAGAAAAATCGTTTAGTTATTGATTGGGTCTTAGTGTAACATCAATTTTATGTGGTTGCAATAATGTTAGATCTTCTATGTCTGAAAATAATTTTGATATTACAAAAGTGTTATCTTTGAAAAGATCTCTAACTATGAATGATTTGATATGTAAGTTGTTTATTGGGAGTCACTTCTCATTAAAATTTGTTGTGAAGTTTGACATAAATTTAATGTAAGAACCATTAGGAGAATGGAATTCGAACTCTCTCCATCAAACTTTTTTTTTCAATTTTTAATCTCCAATATTAAAATACACCAATACTTTTCTTTATACTTCAACTATCATTTTCTCTCTTGCATGTTTGTTGGTTGAGATTACACTTAAATTTTTTGAGGGAAATTGTAATAGAGAGATTTCAAATCTAGTTGACTTGAGATCTTGGAGTTCTCAAGGTCTCAGGTTCGATTCCTTCTGCTGTCAATTTTGGTGGACAAGTTCATACAGAGTTTTGTTCTGGTTTAGAACGGAGCCCCCGCAAGTGAGCGGTGGAATTGGTCTCTCAGATTAGTCGATCCTTAAATCGGATACCGAGTTTTAAAAAAAAAATAAAATTATGTGCCTTTTTCTTTGTCAAAGTGAGGTCAAATCTCATTGAAAATGAAGCACGATTGCGGATATTTTAGCTTGTACCCCAACAATTATACCCTCACCCTTACCTTTTATGTCAACTGCCCATTTTGCCCTCATATATAAACTAAAACCTTTACTATTTTCCTTTTTTTTTCTTCCAGATTTTTTCAAAGTGCCACGTTTTATAAACCGGATTAGTGTGTTAAGTTTTCCGGTACACACTTTTATTCTGGAATCTCATTTCAACTTTTTCGGTGCATATATACGTTTCGGAAACCTTACATATAGTTTATATTAGGTAATAAGTTTTATTTGTATACTAATTTTTAATCCATAGTGGTACAAAGCTCCAATAAAACCATTAGCATTAGGCATATTTGTAGAAGCTTAAAATTACCTGCACGCTCAATTTCTACGAAAAAGAAGAAATTCATCTCCACAAATGAATTGAATAACAAAAATTTAGCTATCAAATTTCTCCTCTTACGTACCAAAATACATACGAGCCCAGCTACAAATTAACACGCATGAAGCATGATGGAATATGATTCATAATAACATATAAAAAGAAGCTAAAAATTAATTTTTAGGCTGACTTCACATGAGAATTGATATGGGAGACCAAAACGATAGACATGGTCAGTTAGCAAACAAAAAAAATCAATAAAAAGTATAAACTGGAAATTTTTAGGTAAAATTTCCGGAAACTGTTATTTTAAGTTTTCCGATAAAAATTTACAAACAGAGGAACTAGATTATAAGTTTTTTCGGAAAAAAAATTCAAGATTGAAGACCTTTACATACCCAAAAATTCATGTTGGAGCGATGAATCCGGAAAAGTTTGGAATGAAAAATAAAAGTGTAAAATATTAAATGAAAAGAAGGGTAGAAGTGGTATTTTTAGTGGTTTGTAGGGGTAAAGGTACACGTGTAGGGGTATAGAGTACATTTTTCCACGATTGCCTGAAAGCAGCCCAAGGACCAGAACACGGCCCAATAGCCGGTACACAAGCTAGTGGTCAAACAAATAACCATTTTATGTCTTAAAAAAAAACATTTTATGCATGTTAATAAAATGTGTATTTTATCTGGGTGTCAAAGTTTTTTAGCGGGTATTCATCATTATTCATCCCTTAAGATGAATAATAAGGGATGAATAATGAGGAATCTAGGTTTGAACTGTATACCGTAATATCCTGTCAACTGACTTATGTTAGTGGTTTTTTTTAAGGTAAGGAATAAAGTCTTTTTGTAATAAAAATAAATAAATGAATAACACTGATATATTTTTTGGGGAAATAATACTGGTCTGTCATGTCAAAAAAACACTGATCTTCAATTATGTCCTGAATCTAGTGATACATGTTGGGCGTACATTATTAAAACGTGGGGCATTTAACGATTGTATCATTCACGTTGTGGGGGATAGATATATGTGATGGACCTGTGTGGTGTTGTGTTGTATTGTGTGTGAAGATCTCCATGTAACGTATTTGCTTTTAGAGTAAAATAACCATTTTGGTGTTTTTTTTTCTTCTTCTTAATCATCAAAGAACAAATGTTTTTACCTTCGTTGGTGTTCTCCTTAAATTAATCGTGTCTTTTATATTTATATTACCCTCCCTTGAGTTGACAAACAACTTTTATTTTTGACAAATTGATCACAGTCAACTTGAAATATAGATATCTAAAAAATTATAATCAAACTTGTCAAAAAAAAGAGGATAATCTAATGAAAACTTATAGAAGCAATGAAAAATAAGTCAAAATAAATAGAACCATTAAAAAGAAGTAGTGAAGAGGCAAACAACGGAGTTGTAACTGCTTCGCCGAGAGTATTTGAGTTATGTAGAGGTGTTGCAGATACATAATCAATGCGCTTCGATGTGGACGAGTTCATTTTCAAAACATACTCAAAGCAATAAATACAGACCAAATGTGCAGCGAAGAAAGTGAAATCCATGCACTCCAACAAGGACAAGTTAGTTGTTAAAACAAACTCGAAAATAGTATTGATGTGCACAGTTGGTTATTGAATTGGTTGACAGTGGATCAAAGGATGTTGCATGCTGTAATTTCTAGTCCATGAGAACTCTTCTGTATTTGTGTTGTTGGTTGTTCATGATAACCTCTTTTTGAATCCATTTTCATGGATCCACAATTTTCCGCACTTTGAATGATAATATTGTTGCACACAAAATCATCAAGAATTTTTTGTGATTGTGTAATTGGGGCAAAGATTGGTGTTTATTCAATTAGGGTTGGGTTCCTCATGACTCTAATAATCTTCTTCGCAGTCAAAAGTCCGATAATTTTTTTCAGTACTTTCATTGATGAAAGTGTAAGAACAACATCACTATAATATCATTATAGAATTTATATTAGACCTAACTTAATTCTTACAAAATTAAGTTTTAAATTGATAATTGTCTCCACACTTATAAACTCTTGTTTAGGTTTTATCTCATCAATCCAATGAGACTTTTGACAACATTGTGATACCAATACATTTGTACCCTCATGATATGCTCTTCTAACACCGGATGGCGATTTTCCGCTGTAAATATTACACCCAATTGCATCATGTAGTTGTTTTGCACCGTCTGATTTGAAGTGAACGTTCAATATCTGACATTGTGTGAAATTGTTGAAATCTGTGTTGTGAATTGGAACCGTCAGATCAAGGATTGATGGCTGAGATTTGCTACTGCGGCAAACTGTATGAATTTGCTGAGTCCAGACTCCATTTAAGCAATGATCCATTTACTCCATTTAGGTCATGGATGTGAGACATGTGGCAAAATATTAATCTAAGGGCTGAGAATTAAATTTTAAAAACAAGTAATTTTTAATTAAATTAAAAACATTTCATCTTTCTCCCATCGCTACCCTTTTTCTCTCTCTTTGCCGTCTTACCGTCATCACCCAATCTATCACAGCGCAAACCCAAGCTTTCATTGTATTTTAATTTTTGATGCAGCAACTCACTTTCATTTGAAGAACGCGGAGAAACAATAACATATTGTATAATGCTTGGGATCAATCTCATGTTCAGTTTTTACTGCAAACATGAAAAGCAAATTTCTCAATTCGTGGGCTGTAGTTTTACTTAATAATTGACCGATGCAATCAAGTAAGGATAGACGGAAATGGGGAAGATGGATGCAGTTGGAGATGAAACGTAAGGGTCTAAGGGAGAGTTCCGTCATTTGCTTTTTCTTTAATTAAAAAGTGTATTTTTCTTATTTTAAATCTCAACCCTTAAATATATTTTTGCCACGTTTAAATGAAGCATTTCCTAAATGAAGCATACCTGAACTCGAATTTGCTACAACAACAAACCAGATCCTTCTAACACCAGCCTATAAAATGTGTGCATTTTGCATCATTTTTTCTATAGTAGGACTTCTGATGTTTTCCACGCATGCACACATGTGTGGCTTTGCAATTCGTCATCATAGTAACAAACGACATCACAGGCTATAATTGGGGTTTAATTATTATAAGAGTTTCCTAATCAGTGACTTCACTTGACAATGTCCCATATCAAAGTCAACTATGGTTCTATTTATTTCCCTGCTAACCTAAGCAACCGGTAGCTGGAAATTTAGTGGAACATGAGTCATGACAGGCTAGAAAGTGCGAGTCGTCAGATACCACAGAGGAAAGCAGCAGCCCAATGTTCCCAATTGATCATATTCTCTTGTTCACATTATAGAATTAGAAGGTTGGCTTCCATGTTGAAATTTCAAGCTCAAGTGCCTTTCAAGCCAGTTCAGTTAGAAAGCTAGAGAGTCAGTCCTTGGTCAGAGTTGCAAGGCTGTCATTTTTGTACTGTACTCTTTCCTCGGTCTTGCATTAGATTCTCTAATTCGAAACACCAAGACCAAACCAAAAAGAATAATAACAACGAGAGTATTGACCAATTTGGTCCTTACATGCCATTCATGTGAAAATGTTAGAGACTAATTCATATATTATTTTTCGTCAAGTATCGATCATGGTGTTGTCATTGGTAATCAATGCGGCTTTTGCCTTTCCTCCATGGCCAATTCTGTGAAGGATGGCAGCACCACATCGTCGATATGTCAAAATTTTTTGCTCTTCACCATGGTCTACCATCGACAACATTGTCAAGAACAAATTAGACTGCGAACAAATTGTGACACACTAAAGAAATCTCTAGTATAATATGTGTGTTTGGGTGAACCGCAAAGTTGGAATGAGTCACCATCAATTCGACAAAAGCTACACTTTCTAGCTTCACAAAATCGCAATAATTGACATTAATTTTTCAAGCTGATCATCCATACCATACCTACACAATGAATACCAAAAAGGAGCAGCAGGGGATTTTCAACCACAGAGCAAAAACTTTTAACACAACCGTCTTCTGACACAAAACGAAACTAGTATTGTACTTCTAGCATCTTATATTATATTATACTATATAAAAAACATAAAAATCTACCACAGTCACATTTTAGACAAGAACAGTACAAAACTAAAAAACAAGAGCTACCGACAGCAAGTAACATATCAATAATAACATCAACTACTTTAGGTACCAAAACAATCTGGGTTTGGTTAAACTAAAGGCTCATGGCCGCTTCTGTTTGGTAGTGAAATTTTGTCATTTTATATCACACATGATTGTAACTTGTAACTTGTATGGTTAAATTAATAACCATGGTTGGATTTTTCTCCGGTTAATCATCAATAATCACCCATTCATGCTCATCATCATTGCCATCACCACAATCATTCAGCTTTGACGAACCGCACAAGCAACAACCTGTGCCCACTGTCTCAACCTTGTCTTCACCGTTTGTGGATCATCATCTTCATAACATAACACACACAAAAAAAAAAAACAATAATAACAAACTTAATCAGCAAAAATAAACACCACAGATCTTAATTCAAACTTGATTAGCAATAAACAATGAAGCACTGAAACAGACACGAACATCAGACTCTCGACTAACACGTCCACACCATTTAAAAAAATGTAATTAAGACAAAAATTGATTGAGAATTTGAAAATAGAGAAATGAATTTAATGATAACAATTAATTAAATATTACCGTTGCCGAAGATGGCGGTGCGAGGGCTACCACGAGGAGAAGGAGTACCATCACGATCGGAGGCAGCGGAGGAAGACGGCGTAGTTACGGCGGCGGATTTAGGGTTCCGAGAATCATTATAACTTTTATTAACAGCATGATAAAGTTCAAGAGCAGGTAAAGTATCAACAAGACGACGATCAGTTTCAACTTCCGGTGAAGATTCAAATCCAAAACCCAATTCAATGCAAGCTTTGAGTTCATCAACATCTTCATCAGTCACACTTTTACTTCTCCGATTCTTCCAGTTTCCTTTGCGACGAAGCCACGCTTCGTCGCGGTAAAGATCAGGCGACCACGATCGCTGCTTGAGGAGAGGAGAGGAGAATTCTTGTCTAAGAAGAGGTGGACGGTGGAAGAGAAAGGAAGGTGGTGGAGACGGAGGCGCGTATGGATCAGACATCGGAGCGTGGTTGTGCGGAGGTCGAGGGACCTCGCACGGTGCGTTGGAAGACGCTATGGCTTATTAGGTTTTTTTTTT
>Ga0228711_1008248_pt1 | contig 14706 bp, 10 predicted proteins | sample MedpolnodulmetaG_2_FD_177996 | JGI IMG/M metagenome (GOLD analysis project Ga0228711, IMG submission 177996) | Root nodule microbial communities from Medicago polymorpha collected in Santa Monica, California, United States - brown nodules | ecosystem: Host-associated > Plants > Roots > Nodule...
AAATATATAAATAAACAAATACATATATATATATATATATATATATATATATATATATATATATATATATTAAAATTACTAGTAACATTAAAAATGTTGATAAATATTCAATTGTTTGCACTTTGTTTAATTAGGAAAAGGAAATATAAGGAAAAAATAGTATAAAATAAAATGATTTTTTAACTGTTTGGTAGTATATGATAAAGTTAAATAAAAGAAAGATAAAATTCCTCTCTTCTTATTTGGATGGATTTAGAGTGAGAGGACATAATGAAGTTATATCATTAAAAATACATAAGTACCCCTTAAAAGTTAGTATTATGTTAATGAAAATTTGCTGTTGCCAAAAAAATAAAAATCTTACTTTCTTTTTCTAGCTTCACTCTATATTGGAGGGAAAAGGTTTGTGGGTCTATCACTTTTTTTCTAACTTAAGAGGTAAATTTCTCTTAGTCACTGGGCTATCTATTAAAAAGAGATATCATAGTTTTGAAATCAATGTTGTTTAAATCACTTTCATATATTTTTTAAAAAAAATAACAAAAATAAATAAGTAGTATAATAGTCTTACAGAGTAAATTTTATTAACCATTAAGTGTTAATTATTTTTATACATACAAAGCGTGTATGTGAGAAGAGTGTAGATATTTGAAATTGAAAAAGTAAAATTAAATGCATTCTAAAAACACAAAATGATAGCGAATTTTTTTTTTGTTTTTTTTAATCTTTCTAGTAAAAAAAACAATTGTCCTTTGGAAGACATTATTGCAAAACTTTCAAAACAAAGGAAAACGGCAAGCCAATGGAAGATGTCGTCTCTTGGAAGGGGGTGCTACATTTTTATTAGCATCATTGGAGGATTTACAGACACTTTGGGCATTAGGAATAGTTAACTTGAAACCTGGGGTTCCTTGTCTATTTGATTGGATTAGGATTTCAATGCTTCCACGCAGCGTCAAACACATGCTCGAATACATATAAGGTTAATGGAGTTGCCTTAAGAATATTGGATGGATCGTACTCTGTGAAATAGCTAGTGTAATCGGGACTCCGTTGATTATTGATAGCGCTACAACAAAAACTGTGTGTTTTGCCATTATGCACGTCTGTTGGTGGATATGGACATTTCCCGTAATATTTTTCATGAGATTATGGTGGAGAGAGAAGGTTTTGCATTTTTCGATAGAGATAGTTTATGAGTGGCTACCTGACTTCTGTTCACATTGTAAAAATACTGGACACAATGTTTCTATTTGCCGCTGGTTGCACCCGCAACAAAGCAGCAAGGTTGATAAAGAAAGAATTGACAAGTGAAACAAAGACAACAAACTAGAGAAGCCTTATCGACAAACCTCTCAGGTATGGCAACCAAAAGATAATCCAGTAATTATAGGTTATTCGAAAGCATTTGAGACGCCAATTGCTCAAAAAGTTCCCCCCAAGTTGCAAAAAATAGAGTTGTGCAATTTGAATTACCAATAACAGGTGATGCACAACCACTTACATATGAAGCACAAACAACTATAGAAGATGAGAAGCCAGACACAAAAGTTTCACACAAATGACAAAAGAGACACATAGAGGTTTTCATACTGTACCACCGGCCCATAATCACTGATAAGTCTACCACATCGTTTCATTTAGCGCTACAAAATGTTACTGATGAAACTGTGAGAACAAGTAACGATGACTAAATCCCAATTTTGGAATCAGTAAATGTCAATGCTCATATGGAAGCTTCACGCTTGGTAGAAATGGTTTCAAATGATAGCCTAGAAGTCAATGTTGAAGCTCCTACTGGTTCTTCATCGATCACATGCATTTGTCCGATACTTCAGAAGAAACTAGATCTTGTTAGCGAATATCTTATTCGAGATAAAGATGTTGACGTCCTTTTTACACCTTATCCGATGAAGAAGCATAAGAAACAACTCTCCAAACTCAATTCATACAACACTCGATCCAAGGATGCACCTAAGGGTGGTTGAGCTGCACCTTTTCTATTAGGGTCTTTTTTCTTTGTTTTCTCTTGTTTTTTTCTTCTTTTCCTTGTTTTTTGAGGGTTTTGGTCTGCCCCCTCTTGTATATATATTTTCCCTTTTCTTAATAATATATTACGAGCAGGGAGCATATAATGGGGGTATTTGACACTATTTAGACACGCCTTGATGCTTCACATATCTCTTGGCTTATCAATTTTTTTTCTTCGTATGTTATATATATATATATATATATATATATATATTTAGAACGGTCTCCCTTTGTTATTAATGTGGACTATTGGGACATATTGATGAATTATGTGAATTTTTTTTTTGCCATGCCAACGGATGATGAATATTGGCTTTATTCCATTTATTTTCCTCTATTTATTTTCCATTTATAAGAGATATAAACACATTTAATAGACTAGTGATTAAGTGGACCCCATAAACTATTAAGTGGATCCCACAAAGCTATCACATGTGTCTATTTCTCTATTATAAATGGACAACAAATGAAGGAAAGTAAATGGAGCAAAGTCAAACTCCAGATGACGATACTCGATTGTGGAATAATCTTAGATGAAATCTTAATTAAAATAGACATTGATCATACTTTGTTTACCTTTCGACCCGACTCCAAATTAGCAAGTTTTTCTTCTCTTAGGGTTAAGACATAAAATAGAAACCAACCCCTCAAAGACATATCACCTCATGAGTGTGTCTAGTATGTGTACCTGTCAAATAAGCAGACTCAATGGATTAACACACATAAATGAGTTTGATTATGCTGATCCACCTGTTAAATGGACTATCAAATGGAGCCAAAACCAAAAATTAATGGTCATTACTTTTTCCACCCTATGAGTTTCTTGCACGACCTATTTGAATTCTAAAACCCAAAATATTTCAACGTGTATGCATAACCAACATTCTTCACTGAGGGAGTGAATAAGAGAGAGATTTATATTCTAGTTGATCACTCCAACCCGACCCATGCATAATCCATGGTTGAGTTACACAAAAAAGTTACATTTTTAACCTTTTTCGGTTCTCTTTTACGGTTTAACCCATGTTAAAATTCAGGTTTGGTAGGCAAGATTCATTTTAACAACTCTACTCATATGCAGACATGGATATGGGGTGGCGATGAGTTTCACCTTCCCCTCCACCCTGAATCCAATATACTTATTTGTTACCCTACCTGACCCCTAATGAGGATGAGAAATTGAACCTCATCGTCGTTTTTGAGAGGTTTGGGTATCTTCGTCTCATCCCCATCCTAACAATGAAATGTTCACGGTGATTAAAAGTTTAAAAATATTCAACATGTGTATATGTCAATTGCATACTAATAATTTTCTAGATTTGGAACGAGTTTAGGGACACATATCCATGTTATCCACATCGTATCTGCATTTTAAAATAAAAAAAAACTCAAACTCAATTATAATGGAAAAAAACTGTCAAATTGAAACGTGTCTCAGACTGGTACCTAGGGGCAAGGGTTTTGTTGTTATCTCTCAAATCCGGTTTAAGGTTTCTTTCTACACAACCTGCCCTTTTCAATTAATTAAGTAATTAAAGGAATTTTATCTATAATAATTTAATTTTGATAAAATACAAAAATGAATATGTTTTTAATTTTGTTACTTATATTATATCCACTTTATACACATCATCACACATACTTTGTTTGGATTTATTTTCCGATCACAACAACGTCCCTTCTTCCCTCCCTTTCCTTCTCTCTACTCCACACTCTACCCTCCCCTTCTTCCTCATCTTCCATTGTCTTGTCATATCCTCTCTCTCTCCAAAAAATAAAAAAAAACACACCCCAATATTTTATCTTCATTTCATAGTCCCACAATAAAAAAAAAAACATCATAAACTACTTCACCCAACCAAACCAACAACATAACACAAAACATCACAAACACACACTTTCTCTCTTTTGTAACTTGACTTCTTCATAATCTCAAACACCCTTCAAGTTTAACACCATGATATGAACCTATAATAGCTACCTAGTACCTTGTTCTCTTACACACAAACACAAACATACACACTTGTTTGGTTTCTTTTGTTAAGTTTTATGGCTTACCAAAACCAACATCTTTCACAAGAGTTACCAATCCAACATTTCACAGACCAAACCAACAACAATAACAACTCATTCCGTTCCATATTACCAGACTCACCCGACCCTAACTCCAAACCTGACTCCGACCCTAATAACCAACTCCAAACCACACCTAACTGGCTCAACAACGCTATCCTTCGTACCCACTACACCGACAACAACAACAACAATAACAACGACGTTACCAACGACAACACCAACGGTGACGGAGCTTCTAGTTTTCTCAACCTCCAACAAACTTCAGACACCGTGCAAACCACCGGTCAATGGCTTGCACGGTCGATTCTCCACCGTCAACACGGTGAAGTAATCGATAACGTCACCATGGCCAGCGAAGTAGAACACGAATTAGCTAATATGAAAAACGACGGTGAGAGTGACGGACTTGGGGGAAAGAGTGAGGTGGCGGTGGTTGGAGACGGAGGAGGTGGAGGACTGGTGAACTGGCAGATGGGGAGGTGGAAGGCGGAGATTATGGCACATCCGTTGTATGAACAATTGTTGTCGGCACATGTGGCGTGTTTGAGGATAGCAACTCCGGTGGATCAGTTACCGAGGATTGATGCTCAGTTAGCACAGTCTCAGAATGTGGTGGCCAAATACTCTGCGTTTGGTGCTGGAGTAGATGACAAAGAACTTGACCATTTCATGGTATATTCTTTTTCTTTTTCACCCTCAAATTTCTTTGCCATTTATCTCATTGTGGTTTTAGTCCTTTTAGATTAATTACTATTTTTAATTACTACTATAATTTTCTTTTTGATAGAATAATTATTATTACAGTTGTTTTTGGATTTTTATGGAATTGGTTTGTATTTTATGCTGAACAGAATTAAAATTTGCTGCTTTTGTAGTATGGAATTGAAAGACTTATTCACTATACTATGTAATGCAAAATGAAAATGTAATTTTGAATTGGCTTGTTTTGGGACATTTGATTTCAATGCATTTTTGGATGATTGCTCAAGTGGGAATGCATACTTGATGTGCAGGGTTTGAATTTATGAGAAATCATGGGGTGGACTGGAGGGTATGCAGTGTTTCAGTTCAATTTATTACTATATATTTACATTTGATAAAAAAATATTTATTTATTTTACAATGAGATTTTTTTGTACAGAGGGGAAAATAGCAGAGACACCCTTTCCAGTTTTTGAATAAAAACTCACTCTTATTTGTCTTAGAAATTGCACATACCTTCTCTTAGTTCTGTTTTAAATGACACAATCTCCTGTTTCTTGAAAGTTCTAGATTTTATTACCAAATAAGTGAGTGGTGTACTTTTGATATAGAATGGTAAAGTATGAAATTATAGTTGTTGATTAAGAATCCAGTGACTAAAATGTAATTATCTTTGTCTTAGTAGTTTTGTGAAGAAACTTCATTCAACAGTGAACTATTTTTCATCATAACAATCCATGTATCTTGATTGTGATATGAAATTCTTTTCCATATTTTGTGTTGGTGGACAAAACTGGATGGCACTTTAGAAGTTTATTAGACATGATTCAGCTGCAATCTTGACATTTCCTTCCTGATGTTGCAGTCACACTATGTTTTATTGTTGTGTTCCTTCAAAGAACAATTGCAACAACATGTCCGCGTCCATGCAATGGAAGCTGTAATGGCTTGTTGGGAGATAGAGCAATCCTTACAAAGTCTGACAGGTACGAAAAAAATGTCTTCTTTTACTAAAGCTTTGTTGCATATGATGGAATGAAAATAACTTGGTCCACATTTTCTGTAAACTTTTTGCCTATATTATGTTCCCTTGATTATGTTGCTGCTTTTAGTAATTCTGTCTGTTTTGGTCTCTTGTATGACTGTACAAGGTCACATGCATTGCAACTTTGCAACAAATAGAATGATGGCAATTTCTTGTGTTTGAAGAAAGTATTAAAGGGTTCATGGTGCTTTGGCTTGTTGTCTATATGTTTATCATGTTTTTTGATCTCTAATTGTTCTATTAGCTAACATCGTGTGTGCATATCTAACTGGAAAAGTAAAACCTCTTTCAAGAAGACAAGTAGGGGTGGGATTAGACCACCCAAGGCTGTGAGGTTAAGCGTGGCCTACTTTGAAAATCTTAGGCTGGAAGCTGGTCTATTATCTCTTATAGGCCCATTTTTAAGGTTTGATCTGACCTTTTTTAAGGTCTGATGAAGCCTGAAAGTATATTTTAAAGCCTATTTGACAAGTAAAACTGATAATTTTCTGATTGCTGCATGAACAGGAGTTTCACCCGGAGAAGGTACAGGGGCAACAATGTCTGACGACGAAGATGAACAGGTAGATAGTGACGCAAATCTGTTCGATGGTAGTTTTGATGGTGGTGCTGATAACATGGGATTTGGCCCTCTTATACCAACAGAGAATGAAAGGTCCTTAATGGAGCGCGTAAGACAAGAGCTTAAGCATGAACTGAAACATGTAAGGGATATTAGTGATTTTTCATCTACCCTTCTTTTTAATAACTATTCCCACATGATTCATCTCCTTTTATTTTTATCATACATTATAGGGTTACAAGGAGAAAATTGTGGACATAAGAGAGGAAATTTTACGCAAGAGACGAGCTGGGAAACTTCCCGGTGACACAACTTCTGTCCTTAAGGCTTGGTGGCAATCACATTCCAAGTGGCCATATCCAACAGTACGTTTAACTTTATATCAAATTCAATTATAGAAATAGCTTGTATATAGTTTATATGATAAAATCTAATCGAATAAGCGCTTAATTTAGTTATTTATCCCAATGCACATTAGTCCATGTGTTAGCATCACAAAAAGATTACTAGACCATTCTGTTATCTATATTTTTGCTTAACTTAATGAATTATGTGCTTTTCAGGAGGAAGATAAAGCAAGGTTGGTGCAGGAAACTGGTTTGCAACTAAAGCAAATTAATAACTGGTTTATCAATCAAAGGAAGAGGAATTGGCACAGCAATCCTTCAACTTCTACTGTCTTGAAGAGCAAACGCAAAAGGTCTCAAAACTAGTATTTTTATATTTAGGGATAATTGCACCAAACTCCCCTAAGATTAATGGTTATTACACTGACGCCCTTCTTGTTAAGGATATCACATTTACCTTTCTTGCTTTGTTATTTTTAGGGAGACATAGTAAAGGGGTGTGTACAATCTATATAGCACCAACACTACAAATTGAAGGCATGTCTAGTAATTAACATGTGTCAGTATTTGATATAGACGCGTATAGTTACATTCCATCACTTCTATTTTCGTAAATTATTTACCCTTCTATTTGTGTCAATGCTTCATGGTGTGCAATACTTTAAACAAAGAAGCCTGTTAAGAGGTAAAGAGCAGCATTCAAAGTAAAGGATATTGATGTAATTTCAGTAAAAGAAGGGGTGTCAGTGGAATAAACATTCATCTTAAGAGGTCTAGTGTCATCAGTCTTTTTGTTTTAGGAGCTTTCATTAGGAATTACTATATGCCGAAAACAAATTGGATAAATCTATAGAATTATGAATTTTGTACACATTTTAATGTTTGTGAATTTTATGTCTGTATAATATTGAGGGGGGTGTAGGTGTACAGTTATATATTGGCTGTACATTTTTCCTTATGATTATATTATACTAATGTTGTTTTTGTTTTTTAAATTGGTATTTGGAATGTATGTAAAGGTGACCAATTTGTTGTAGAAATGGTATATGCTTTTTTACTTTTAACATTAATTTATTTAAAAAGACTTCATTAACTGCTGGCTGTTGGAGATAATTAGGAGATAAATATTAAAGTGATGGTTGTTATGATATGACTTAGAGTTAGATGGATTTATTATGTGATTAGACCCCAAATGGAAATGAAAAGATGCTGATTTTTTCTTTGTTCCACAAGCTGATTTTTTTTCTTTCTAATGAGCCTAATTAGTGAGATCTGTCTTTTGTGATATTTGTCTAATATAGAAAATTTGAGGAGTGTGGTTAATGAATACTACGAATATAATATACATATTTGTGCTCAAAATCACAACTACCATGAAACACAATAATTGGATTTGGAACGTGTTTGTGAACTCTTTTTTCAAAATGAAACTACGTGTCTGATAATTGCTTGGAACGAAATGATGGCTCGAATTGAAATGATGTAATTTGTATAAAGTACATGAAAAAAATTGTTAATTATGCAGTTCTTTTTGGCTGCATGCGACACATCACTCTTTTTTTTTTGTGTGAGGAGGAAATACATACACGTAGGGGTGGTTGCTTTTTAATTTAATTTGAATTTGAATTGGTTTCGAGAGAAAATTTTATAATTACAGGTATATTTTATTTTTTCATATTCATTAAATAAATGATACATTTAGACTATAATATATTTTAGATACATAAGTTGTTTAATGAATTTAAAAAAAGTAAAATTGCTTATAAATATAATCGGAGAGAGTAAATATTAAATTGGCATTCATATTCTTATTAGCTTTGGACAATTTGAGGGGGCGGTGCAATGTGCGGAGAAAATGATATTTTCAGTATGAAAGAAAATATGACGTGACATTTTCAATACTTAGCCCTCAAACTTAAACTGAAATATCCTTTTTTTTTTAAATGTTTAAAATAAATCAAATAAAAAATTACAATCTTAATTTGGAGTTCACCTAAATGCTTTATATAGATGTTTCACATCGTTTAAAAGTCTATTGAATTTATCGGATCGTAACTTTCAATAAACTTATTTTATAGATTGAATAATTTGAAGGACATATAGAGCAATCACATAAGTATAATAAAAATTTACACAACTATAATAATTTTGCTTTTAAAAATTAATGTTAGCATTAAACCAAGAAAGAGAGAGTCTTAGGTATCATACGTTGAAAATGGATCCACGTAAATGGATCCACTAGGAGAGTGAATATTAGAGAAAATGATATAAAGAGAGTGTTCTAACATTTCTCTTAAAAGAATATTCTTGAAATTATTTTTAAATATGAAAATATGTTGAATTGACCCGAGTTCATGATAACTTGTGTTTCTTTTGTTTTAAGTATGAAAAATTATTTGCTAAAAAGAAAGTATGAAAAATTATCATAAAAATATTATTACTATGAACTGCTTTTGTTTTTTTGATAACTTACTATGAACTACATTGTTTCTTTGTTAACTTGAGTCTCACTCCTCTTATTTTCCAATGGACATGGTGGTGCAAATCGAGCAGAGGAATTTCCACCACCATCATCAAAATTTAGTTGATAGTTTTCTAGGTCATACTGAAATTGATTTCCAACTTTCTTGTTGAAGACAATTGATGTCTTCAAACCCTCCTTAATTTTGGAGAAGAACCCCTTTCTCTTCTTATTTGATTTATTTCCTTGCTTAGTTTCTTCCTTTGATTTTGATAAACTTTCAGCTGTGACAAACTTACTAGATTTTTCTTCCATCAATGTTTCACAATTGTTAAAATATATTGATAGAAACGTGAAGGTAGATTAATCGTATAAGGTGAATTTCAAGTTTGGCAATAGTCAAATTGTTTGTATTTATACTTGTCTAAGTTTATTAATCATTTAATACATCATGCATATAATAATCATTGTCAATAAATTACACATCATGCTTATTTGAGATCATAATTAGTCTCGATCTAAGAGATATTTAATGTAGTATGAACAATTTGTGATAACCTCAATTCCACTAAACCACAACCATGATATGAATGTTTTCCACCAACACACCTTCATGGAACACTTCTCCTCTAAATACTATATTGTTCCTCATCATGCATACTCCAAATTCCTCATGTGGTATGCCATCCATATGATAAACTTCATTTTAACACTCTTTTTATGCCAAACCTTTCTAACTCTTGGACAGGAAAAACCACACATCAGCAGACTATATTAAAACCTTTCTAACTCTTCCATGTCCCTCCACCATACTGCTAGCTTCATTTAGTAAATAATGTATCCAGTCTATATTAAAAACTAGATACATCATTTAAATTAAATAAAACTAAAAAGTAAACTTTCTCTTGAGACCGGAGGGAGTATTGAATGAATATTTTTTCATACTTCTGTTTAACTCCCAATATAATTCCAAGAAACCCTCAAATCCAATAGGTTAAACATTTCAAAGCTGTTGTCCAAGATAGCATTAAGCATCCAGAAGTGGGAAACTTTACGAGCGTGGGTAGAGAATTAAAGTTTTTTATTTTAATTTGATTTTTATTCTTTATGAGGAGTACGAAATTTGATTACAAAGCATGTGATCAATTTTCAATGGAAGTGTTTCACACAACACTAGCTGCTCATTATTTAGTTAAATATGCTCTTCATAATTCAGATTGCATATAGATTGAAAAAATTCTGCTTTGTATTTCTGCAGTCTTGACATTTGATTTATTGCTAGACTTTTATTAATGAAATTGTCTTTAACGACAAAAAATAAAATAAATTTCAACGGAAGTGTTTCCCACAACACAAGCATTTTTGTTTGACAAAATACAATACAACATTAAAAATGATTAATTGCATATTTAGCAAGTTTGGCAAGGATGTCTGGTTAAATATGGGGAAATGCTAACAAGTGTCTCAAGTCTCTTTGGGGCACTTGTTAAGGAATAAAATGAAATATTATCTTGAAATAAAAACTTAATTTTTTTGGGATCGGTGAAATCATCATTTATCTTTCTTATAAGAACATTTTTAATGGGTGCCCTCACTCACACTTTATGGGAAACTTTTCAGAAGGTCCCCCATCTCAAATTGCTCAAAGTCAAACGCACTTAACTATGAACTATGAAGTTCTTATGAAATGGACTATAAAAAAGAAGATACATTTTGTTGATATATGTAATACTAAACAATTCTTATAAGTCTTCCTCTAACTATACAGTCTCATACCTGTACAACTGACAGGAGTCGCTTATTGTCATGCCTTATGCATCGACGATCACTCGGTCCTCGTCAGCCTCGAACTTTACACACATAATTCCATTCCGAAAGTTAAAATGTGTTAGTATCTTAATGCCCATTTGATGAACTTGATGTGGTAAAATGGATAGTATAGAAATTGTTTAAGTATCTTAAGATATGATATGATAGAACTTAATCAATTCATATTTAAATTTAAGAAAACATTGATTAATAAAATAAATAAATAAAGCATGTAACTTAAGAATTACATATTGTTTTACTATGGAAATAAAATGTGTATGGTTGCATAAATATAGTGTGACATTGTGGGACCACTTGCTAGCGTAGTCTATAAAAATCCCAATGAATTCCTTAAAAATATAACCATTAGAGATGTTCTAAAGTATATGAGTTTTAATCTTTGTAACGAGTTTGAAGTATATATCTTGTACTCAATTAATAAATTTTGCAGCCTAAAATCAGTCTCGGATACTTTGAGGGATTAGTCTTCAAGTTGGATGCATAAATACTTCAAGAAGTTGTGATGTGTTTCCTTCTCCTACTGTTTTCTATTATGAAAAGGAGGAAATGGAGTTAAAATCCATTTTTTATTTTTTAAAATGGCAGTTTGATTATACTTTTCTTTTAGCGATATTGATTCTACTTTTTATTCCTAACTATCATGATTACATTATAATCATCAAATCGTTTGAAAAGTTTAACAAACATCAATATAAAATTTTCATAGAAGAAGATACATTTATGGAGATGGAGATGATGAAGCCAACACAACATTGCAATTTGCAAGTATTTGAATCGAAAACCCCTATCAAACATATAGAAGCTACCTTGTATACAATAGAAGACATATGCCATAGATTTGTCTCCATTTAATATTCTTGGCATCAGTTTGAATGAGAATACATCGAATATGTCTATGGTGTTGATCAACTATACCCAACAATCTCCTTTGGAAGCTCATCCGAGTAATTGATCGTCTGGGGAGAACGCGGAGGCGACCTAGGCAACCGAGAGCTAAAATTCATAATTGGAATATCTTCTTCGGCAGTTTCATTTTCGAAATTGAGTGCATAACTAGAAGGGTCATAGCTAAAATCAGCAGATTGTGATTGACGATGATGGTGATGTTTGCTGCGACCCACACGTGACCTTTGGCTTTTCCCCCTAACACGAGAAAAGTCGCTTCCATTACTGGTAGGCGATTTCCTAAACCACGAGGATGGTGAACTTGAAGAGCCTGCCGGAGAAATCGGTGTTCTTGGTATGTGTAACTTGTTGTAGAATCCTTCTCCTCCTATTGGCGAATCATCGCCATGATGATTATGATGATGAAGATTTCCGGTGAAGCAACATATCGAATTTTTCAACTTCTCCTTTATAGATGATTGTCTAGGAATAACATCGTCCATTACTAACGTGCAAACAGACACTAGAATTTGGTTAACAATAAATTAATGAAACTCTTATTTTATGATGAGGTTAAAGGAGTGTGGATTTTATAATAAGATGAGGGCTTAAGGAGGAAATGAAATTTGAAGGAGAAAAAGGAGTTGAAGAAGTTAATATGTTATTAAGTTGGGAAAAATCCGAAGAAACCGTGGGATGAACGTGTTTGCGATTTTTGTGTTAAAACCACGTTGTGTTGTTTATGTTTAGGTAAAATTTGTGTGCTGACAACCTTAATTATACATGTGACAATTATGGTTTTGTTTTGAATTTTTCTTATATTTGGCTAAATTGTAGCTAAGGTGGGTGGGTAATAATATCCACCGTACAAATACAATATTCTTTTGTTGTTACAATACAAATGCAATTCCAGAATTCTGCTGTGACAAAGAAAATGGTGTCAATTAGTTTATTAAACTATACAAGGAGTTGAGATTTCTGTGTTCTTGAATAATTTGCCTAATTGACAGCAATATATATTAGCATATAGTTTTTTCTTTTTTTAGGGTTCACTAGAAGAACAATCTATTTGTTAGAAATTATCATTTGTTACGTTTTTTTGTTATTGGTCTAATGCAATTTTTGCTTTTTATAAAAAAATATCTAAAATATTGAATATCAATTTTATTTTATTTTTAATAGAATTTGAAACAAACAGTATATAAATTGTCAATTTTAGTTTAAGAGTGTGCTTGATGTGTTTTTTTTTTTTTTAGAACAAGTAATGAGTCAAACTTTTTTTAGATTGAGACATGTGTGATTTTAGTTTCTGGAAATTGCTTTAGCAGCCTTCGGAATTGCTTAATCTATCACGACATTTATTTCAATAGGGTTATTTTTGCTTACAAAATTTATTGGAAGAATCTTTCAATAGGTGTTTTCATTAAATTTTAAGCAAACCTCTTTCCTAATTTCCAAGCCTTTTTTTTGTCACCACATTGGATATGGAAGGAACATTTTTTTTCCTAACATGTTATCCATCTAATCCCACTAAGCCATATCCATGTCTTTTCATGTTGAGTCACAAACCGTGGGATTTGATTATATTCTCTAACTAGTGTATTTTTTTTACAAGACTCTAACTAGTGTAATTTATATTATTTTTTTACTAAAACTAGTGTAATTTATATGTGTAGCATGTGTTAGTATTAGTATTCATTCTGGACAAAATTTCTTATGATGAATTCCTTGAACAATGGTGTTATAACACTCGTTAACACGACATTTATTTCATTCATACTATTGTATAGTTTTTCTTACAAAAACAAAACTAGACAGGTTCATTAATAATTAGTAGCAGTATATGTAGTCACCTATGAAAAAGTGAGTTATTACACGAGTTTTCCTTCTTAAAAATTCTACCGAAAAGTTGTAAGAGTAAGAAGATAAGATACTCCTAAGATTTTCCCTAAAAAAAAAAAGATACTCCTAAGATTTAAAATAGTTGGTTCATATTCTAATTGGTCCTCCTGGTTAAACTCTTTGTTATCCATGGGGTTCTTTGAATCCATTTTGAGGCTTAGGTCTTCTACTTCAACCTATTGGAGTATGATGTATTTGATTCTATATTTTTGTATAAATATAAAAAAAAGGGCTAAATGTATTTTTTAAGTACCTATAAAATTATCAAGTTTTGTTACCATAAAAATTTCTCTTTTTAGACCCTGGAAAATTATCATATAAAAAGTTTTAGTCACTGTGTAGGCATGCTGAAACAAAACATGTTTAATTTTCTGTAACTTTTATATTTTTTGAGTGATTTTTGCTGTCATGTTTAAAAAAAATTAAAAAGATCTTCCAACAAAATTTGTAATTCTTTAACTTGATTGAATTTTGCGTATATGGGTTTTGTAACATTGTATTAATCTTTGTAATAGAAAAATACACTAGTTGAGAGTGGGATTTGTTGTAAAAAATACATTATTATATTAAGATGAAAAAAAAAAATTATTTGTTGAGAGTGGGATTTGAACCCACACCCTTGCGGACCAGAACCTTAATCTAGCGCCTTAGACCAACTCGGCCATCTCAACTTTTACAAATTATTAGGTATTACAAGATAATTATCTAAAAAACATTTTTAAAAGAAAGTTGTGTAAAATAATGTGTTTAATGTAATTTCCTCATCTATATATATTTTTTTCATAAAAAATCATCTATATTTACTTTTTTTTTTTTGGAAAGAATCTATATTTACTTTTTTTTTTTTTTTAAATAGATTAAATGA
>Ga0228711_1008250_pt1 | contig 14705 bp, 6 predicted proteins | sample MedpolnodulmetaG_2_FD_177996 | JGI IMG/M metagenome (GOLD analysis project Ga0228711, IMG submission 177996) | Root nodule microbial communities from Medicago polymorpha collected in Santa Monica, California, United States - brown nodules | ecosystem: Host-associated > Plants > Roots > Nodule...
GTTTCACAAGTTCCACAGCTTTAATCTCCTAAACATTAAAATTCACAAATTCAGTATAACCAAATTGATCATCAGTGATCAGTAAAACCAATATCAATAAAATTAGCACAAACACTTCATATTAAAGGCATGTCTGGTGTCCGACACGTGATTACATTTAATCACTTCAATTTTCAAATTATGAGTATCCACATACTCTCATGTCAATTCAATAAAAGGAGTTTGAAAATAAAGACCTTGAGGTCATGAAAGCCGTCACCAGCACAGATGGATATAAATAAAACTAGGACTTTGACACTTAAGATTAAAAGTGTTGTCTGATAATGGTATCCAGCACACACATTCAAGCATAACTATCTTTTGTTTTTCCTCAAACTATTACCAGTGTCTACGTGTCAGTGTCATTGTGATTTAATAGCGGAATTTGAAAAAATACCTTGAGGTTGTGAAAGCCATCCCCGGCGCGAATGGAAATCTTACTGGGCGTATAACTCTCATCAAGCTTAAAATCCACATAGAGTACAACTAACTAGTACAACAAACCAAATTCCCAATTAAAAAAAAACATAATTAGAATATAAAAAAATGAAATTGGTAGTAGCATATAGTAGTTAATTACTTGTAATCGAACTTTCTTCTGGAATTGAATGTTAACAAAATGAGGTTGAGCACCATCAGATCTGAAAACAAAAAGAAAAAGAAAAAGAAACAAATTGAATGAATTTGAGCAGCGGAATTGGGAAAAGAAATGAATGAAAAGATGAGTGAGTAACTGCCAATAGGTTTCGAGATTATCGTCGCGAAGAGAAGAAACGCCGTTGCCGGTTTTGCAGGAGCTAACACTCCAGGCGGCTTTTTTCCCTAATTCACGGAGGTCTTCATCTATAACCAAAACTTGGTTACCTCCGCTTAGCTTTCCTTCTTCTTCACCCTCTGATGATTCCGCTGCCATTTCTAAACTCATTCTTTCAATTCACTTCTTCCACTAACCAAAACCAAAATTCATACATACACAACACTTCAAATTGTAATTATTCTAAATATTACCGTTATTTGCTTCAATATAAATTATATATTTTTTCTACCTTTTTGTGTTAAGGAAATATTAATTGAAATTTCATAATCAATCTTTTTTTTTTGTTTAAACTATTCGTCTATAGACTAGAAATTCACCTTTTAAATGAATAAATAAAAAATTTAGAGTTCAAATTCCGACCCCTACATATATTAAGTAATACCTATACGGCTCTACCAACTACATTAAAGAAATAATTCATGAAATTTCATTATAAACAAGTTGTAACAATTTACTCTCAATAAATTAGATCATAATTTACATTGTTGGTCTCTGATACAATTTAAAGAATTTCAATCTTAAAATTGATTCACATTATTAATTTTCCGACATGATTTATATTTTTAGAAGACATGGTTGCCATATTAAAGAGAAATGAAAATTAACATGGTATTAAAACAAAATAGAAGTGGAAAGATCAAGATGTTCATGAGCAGAATTTTAGGCCTTGGACGAATATTCAAGAGTGTGTTAGTAGATGCAAAACTTGTTAGGTATCAAGTGGTGATAGTTGAATTCAAACAACATTGTGAATGACTCAATTTATTCAAGAGAATCAATATGAATATGGGTCTATTATTTTAAAATTCAAGTGTATTTTATCTTCTTATTTTCACAACTTTTCAGTAGAGATTTTTAAAACAATGACCCCTCCCTCCTCTTGCATGAGTCAAACCGAGTACCAATGGTGCGTCAAAAAGATAAATGAATGCAACTAGAGTAAAAAGAAGATATCTTTGTCTGCGGTATGTGAGCAGTATGAAGTATAGACCCTTCAAAATATATATATTATTCAAAATATAAATCATATATACAATAATAATGGAAATATCAGCTCAGTGCCTAACCTAAGACTATTTCTACATCTATAATCTATGATCACCATTCACCAAATCACAAGGCACCAATCATCCCTCTAGCATCTTGATTCTTGAGAGAAGAGGAGAAAAGGGAGAACTTGCCAACTACCTTTTCTAACCCTTGCCTGGCTTTGGTATGTCAAAATAACTATACATTATATCATACAACAAAACTACACATCATATCATACAGCCAGAAGTTACTGACCAAAATTACCCAGCAGACAACTTATGAAAGAATATTTTGATCTCATAATAAGTGATGCAAGATTAGACTAAGCTGCAAGAAACACATATCCTATATCCAATCCCAAATAGTACGACTATCTAATAATCATGTTTGCATCCACCAATCTGGAGCCCAGTTTTATCTCTTGTTTTTTGATGAAATTGAACTTGATTTTCCAAACCGTGATAGCTTGTTCAAAAATGTGGATTTCTTTGACGATTTCTTTTCTTCATATTGATCGTTGGAATCTCTAGATTTGTCAACATTCTGCTCAAAGCAACCTTCACTCTCAACATCCCTTAAAAGTCGGAGCAGTTCCAACGCATACACCTTTGTGCTATCGTTTCCCATATTGGAGATATTGACAAGATACGGTATAATACCCTCCTCCATAACCAACTCACAATATTCCATGCGTTGAGAGCACAAAGAGAGTACAATCGCCAGTGCAAATTCCTTTTCTTCGTCTGTGCTGGACCCAAGTATTTCAACAACACAAGACATGCATCCCTTAGTTTCAACAACAGATACCCTACCGTCTTTAGTATCACAAAGGTTTTTCAATATGCATATACAGTCTCTTGAAAGGGACTTGTCTTCGAAAAATGGTAGTAATTTTGGGATGCACCCGAGAGACGTGATGTACGAACAAAATTCAGAATTGGATGAAAAGTTGCACATTATTCTAATAGCTTTCCGTTGGTACTCTTGGTTACCAGAATCAAGGATCTTTAAAATAGAAGTCAGTACATTGGAAGCTGCAATGTTCGCTTTATCGGACCAATGGTTCGACAATTCTTCCAGTATAGCAAGAGCTTCTCCAATCACTTCAGTCTCGAGCAGACTTGCCAACACACTGCATGTATCTTCACTTAAGTTTGTCACACCATTTCTGCACGAAGAACATAAACAACTCATTCCAAAACCCAATATCAAAAGCAGATGCACAGACAGAGCATAAAAGTATTTTGAAATTGGAAAGGAATATTTTTTTGTGCATTGAAATTGGAAGAAATTATAATCGTAACATATCTTCGATGGACAGAGAATGAGTTTTCAACATTGAAGAAATGTTTAGCATATCAAGTTTTCCTTTTTATTCTAGGCCCATGGAATATTGTTTTGAAAGGACAATTGTTGATCTACTTTGTCACAACTTATGGATTGTTTGTTCCCACGTCCTGTCCAGAACGTGCGCTCACCAACCTCTACAAATTCCACTTTCGTAAAAGTCACAGTAAACTTACATAGGGATGCGGGAATTATCTTTGTACCGTGATATCAAACACAGGCTAAGTGCATGTCTGGATTCACTTTTGGGAAGGCCATAAGTGATTCTGAAGACTTGAAACTGATTTTGGTGTGTTTAAGGGCTCCTAACTAGAGTTGGTTTTGCTTCTAGAATTGATTCTAACCTAAAGCTAGGATTTGTATCCTTTGCCTCCAAACGTGATTTCTTATATTCAAATTTATTGTTCAACTCACTTTCACCTAAACATAATCATTACGCCTTAAACTCACTTTTTTAACTAAAATCAATTCAATCAAAATTAATTTTTGCTACCGTAGAACCAAACATACGCTTCATATAATATTGTGTACCAAATTACCTAACAATGTATCAAGTACCAAATTGAGAAGGCAAAAGAAATTGTACCTGCAGTACTTTGTAAATTCCAACAGTAATTGACATCCACCTCGCAGAGCTTTTGTGTCATGCTTATCATATGCAGTGCTCAGAAATCTCATAACTGGGTCAATGAAATTATCCGGTGACACAGAGTTAAAAGCTTCGGAATTGCATTTGAAATCTATTTTCATATCTTTGACTACTTGGCACTGTGAATCCCATTGACGCTCATGAAGTTCAGACAAGGACGCCAGATATGAGCCATGTATCTGTGAACGAGATTGATGCCCGCGAGAACTGTTTCTAGTCTTGATCAACATCGAATTTAAGCCACGACTAGCCTTCACAAGTGAGGAATCTGAATTATAACTGTTATCTACCGATCCAAATGATACGTTACTAAGATCCATTGGCACGTTCAAACCATTCATGGAACTTCCGAAACTCCTAATGGAAGTGACTGAAGCTTCCCATGAGCGAATGTCTTCCGCTTGCCTACTTGGATTAGGAATGGAGACGTCATTAGTTTTGCACCACTTTGATATTAATTCCTTTAAAGCAACGTTCGGAGTCATCGCCAAATGCGGCAGTTTCTTTTTAGTTTTCGGGCATATAACATTACCCTCATCAAACCATTTCTGTATCCACATCTGCTCGTATGTTTCTCCCGAAGCAATGACAACAGGATCATACATCAACCTTAAAGATATCGGGCACGCATATTCCTCTGGAGGTGCGACTCTAATCAACTCGCTGGCACGAATTCCATACTGATCGTGTTTTGAATACAGCTCAGAATTCACACTATCGGTGCGTAAAGAATCATGACTGGAGTTCTCATTCGCCGCTGATTCTTCACGATAAGAATAGACCTCCTCTTGTTCTCCCGTGTTTAATAAGTTTCCATACTTTATCAGAAGATACAACAGATTTTTCAAGATCACCTTTTTCGTTTCCTCATTTTGTCCAAGTTTTTGTAGTAACTTCTTAATAGATCTTCTCTCTATTACGATGCTTGTTGCAGATGTGATATTAAGTCTGGCCGCTGCAAACAGGAGAGATTTTACGTCTAAGTTTTCCTTTGAATCGTTATCTGTGGTTGAAGGACCTTGTTGGAGCAATTCTCTCATAACCCTCCCAGCCTCTTCTTCAGCAGAATCCAGGACAAAGGTGACACGCCTAAGATCATCAACTATTCGAGAAATCTGCAGTAGACATTGCAATGAAAACAAAAGCATTAAAATGAAGCTCCAAATGGATATATACAACAACAACCAAGTCTTATCCCACTAAGTGGGGTCCAAATGGATATATATTGTAACAGAGAGATCAGATGTTATGAAAATACACACACACACACACACAATAAATCCTATAGAGACATGCAACTATTCAAATTACTGAGTCAATGAGGTGCAAGCTTAGTGGTAAGAGCCTGGCCTTGTAGCCTCAAAAGGTAGCGTTCAAATACCCTCGAAGACATTGAAAAATGAGCATTAATGTCACTTTAATTAATAATAATTTTCCCTTCCCCCGTTTTTTTTAAAAAGATATCCACATCACATCACTGAACAAGGTAATAGACTCTTCTGCATTAAATGGATTGTTCATAAAATAAGTATGGTATTAACTTGACTAACCTCTGCAGCCAACATAACAGGAACTATATCTTGAATCTGGACTAAGCTTTTCTCTAATGACTTTCTTGCCTTTTGGCATTTTGAGAGAATTGACTCCCCTGTTATTGCCTGTAAGTAATATTATACATTAACTTTAGTTGATCAATATTTTTCTAAACGTTATAAACTTGTATCCAACTCTTTGTAAAATTTATATAGCTATGTATGATAGAACATCATCAGATACCCTACAAAAATCAGGAGCTTTCATGAAAAATGAATGGTGGTCCCATTTCTGAGTTGATAAGATATTATAGACGCCGATTAAGAAAGTTTATATAGATTTGACCAGCTGAAATAATAAAAAGAAATACGAACCAGGTAAAGTACACTAGAATCAGAGCAATTTTGCAGAAGTTGTTTGGCTTTATCAATTGTACTGGTTAGCAAAACCAGAGCCGGTATTCCTGATGAGGACCGAGGACGTGCTTCCTCTATCTGCGGAAAGATCCTTAACACCCTATCAACTAATTTTTTGAGTTCTGTGCAGAGTCTACGATGTACCTTTAACATGAATTACAATCAATGAAATGCTTAGTTCCAATATCCAAGTGAAGTTACAAATAACACAAACATATTCTAAAAGAATCATTCAAGTTACAAAGTCATCTGCTTTTTTTCTAGGTCAAACAAATCCCCAAAAGGTAAACAGTCCAATAAATACAACAGGGATTGAAAGTACAATGTAAAAAAAATCCACTACAGTATAGTTGAGTTCAATTATTTTATGTACCTTAAAAGAGCGGGGATCTGGTAATGCCTCTACCACTTTACAACTATCAGTTCCCATTCAAGGGAGTCTCGTTTGCTGCAAATAAGAAAGGGAAATAATATTGAGTCAGTTAATGCACTTCTTGCATAAAATCAAGCTCATGTCAATTATGGTTCCAAAATGCAAATTGAACTTTGGGATGTAAATTCACAGCTATAAGCCAAAAAGAATGAAGCTTACTTCATAAGAGTAGAACAGGCATATGTAGATGATTAATGGTGACAAATGAAAGTAAGCTATGAATGAAGTGTGATTGAATTGTTATATGATCATATATCATGGTATTTTTAATTTTTTTTTTTTAAATCTCAAATATATTATAATATAGACCTAGTACTCCATAACCCGCCCCTCCAAAATTCCCATCCCAAACAGACCCTACAATATCTCACATAGGTCAAGTGACATGCACAAGATGATCAATGGTAACACGTGAATAAGATCATTAACACTATGTGGAAAGTAAAATCCACTAATTAAAAAAGAAAAAGAGTATTAAGATGGATGGAGGTCCATGGTTTAATCCTGCTGCTAACATATTCCCGCTCCCCCTAACTAACATGTCCTATAAAAAGAAGGAAAAATTTACATGGGATACTCCACCAGCTAATAGAGTAGAACTACAGTATCATTGTTGCTTAAATCTAAATTTCATTTACAATTTCAAAAGGTACTGCTTTAAATTTACACCTAAAATATAGCATATATTCTTAGGGTCTATTTGGATTTACTTATTTCAGCTTATCTACTCACACAAGTTTTGCGAGTATGTTTGGTGGAACTTATGAAAACAACTTATGACATTGTTCATAAATTGTTTTCAGCTTATTTTCATATTAATAGGAACCAAGATTTAAGAGAGAAGACAAAGGTGGTATTGTTGATTTAGAAGAAACTATTACAAAGATTGAATCCCTATAATACCATAGCAAAGCTCCTCAAAGCGTGAAGGAAGAAAGAATCATTCTTTTACCCAATCTCAAGGTTCCAATACAAAATGATACTCAATAATTCCCCCCTTTCCTTCTCACACACATCTAATACTTCCTATCGCGTGTATTTCCCTCCACTCTCTAACTAACTTAACTAACTTGCCAGCTCATCATTTCCCTCATTAATTTGAGTCTTATTTATCACTTATCCTATTACATAACTTCTCCAATATAGCTTATGAAAACAACTTATAGCTTATACAAAAAAATTAGAAGATAGAAATAAACCAATTACCTATTATGATGATGGTGATGATGATTGATGACGACGACTATGATGATAAGAAGAAACAATTGTAGCTTCTATGGAGAAGTACAACAGAACCAAATGAAGACTTTATTAAAACTGTGAAATCGCGTTTTATGAAGTTCAATTTTGAGACATTTCAGCGCGTGTTTGGTGAAGATTAAGCATGATGAAAAAAACGAAAGAGTTCCAAGGAATCTTAATAATTGAAGTAAAGTAGTAGTAAAGTGCACGAGGTCATTATTGAATTTAGGATAATAACTAACCCATCAAAAGTAAAAGCTAAAAGTTGAATCTTTATGGAAATCAAAACATACCCATGATAGCAAAATCAAACATAAGTTAACTGAGTTTCAAGGAAAGCGGTAAGAAGAGTAAGAAGATTAAGAAAAGTTGAAAAATAATAGGAAGCAAAATATGATAAGAAAAGACCAAGTCGATGAAAGTAGAAGGAAAGTGTGATGTTTGACCAGTAAAGGGAGACAAGACAACATCACTCAACAACGAGTGATGATGATAAAGAGAGACGACGGGCTTCTGAGGGCTGTGAAACCCTACCCCACATCAAATGAGTAAACCAATTGCAAAATTTCCTAAAGTGATAGTGATTTTTTTTTCTCTTTCTTTGGCACTAGTTTCCTGCCCATCAAAGATGGACGACTAATCCGGCTCGTACGTAGAGGCATGCGTACTGGCCAAATGTTGTTCCCCCCTAGGATTCGAACCCGGTATTCCCCGAACACGTCCTTGGAAGGAGCTCCTTGCCACTGGAGCCCAAGCAACTTGGTTAGTGATAAAATGATTTTGTTTCAATATTTATGCTTTTTAAAATAATTGATTTCAAGTTAATTGATTATGATTAAAAACAAGTTGTAAATAAAGTGATATGAGAAATGTTAAAGAGTGCCGATTAAGAGAATATAAATAGAAATATTGCATTGAGAAATGGTGAAAAATGATGAATTTAACTTTTTAAAAGTTAAAATATTGTTGAATCTAATACAAACATATTACTCCTAGTTTTCTTAACAAATGTCCTTAATCCAAAGTGATTTGTGTTTAGATTTATTCATGTAAACGTTAGTTGAATCATAAACTTGAGTGTTAGAATCAAAAGCTACACATAGTAGTTTGCTTTTAGCTTCCAAATTTATTTCTAAGAAAAATGACAAACATAATTTTATAGAGTTAGAATTGTTTTTACACTTGAAAAACACTTCTAAGACATCTAGAAGTGAAACCAAACACATCATTTATGCACGTATTTTGGAATAGATAAAGAATATTTTGACAATAAGAAGAGAAAAAAAGAATATTGTCACAAAAGTTGCCACTAAATATATGTAAATGAATAAATGGTTTTATTAATCTTATCATTACATATGCTGATGAATGACAATTTTATATAGACATTAAAAATTGGTTTAAATACACTATTGTTTGGTTACTTAGAAATTGATGATGACTCGTAATTAACAAATTTTGGTAGATCATTTAAAAATAGTTAGAATATTCAACAATTACCCTAAAAACGTCCTTCTCATTTACCAAGGATTGCCCAGCTTTGGGTATCGACTTTCCTCCTCCCTTTTTAGTAATAATAACCAATAGTAAAACCAAACCGAGAGTGAACAACATAACGAAAGAATAATCTGTGAATGAGATATATAAGTTACCTATCTGAAGGGGTAGAAATGAGATAATCTCAAATTCATCAAGAGGGACATGGATTAAATGACGCACGTTAAAGTTCAAGCACCGACTTTCTTTCCCTCATAATAAGAGATAATTTTTTAGGGCAACAAAACGTCAGGTGTTTGGTCCAATTCTTCCTGTATTTTCCTAAAATAGGCAGGCTTTATGGCCCTCCATATATCTAATTCAATTACATTAGAAGACTGATAAGGAGGGAAAATTTATCAATGGTGAGGCGGTCCTTTATTTCCCCTCGCGACGTGGACAACCAACACCAAATAAAAATGGGAGCTTATGGCTTCCCATTCATGTTTGCCTGGAATAGGCCGCCTCTCCAGAACATGAGAAATTTTGCTCCATGGAATAAGGCTCCCCTCTAAAATAGTAGATATAGTGGCGGATCTCTTCAGAGACCCACAAGGGTCACTGCATCCCCCATATTTTCCTTATATACCATATTAGATGTATTTATTCATTCTGATTGTGGCTGCTGCAGTGGAATAGGGGTGTCATGCCTATGTTGTGCCAAAAGTCGCTGGTCCAACACCCCATGACTTCTTTTTTACATATTTATCTTATATTTGTTGGAGAAAAAGATAATAACTCACAATTGTTTGTTATGAGAGAAAGATATCATAATAGTGTGCAAAAATACACATCGCTATTTTGGTGTTAATTTTCTAAAAAGACACTTAAAAAGGAACAGAGGGAGTATCATTTTGCGTCTTTTGCTTCAACCTACCCCTGTTTTTTCTCTCTTAAAAACAAATTAAAACAAACTCACTCGATAAGGCACACTTACTTATTCTTTTTTTAAAGAACAAACAAACTTAATCTTAATCCCAATCAAAACAATTTTTCCTGTAAGGCTGTGTTTGGTAACATAAAAAAGCTGACTTATAGCTTGTTGGAGTAGCTTATAAGCTTGTTTTGATAGAATGAATGTGTTTGGTAAAAAGCTTTTCTCACTAGCTTATAACGTTTTTTAAGAAGCTGATCTAAGTAGCTTTTGAGCTTATAGCTTGTAGCTTTTTACATTTTATTCTATTTTTAACCTTTAATATTATTTTTTATTAAAAAAACTGCCCACGTTACTTCCCATGTAGTGCTTAATATTTTTGACAGTTTGCCACTTTGCCTTACTTTGGTTTCTATTTGATTTTTTTTTGTTCCTGTTGGTTGCAATATTGTTCTAGATTTGATTTTTTTATACGGTCTTTTTCTATTAAATTCATGTCTAAATATTTATTTATTCCATAAAAAATATAAAAATATTTATCATTATTTTTTTTCTTTGAACATATTTAACAATATAAATTAAAAGAAATAGTTTTCCATTAAAATATTTTGAAATAAATTAAAATTATTAAGATAAATTCTTAGTTAAAATATTTATGGGTAAAAAAAAAGTTAAAAGTTTTTATAAATTAAATTTATAATATTATAATATATTAAACATATATGTACTTTTAAGTCATTTTATATTTATTAGTAAATTCAAAATCTAATTTTAGCAAACACTTTAATTTAAATCAGCAAGCTTTTCAGCTATAAGCTTTCAGCTATTAGCCATCAGCTATAAGCTAGCTTTTCAGCTATCAGCTAGCTTATAGCTCAATTTTACCAAACACACTCTAATTCTACTTCTAAATATCTAAAGAATTAAAAACAATTTACAATCAATTATTTTTCTCTAATTATGAAAGTTAATGACCAGTAAAAACACAATTTTCCCCATCTTAATATTTTGATACCTCAACAGATGTTTATCTACCTTCCTTTTTGTGTCTTTTGTAACAAAAGATCCTATTTAGTTGAGAGAGAAAATAACTTTCAAAAAATTGATGTGATTTTGTAACAAAAAAAATCCTTTTATATTGATGTATCTAAACAAACTATTTTTTTTTTAAAAAATGATTTCATTCTGATAAACAAACACAATAGTAGATTATGATATTTTCCACTACAAAAAAAAAGATTATTATATTTTTTTAGAAAAATCGCTAAATCATTGAATTTTAATATTATTTTTATTTTAATTCGTAACAAACAAGCTCTGCGGGGTTTCCTATAACTTTAAAAAAAAAAAAGAAGCTTTAAAGAGCATTGTATTTGTTTGTTATAATTTTTTTAAAAACCAGGTTAAACATAAATCTAAAAGCTTCTTTAAATGAAAAGAGATTATAGTAACTTTTCAAAAAATATAAGAGAGGGAGAAAATAAGTATCAAAAAATGAATTGTAACAAATATTCATTTTATACAGTTGTATCCAAAAAATATTTTTTTTTCAAAGAAGTGATGGTTATTACGATAAACAAACACAATTTATCATGCTTTTTCAAAAAATCTCTAAAAAAGTTTGAATATCAAAATATATTTTTATTCTATTAAAAGCGAACCATATATTCAATTTACATTTATTAAAAATAAGTTTTATGATTGTACAAAAAAATAGTTTTATGATGTTCATCATCATGTGCTTTTATCTCACATTGAGTATACATGATGTAATATAACGATCTTCTTATGATAAAACTACCTTCTTAAGATTTTTTCCTTTTTTAGGATGCAATAAAACTGCCTTCCTATGAGTTTTTCATTTGTAGATAATCCAATGAAAAAATAACTATTGTTTACATATTTAGTCTAAAATAATATCCATAAATATTAATTTTAATAAAAATCCATTAAAAAATATATTTCACTTATCAATAAAATAACAAAATATGGTTGAGACAATTATCCTGTTTTTAATGAAAGTTGAGACAATTATCGTTGATACTAACAAACATTGGAACAATATTTTTACTAAAAAAAATCAATTATATCTGATTGATAATCACAAAACAAAATAACTTCTTTCTTAAAAAAAAAACATAACTTCAAGAAAGTTATAAAATATTTATTACAAGGCATATACCTACATTTTGAAAAGTTACGCATTTTCAAGAATGCTTCTTTTCTATAAAAAAAATTGTTTGTTTTTTCTTTATCTTTTTTTTTAAGTCAAAATAAAAAGCATATTAAATAAAAAAATAGACAAAGAGACTGGGCCATTAGACATAACTCGGGTACAACCCGAAACGGGATACTACATAATAAATTAGACCAAGTGGATCGACCCTAATCTATCCTAGAAAAAAAATTCACTAATGACGGGCCCATCCTAGCGAATATGTATGCGGCGCGAAACCAAGTTACAAAAAAATATGAAAAGTGAACATCTGTGAAGAACAATTAATGAATCGACCGTCAACACAATATCAAAATTCAAGTGCCAACAACTCCCTGAACAAATTAGCAAGCATAAAAGCACTTTCGAGCTTGAAGAACTAGAGTGTAGGCAAACAAGACATCTTGAAACTTGCAGATCTCGATATATTTGAAAACAACGGAGAATCAAAGAAGTCATACCACCATGTCATATTATAAAAAAAATTATTATTGTTGTAGATCATTAATTATTATATATTTTTTAAATATGAATATAAAATACACTGAAAAAATGATAAATGAATTACTAAATAATATAGTTGTATAATTCATACATGAGATGCATAGTTACATCTTTATCAATAATAATTTTTTTATTTTTTTAAATATTTTTAGTTTCCACTTCATAATATTTAATAACAACTATTTCAATGATTTCATCATGGGCAAATTACTCTTTAAAAAAAAATATGGGAAAATTAGACTAACCTCCCTTAAGGTCTTCTTATATAACACAAATAACCGCTCTGTTTTTTAACTAAGCACTAATCTCCCTTATTTTTAATCAAATTGACAAGCTCTTCCGTTATAATATAACACAGTTTAAACTTTGTCAATTCCATTTTTTTATAGCAATTAACTTCTTCATATGAGTATGAACTCACTTAATTTTCGACTATTTTTTCTTTCCATTTTTAACTTAGGTGATTTTCCCAACTGATTGTTCCTCAGTCAAGGTTGTTTAATTTTTAAACTTTAATGTAATAAAACGGGTATATCGAAGATTATTTCCTTCCTATTGATCAACCACAATGTCCATCCACCAAAATTCTTCTCAATTTTATATTCTCTTTTGATCTCTTCTGTAATTGTAGATGTTTGATTCTATTTGATGGTAAAATCAAATGTTGTTATTGTTTCTCTATTGCGAGAAAAAAAAATCATTTAACTAAATTGTGAAAAGAGAAAATAGATACAAAAAAAAAACCAAAATGACTGAAATTAGATTGTATATTTACAAAGTTATTGAAATGGATAAAATGAGGGGAGATTGATGTGTTTGAAAAATTAGAAAGTGTGCTTGTGATATTTAAGAACATTTCAAGAAAAGTCAATGTAAATTGCCCTTTTTTCATTAACATCGGCTTTATTATTAGTTTTTCTTATTTTCACAATTCACATAGCATTACAATGCGTTTTGATGCATATCTGCACGGGCCCGTGTTTAGCACGGGCTAGTTGCTAGTTATATTACATTCAACAACATTATTACTATAGTATAATTTAAAATTTTAATCTTTAAAATTATATAATTTCCTTAAGTGGGTTCCCTACTTCACTTCTCACTCTTAGGGTCCGTTTGGTTCGAGAGTTTTGGAGGGGAGGGGTGGGGAGGGGAGGAGAAATTTTTAATTTGAAGTGTTTGGTTCAATTTTTAGAAGAGGAGGGGAGGGAAGAGGAGGGGAGCAAATCTTTTTAAAATTTGATTGCATTGCCATAATTATCCTTAAATTAATTTCAAATCTCAATATTAACCTTGTAACAACTTTTATTATTATTAGGTTATCTTATTCTTATAACAATTATTATTATTTTGTTATATTTTTTTTTGTACCAACTTTTATTATTATATTATCTATAACTCTTATTTGTTACATCTAAAACCACTTCTACTATTACTTTGTTGATGTCAACGACCTTATTATAATTATCTTATTTTAATTCAACTTATTATTACTTGTTGATCCTTTTTTTTTAATATTAATTCACCGGCTCATGTCTTGTTGTGAAAAATATATGAGCCAGTTTGAGATAAAATAAGCAGCTTAGATGTGTGTTTGTCATTGGTTGGTATCTGAAATTGTAAAATCAAGGAGTTTCTTTTATTTAATTAAGTTTAAGGATAAAACAATAAAATAATTTTAAAATCCCTCCCCCTCCCCTAGCGAACCAAACATGTTTTTAATTAAAATATCCCCCTAGGAGGGGGAAGGATTTTAAAATTATTTTACTGTTTTACCCTTAAACTTAATTAAATTAAAGAAACTGCTTGATTTTACAATTTCAGTGACCAAACAATGACAAACACACATCTAAGCTGCTTATTTTATCTCAAACTGGCTCATATATTTTCCACAACAAGACATGAACCGGTGAATTAACATTAAAAAAAAAGGATTAACAAGCAATAATAAGTTGAATTAAAATAAGATAATAATAATAATAAGGCAGTTGACATCAACAAAGTAGTAGTAGAAGTGGTTTTAGATGTAACAAATAAGAGTTATAGATAATATAATAATAAAAGTTGT
>Ga0228711_1008251_pt1 | contig 14704 bp, 9 predicted proteins | sample MedpolnodulmetaG_2_FD_177996 | JGI IMG/M metagenome (GOLD analysis project Ga0228711, IMG submission 177996) | Root nodule microbial communities from Medicago polymorpha collected in Santa Monica, California, United States - brown nodules | ecosystem: Host-associated > Plants > Roots > Nodule...
TGAATTTAGACAATGGTTGCGAAACATGAGAATAGTCTAGCAAACCTTGAGACATATAAAGTTTCGTTCTTCAAGGATTCTAATAGCAATCAACCATGAGAATAGGCGTGATTGCTAGAGGAACACACTCACTGCACCTCGAGAGAGGCTTTGATACGCTAAAGAGAAACTTGTCTTTAAAAAGTAGGTCGAATATAAAGTCATGGTTTATGGTTTGTTTGTAAAGGATTCGTCACTACGATGAACCAATAATCCCAAGGCGTCTTTTATTTTTATTATTTTCTTTTAATTAAAAACCCAAACTTTTTAACCTTTGAAACTTTCATTCTAATCATTATTAAAAGTTAATTAAATTCATAACTCCCTGTCGGAACGATACTCTATTTTTACTACTTCGGTAGAACCATACACTTGCGGTTTTGCTCATCAGAGGGTCTAAATTTTATATTTATTTTTTGTGGTCTAGGACGGTCACCATACTCACATGCCCATATACAACCCTATTTATATCTTTAAAAAAAGAAATGAGTAATAATTATTTTGGTGCCTGAATGTGTAAGGAGCAGTCGCAGTCGCCCTTCTATGTATCAAAATTTTAAAATAATCATTGATTATGCGCTTTGGTAGTTAAAATAGTCATTGACGTTAATTTAATCTCTCAATAGTCACGATAACTCTTTTATATAAGAACTAAAGTGATAATAAATAAGTACGTGTAAATATTAATATGATAATAAGTAAGTATTTTAAAAGACTAATAATACAATATCAATGAATTATTTTAATGTCAAGACTATTTTCACTAATAAAGTGTACAATGAAAAACTATTTTAAAATTTCGATAAAATGCAGTTATCCGTCACAAATTTATGGACCATAATGACAAATGAATTTGCCATTTTTATTTTCGAGAGAGCATTGACTTCTTAAAATTCATCTTTCCTTTTTCAGATCTCAGACCTCTATTCTCATGGCTATGCTGCAACCATCTTCATCCTCATGCAAATTCAGCTATAACGTTTTCCTGAGTTTCAGAGGACTTGACACTCGCCATGGTTTTACCGGAAATCTATACAACGCTCTGAGTAAAAGTGGAGTCCACACTTTCATGGATCACGAGGAGCTTCCACGAGGAAACGAAATAAAACCATCACTTATAAAAGCCATTGAAGAGTCCAGAATTTTCATCCCTGTTTTCTCAAAGAACTATGCTTCTTCTTCATTTTGTTTGGATGAACTTATCCACATCATTCATTGCTACAAAACAAAAGGACGCCCGGTTCTGCCAGTTTTCTATGATATAGCTCCTACTGATCTACGAAAGCAGACTGGAAGCATCGGTGAAGCACTGGCGAAGTTTGAAAAGGAGTTTGAAAATGACAAAGTTAACATGGAAAGGCTGCAGAAATGGAAGATGGCTCTTACACAAGCAGCTGATTTATCCGGCGACCACTTCTGTCTTGGGTACCCCACTTCATTCCTTGTTTCAAATGTCATTTCTCTTTATTAAATGAATAAACTATCAATTGATATTTAGATATTGAGGATTAAATTGATGGAACATTCATATACTTTAGAGACTAAATTGATTTATTTTGTATAGTTTATAGACTTTTTAATATTTCTTTATAGTTTAGGGACTAAATCAACGAGAGAATGACAGTTTAGGGACTAAATCAATTGATGATTTTTTGTTGTTGTCAAGTAACCTAGTGGCTAGAACTTACACATGTTAAATGTGGAGAGATGGGGTGTCAGGGGGTTCGATGTTCGAACCTCTCCCCGTGCTTATATTATGCAATGTCCCTACCAACTGAGCTAAACTCACGGGACCGATTGATGATTTATTCATTCTTAAATTATTCATTTTTTTTTAATCATTTAATCTTAAAACTTAAATAGTAAATGATTTTAGTGTTATTTGAATATCAATACAATTTGAATCATAGTAACAACAATAACAGTAATAATGATAATTTCAGGGTGCCCGAGAGTAATTTTAGAAGTTTAAAGAACAATTTTATAATTATAATATGATTATCAAATTGTGATGAAATTACTAATACTTATCTGATTGGATAGGGATGATTATGAAAACAAGTTTATTAAGGTGATAGTTGAAGAGGTCTCCCGAAGGATCAACCGTATACCTCTACATGTTACAGAGTACCCTGTTGGACTGGAATCTCAAGTACAAAAAGTAGAGTCACTTATGAAAGGTAGCCATGATGGTGTCCAGATGATTGGGATCCATGGGATGGGCGGAATAGGAAAAACAACACTTGCAAAAGAGATTTATAATCAGATTTATAATAAATTTGATGAGGTGTGTTTCCTTCATGACGTGAGAGAAATTTGTTCGACTAAACGTGGCTTAGAACATCTCCAGGAACAGCTCCTCTCCAAAACAGTTGGGCTAGACATTAAGTTAGGAGATGTTAGTGAGGGAATTCCAATCATAAAGGAGAGACTACAACGAAAAAAGGTTTTGTTGATTCTCGATGATGTTGACCAACTGAAACAACTCAAGGCTTTGGCTGGAGGACTTGATTGGTTTTGCGGTGGTAGCAAGGTGATCGTTACCACCCGAGATACACACTTGTTAGCAAGTCATGGGATTAAAATAACATATGAAGTGAATGAGTTAAATGAGAAAGATGCAAATGACTTGTTGAGGTGGCAGGCTTGTAAAAATATCAAAACTGGTACAAGTCACGAGGACATTTTAGAACGTGTATTAACGTATTCCTCTGGCCTTCCATTAGCTTTAGAATTAGTGGGTTCTGACTTGTCTGGAAAGCCTATAGAAAAATGGAGTTCTACATTGGATCAATATAAAAGGACGGTTCGTAATGATATTCAACAAATACTTAAAGTCAGCTTTGATGCTTTGGAGGAGGAATATAAGAGTCTCTTTCTAGACATTGCTTGTTTCTTCAAAGGATGTAGACTTAAAGAGTTCAAAGATATACTTGAGGCTCATTACGGTTATTGCATCGAAAATGATATTGGAGTGTTGGTTGAAAAATCTCTCATAAAGATTCTTGGGGGTTGTGTGACATTACATGACACGATAGAGGACATGGGTAAAAAAGTTGTACTACAAGAATCCGAAGAGCCTGGAAACCGTAGTAGGTTGTGGTCCCATGAAGATATAGTTCATGTTTTACACCTAAATTTGGTGAGTAAGAATAATATATATATGATCAACTTTTTATCTTTAACCTTTATTTTGTCTTTTTGATTATCAGTGCTACTAATGCTAATGCTACAAATTTTATCCCCTTCTAATATTTACAGCTATTTTTTTTTACTTAGTTATGTTTGTTTTGTGTGTTAAATAGGGAACATGTAAAACTAAAATTTTATACCTGAATTTCCCATCATCTAAAGAAGAAGAAGAGGTAGAATGGGAAGGAGATGAATTGAAGAAGATGAAAAACCTTAGAACAATTATCATCCGAAATTGCCGCTTTTCCAATGATTGTCTACATCTTCCAAATGGTTTAAGAGTGCTGGATTGGCATAGATATCCTTCAAAGAATTTACCATCTGGTTTTCGTCCACGGGAACTTTCCATATGCAGGTTACGTGAAAGCAGCCTTACAACAATTGAGTTTCCTAGCTCATCCAGAGTAGGTGTAATGATTTCATTTTCCTCATCTTGTGTACCATCTCACTACTTTAAGATTACTCACTTTTTCTTTTCTCTCTTTTCTTTGTTTTTTTGCAGAAGTCTGTGCTTTTGAAAGAGTTAAACTTAGACTGCAGTCAATCTTTAACGCATATACTTGACATATCTGGTCTCTTAAATTTGGAAATACTTTCAATTCATGATTGTTGGAATTTAATTGCAATTCACGATTCTTTGGGGTTCTTGAATAAACTCAAAACCTTTAACATATTTGGTTGCACCAATCTTACAAGTTTTCCACCCATAAATGTGACGTCTCTTCCAAAACTGGAACTTTCATATTTTAATAATCTCAAGAGTTATCCAGAAATATTAGGAGATACGGAACATATAACATACATTGAATTGTTTGGTACCTCCATAGAACAGTTTCCATTTTCATTTCTAAATCTCTCTATGCTCCATACTCTACGAATGTATGGAAGTGGAAAGCCTCATAATTTGTCTTGGATTAATGCTAATGAGAATGATAAAGCAAGCTCCAAGGTGTCTTCAAATGTTCAATTTCTTCATCTCATAGAATGCAATCCGTCGAATGATTTTCTTCGTAGGTTTGTCAATGTGAAAGTTTTAGACCTATCAGGAAGTCATCTCACCATTCTTTCAGAATGGCTCAAAGAGTGTCACTTTTTACAAAGACTTTGTTTGAATGATTGCAAGTATCTCGAAGAAATCACAGGGATTCCGCCAAGTTTAAAACGTTTGTCCGCATTACATTGCAAATCATTGACTTCCTCATGTAGAAGCAAGCTACTTAGTCAGGTTTTGTATTTTGTTTTAGAACTATTTGACTTCATTTTTAATATTTCATAATGATTTTTCTTGCTAAACTTGTGAGTTATTTACAAATAACAGCATTTGCACGAAGATGGAGGCACTGAGTTTAGTTTTGCAGGAAGTGCTGGGACTCCAAAGTGGTTCAATCAAAAAAGAAGGGGACCATCAATTTCTTTCTGGTTCCGTGACAGACTCCCTTCCGTGGCTCTCTTCGTTGCAAGTACATTAATGGATACCAAGCATCTCAACAATGATTCTCATTCACTAACAGCCTATCTGAGGACCAATATTTGTGAATATGATCTTGACATCAACAATGTGGATCTCGATCTCGTGGTACAACCAGATCATACATATCTATATGATCTACGACTGCAAGAGATGAAACTCGAATCTGTACTAGGCGAAGCACTTTTAATAGCTGAATGGATCCATGCAGAGATTACATTTAAGTGTGAGGGTTGCATAGAGGAAGCATTACGTATAGAAAGTGGAATTCACGTATTCGAGCTGAAAAGTAGTATGGAGGATATTCGATTTACCAATCCGTATGAATGAGAAAATCAGATGAAGATCTCAATAGTTCGCTATCACAATTCCACCCGCATCTGTGGTAGGGTTGTTTGGTGGTATTTTGCTGGTGGTTCTTGTTTTTGGTGTGGCTTTGGTAGTGTGTCGGGAGTGGCCTGTGTGCGGTGTTTCTCCTTTTGGCGTGACTTTAAACTGTTTTTGGTTTTGTCCCGAGTTCTGTAGGGATCAGATTTGTATGTAGCTTTTTTCTTTGTATTCTGTTCTGTTCCGGAGAGACTTTTCTCCCGTTCAGGTTTATTTATATATATCTATTTACCTATAAAAAAACAATTCAACTCGCATTTGAAAAGGCATGGATATTTGTTGGGTGTTAGCCCCTCCCATTTTCAGGGAAGAGGCTCTTGTAATTCAAAGTTCGGTCGTGTGGTAAGTATAATTTGGCCAAGAATTCTTCCACCTATATATATATGGGCATGAATTTGTGGACAAGGAGTTTTTGAGACAATTTTAATTTTTCTTTTCAAAATATTATCCCTATAGAAACAGGAACAAGATGTAAAATAGGCTTGAATTTGTGGACAATCATATTTTTTATTCATTATGTTCATATATGATTATTTTCACGTGGAAACAAATGCACATTTACTTGTGGATTACTGTAATTTCAATGATCCATGGTTAGGCAGTGGATTTGCTTCAAGTGGCCAGAATATAGCATATATCACTGCCTAACCATCAATATGGATAGCTGAAAGAAAACACCATGAAAGAAAATACCGAGAATGTGCTGCTTGCAAACACCAAAAATGTTTGAGGGTCCAAATTGTATTTATTTTTTATTTTTTTAATGTGGCCAATTTACAATTTATTGAAATTTTGAGCGTCCAAATTGTTACTACATTTTTTTCCCTACTAGAAATACTTGTAAGTTATGTTTAAATAGCACAAGAATAATTAAGTGATTGAACTCAAATGATTAATGAGTTTCACCAAGGAAGAATAGTTTGGGAGAACCCGAGTTTGATTTCTGGGTTAAATAATTTTTTGCCAGACTTTTGATACTTTCTAGTCGAACACAGAATTACTAAGTCATATGAATCGAAGGATTAACAACAAAAAAATAGCACGGAAATTTATTTATGTGAATGATGAATTTCTCTAAGAAAGAGTATTGATTTGCAACGGAAAAACAAAGATAAAAAGCTTCCATTATTTATCAGTAAGGTTCATAAGAGCATAGGAATGTGATGAAATTCTGATTTATTACACAACAAATAAGACTCACTTTTATTATGTAGCTAAAAATACTTCAAGGAAAATCATAAGCTCCCAAACCATACAGCTTAATCTTTCCAGCATCATTCATGAAATTAGCAAGTTTTGAAGTGTATGAAGATCCCTTAATTGCTTTATAATCCTTCCACCAACTCATATAGCTACTTTGCCTCAAGAAAATCTCAGGGGACACAGCATAATCCTTAAGCAAACCATAAACATAGTCTTCAAATTCAACCAATTTATTCAATACCTCTTCTTTGTCTTTCACTTCGTTCAACTCTTTGCATGCAAGTATAGCCTCTTCAACATGTGCCCAAAAGCAAGAATCTATAGTCAAAATCACTTCCACTTTCTTCTTACTTGTACTGTTTAATTCATTTTTAGCTTTTGTTGAGTCTTCCTCTAACCATTCCTCCAAAGTTTTGAAGTGTTTAGATCTTTGTTTATTGACATAATCTTTACCACCATCTCTATAGTATTCAGCAATAACTAGTGGTTCAACCATTCTTCTATATGTAGTTCCACCGAAGAGCCAGCGATAACGAAACGCAGTGCCTTCTCTTTGAGGCTTCAGTTCAGCTTCTTCAACCATCTTTTCCCAATAAATTGTGAGCTTTTTGTAAAAGTTAACAACATCAATATCAGATGACTTGTTCTCGTTTTTGAAGCTGTCATAGTACCCTATGTGAAGATTTTTTGTTTTCATTTTGTACCATTCAAGTTGCGCCATATGTCGCTTCATTTCATTCAGTTTCTTGGATGGATCAAATAATGTCTTCTTTTGACGGATGGATAGTTCTTCTAGTATTTTTATCTTTGTTTCAAGAACATTGATATCAATGTCATTCTTTTTCTGCATCCCAAGTCAATTTTAGAAATGAGGTCAGGATAAATTTGAGTTTACTAGTAGTATTATGATTACACACAAGACGAGTCTATGACTCAATTTACATAAACTTCTCTAGAACCACCAATAGGAAAAACTGAAACTAATATTGTACTGATCACAAGCATTTTAAACACAACTTCTTGTAAAGGTTTCTATCACGATTGATGTTAAAACCACAGTCGCGCCACGATCGAGATAATCCCAGTCAAATACAGCGAAGAAGGTTAAAGAGCATATCTAACTTCTTATAAACATTCATAATCTTATCATGACTTTTCAGTAAGCGAAGAATCACAATTGACTTATTTGAGGTTATCTACCGACATAAGCACTTGATATATACATTAGTTGTTTTCAACTTAATACCATAAGCTCTTAAGGATAGTTATGAAAACAGCTCATATCTTACATAAAAATAGTTTGACATTATTTTATCTTTTGTTATAGAAATAACTTACACATAAGCACTTATATGATTGGCGCTTATGCTATAACCACTTAATTAAATTGTTTAGCTAAAGACATACTCCTTATTAACAAGCTCCAATGAACTACTTGAAGTTAAACAAAACTAACCTAATGTGGTTTAATTAAATGATTCTAACTGTTCAAGCAAAAGCTAGAGGATATTTACATACCAGAATGTTTGGTGTCAATCCTAGTGCTTGAAACTGCAAACTGATACCAATTACAAGTGAATCTGAATGAGTCCCGTCTCCAGCCGGCGTAGAAACATCCTTAAAAAATGCTTTACGTCTGAGATTGTCGACTATATTGCCGTAATCATCTAATTTGAATCCTTGATTTTGACCATGCATTTTGCTTAATGTCACTATTATTTCCAAATTTGATTCAGGATTCTCAAAACAAGTAGAATCCGAATCAGAACAAAAGAGAAATGTTCCGAAAGGCATGTAGTTTGTGACGAATAGCCTTGGAAGAGGATCATTGCAAGAAACAACATGTATAAAGCAAGAATTCCAATTAGAACTACGTGATATGGCTTGTTGCAATTTCTTGTCACCAACAAGAGGTGAACCAAATGTGACGCATAGTGGACGATTCTTTGATGAACCAATGTTGTCTAATAGTGATATTGTGAAGAGTGAAGCAATTGATCCTCCAAGACCTTTTCCAGTAACAATCAATGGAGTTACTGGATCTGCACCTAAAATCTGCATTAAGATTGTTGCATTAGAATTTAGATATGAAGAACAATATATGCCCAGAAGCTAGTAATATGCATATGAGTACAATATCTTTATGAAAATTTTTAGTCAATATAATTATTACAAGATGACTGTGTTTGGATAAACAACTTAATTCAGCACTTTTAACAATAAAAGATAAAATAAAGTCAATTTTTACATATAAGTTGTTTTCCTAAGCAGTCGAGTAATATGCATATGAGTACATATAACTTATGGACATGTCGTAAGGTGTTTCCATATAAGCTCTCTCCTGTTTATGTCATCAATAAATAAGCTTACACAATATTGGTAACCATTGGATTAAGATCAGACAAACCAATAAACGACTACCTAGAATCTAAATCCCTTTAGTCTATGCTTTCGGACCAAAGATGAAAGGACCAACGACGTACTGAGTGCGTGAATTGAAGGTATCCCGACTACATAGAATCAGAGCCGTTTATGATGGTGTGCAAGAAGACCAACAACACAGAACCTCAATATTTTGAGTTTTTGGTGCTTCAGTATCTTCAAATAATTTCTAGGATCCTACAACACTTTCCTTTAATTAGGGGTCCAATTTTTAAAATTAGAACATAACCTCTAAGGTGTTAAGATAGCCCTCCGTAGAATCTAACTCCCTTTACTTATTACTTTTTGTGTCTTAAAATTGCAAAGCTAAGAAATTTAATATTTTGATGATTAAGACTAATTGCAAAGTTAAACAACTCAACTCAAAAGAGTGTTATTAACCATGAATCCTTAAGACCTTAACCATATTACACAACAATCACTAAATTTGCAAGAAACTAACAACTTTTTTTAATTCAGATCAAAATTCAATAAGAATCAAAAGCTCAAAAAAAGAAAGAAAGGGAAATACCTTAGATTTCAACTCATCAAGCTTCTGAATATTATCACAAAAGAGTGAAACAGCAGTGTTATTAAGAGAGAAAGAAGGGTTCTTCTTAGAGCATAAAAAGTCAAACTGATGAAAATTCTTCTTATTAAGATCAGAAGATGAAATCAAATCACTTTGAAGATTGGAAGAATCTGTGGTAGCTTCAAAGGCTATAATAGTCAAATCAGGACTTTGTTCTTTGTAAACTTTCCAACACAATCCAACATCATCATCATTTGTAACTTTGTCTTTAGAACTAGATGAGATAACATTCCATGTTTTTTTAAGGATTTGATAGCTTGTCACAAATGATGCATGCTCAATTCCACTGCTAAATCTGCAACCATAATCCAAATACAAAATTAACTAAATAAAATAAATACAATAAAATCAGTAATAATGATTTAATGTTCTATTATTACATACAGTTTAGGTGGAAGTTGTGCCATGGTGCTAGGAAGTTTATGTTATGTGATGAAGTGAGTTATTGGAAATTTGGGATGGTATACTATATGGTTAATTGAAGACAATAAGTATAGTATTTTTTTTTCAATCAAAAAAAGAAGTACTATAGTCTTTGGAAAATTGATGTCAATGCAAGTGCAATTGCTAAGAAGGGTAGTAATAGGTAAGAAGTATAGTCAACCAAGCGTGTATACTTTTTTTAATAGCAACAAGTACTTGGGACAGAGGTGAATGGTTTGAGATTGACACAATCTTGGACATAGAAATAAATAATATTAAAATGAAAGGCAAGATATTTTTTTTAATAAAAAATGATATTTATACAACCATTTTTATGACAATTTTCTTTGTTATACTTGCATTATGTTTTTACTTTATTTATCTAATACTTTGGTTATTTTTGCCAATACATATATATATTTTTTTGTAAATTTATGATTGTTCTATAAGTTATCATACAAATAATTGTTCAAACAATACATTATCATTTATATGATTATTTTATCTTTAATGAGATGTTTGGATGTAGGCCATTTTAGTCTGGTGGTGTTTGAAATTGTGTGGAAACTAGAAAGTAAAGAAAAGGAAGGTTGTTTTCACACCTTTCACACCTCCCTCAATGCTACAACATTTCTCTTTTTCTTGAAAAAATTTCATTATCGAAAGTATTGTTTTAAGTATATAGTGTGCAAGACTCAGTCCAACCCAAAGACTCCTTCGGACACAATTGTTTCAAGTTGCAACCAACTTGTCTTGTCCCTCACACAAAAATTTGAGCAAAAGAATTGTCTCAACTAGTAAATACTTTTTTTTTCTTAAGTTGACCCGTAAATTATTGAGTTTAGAGATGAAGTAGGGTCTTCAAAATGGCCCGATCAAATTTAATTAGGACATTGTTAGGGTTGGTTATGACTCGTTTGGTCAACTTGTTCCATGATTGTTGGTCATCGTTTATATTAGACTCTAGACTAATTCGGTTGTATAGGTTTAAATTTTATATACAAATATTCCTTTAAATTCTCTCTATTGAAAATTCTTTCAAGTTTTTTTAAGTGAAATCTCAATCATTAAACATGATTGAGAACGCGAGAATTAAATTACAAAGAATTTTAAGTGTAATCTCAATCATCAATCAAGAGAGTGAATGTGAGAATTAAATTACAAAGAAAAATGATTGTTGTATTTTATTGGTGGAAATTAAAAATGGAGAAAACTTAGAATTTTCAATAGAGAAAATCTAAATCCCAAATACTCTATAATTGGGGGTGTAAACAAGTCGAGTTAAGGTGAATAATTAAAACTTGAGTTTGACTTACGGAAAAAAAAATGAATGAATTGAGTTTGACTCATTTATTCATACAAGTCTAACTAAGGTTTGGATTTGGCTTGTTAAAATTTACTTAAAGTACTTGTAAATTTTTTTTACTTAAAGTTTGTTCTTGGCTTGTTTAGCGCATTTATAACTAGCTTTTTGTGTTGCAATTATTTATATTTTTCTTAAGTTAGAATCAATTTTTTTTTACTTGAAGGTGTAGAATCAATTTATTTTTGAAGGTAAATGCTAACGAGTGTCACTAGGCGACACTTGTTAAGCAGTTATAAAAGAAAATATGATTTTAAAAATTATGTATTGTTCTTTTTAAAAGTGGAAAAGGTGTTCTTTTCAAATATTTTTTTTTCCATGTTCTAGGAACACTGATTAGTATAACCTATTTTCTAATAAGCTGAAAAAAACTTAACCATATTTTGTTAATTTTAAAAAATTATATAGATATTTTATGGAGAAAGTGGAGACCATTCTTTCAATATTCAATCTTGAAGGATCATATTTATTTAAATCACACTCATCAATGAAAAGTTACAATAGTTCTACCTAGGTGAAAGTAGTTTCATTTATTATACATAGCTAAACTACAAGGATGGTGACAATTATGCAATTAAATTTATAAGTTCCTTAAACATATTGCACATTATAATCATAAGCATTGCTCATAAAATAAGTGAGTTTTGAACTATATGAAGCTTCCTTATACTGATTTCACCATACGTGTTTGAGCACACGTGCGTGTATGCATTTTAAAAATTAAGATAGAATAGTGATTTTTTGTGTGCGCGCACGCATTTTAGGTATTAAGGAAGATCATCAATATTTCTATAAAGTTAGTGGAGATCATAAATCATATTGTATTTTCAATGGTAAATTTATTTTTGAGTTATGTCTACAATTAATTTTGAATGTGAAAGTGTATGGTAGATGAATAGTTGTTTAATTACTTATATAATAATAAATAACTTTTTAAAATTGTAAATGAGAAAATCATTAGTATTTCCTCAATATAAAAATTGCAGAGCCGTGCTAAACTTAGTTCATGAACTAAATGAGTTAAACTTGATCTGAAAATTTAGTTTGTTAACTAAATGAAATAAATAAAACTAAACACATAGCAAGTTACAAAGAACCAAAAACAATAATAGAAAAAACGCACACTAAAACTAGTACATGTGATTCCACACGCGCACATGTACATACACATATACGTGCGCGCACATATATACATATAATCGAGCTAACTTATTACGCAACCAAGCTTATTTGCATACTTATCCATGTATGTACAAACTTTGTATTTGTTTCTGGATTTTAATTCATATTTATTCACGTTCTTTATTATTTTAATTCAATATTTTCCTTTGTAAAAGAAAAATTAAAAGGTCAAATATGTAATTTGATTTTAATTCTTTTGATAAAAATTTAAGATTTTTGAATTATATGGTTCGAGCAAACGAACTGAACCTAAAGAGCGGAACGATTTTGATAATAATTTTTTTATAGTTCTGAGTAGTGAAGAAAGGGTGTAATGAATAAATTTTCTACTGGGTGGAAATAATTTCTTGAAAGAAGTTATATAAAAAGTGGAGACCATCCTTACAATATTCAATCTTAAATCACACTAATCAATGAAAAGTTACAACAATTTCACCTAAGATAAAAGATGTTTCATTTATTATACATAGCTAAACCACAAGGATATTGACAATTCTTCAATCAAATTTTTAAGTTCCTCTAACATATTGCACATTATAAGTATGAGCATTGCTCATAAAATATGTGAGTTTTGAACTATATGAAGCTCCCTTAATTTTCTTATATTGACTCCACCGTCTATATGGATGATCTTTTGTTGTTTGATTAGCGTACAAAGTGATCAAAATGCTATTGTTGATCTTTCTGAAGGCGAGTGATATATATTTTACTTATGTTTTGTTTAAATATTTCAATTTTAACTAAGCCAACACAACACTACTAATCTTTCCAAATATGAACCCTGAACAGCAAGAGCTCTCAACTCGATATTCTCAAAATGGAGATTATCAGTTGATAATACAAAGTGGAACGTCAGTGGAGATATTTGTAGCATAACAACTTTGGAGCCACTTGATTTTTCCTTTCGAGACGTAACCCCTTCATGAAATCAGCCTCTACACCATCCTAGTGCTCCTCCGCTTGCGGTGGCACTTGCACCACTTGAGCTACTACCGGCGTTACTCCTCTTCCTCTTGCGGTTTTAATGGGAGGCACCACTTGTAAATGTTTGGGCAGAACACTATCACCAACACACCTGCAACAATGAAAAAGATTAATGTGCAAACAACCGTCACGTCCAAAAATTGTAATTGTGGTGAGTCTTAGTGTCGTAGTTATCAATGCTCTCATAAGGAGCCATGAACCCATGTTCAAAGCTACGTGCCCCAAAACTCATTCTGCGAGTAAATGAATAAGTTAGTTACCAAGGGTCGGCCCAATCAAATGTGATGCCCTATTTAAATATTAAAAATGAATCCCTGAATATATGAGACACAATTTAAGGATGACTTTTACCCAAATATACATAGACATTCACCTACGGACAATGCGTAATTACTAATTGACAATAAAATTGTTGTATCTTAGACTTTTACATACGAACAATCAACATTTATCAGTGGATTTTTTTTTGTAGCTAGAAGGCTTACTATTTTTAATTTTTATTTTGTAAATTTGACGCCTTATGCAAAGGGCCGACTCTGCTAAGCATATCATACATATATCTTACCTTAGTGTGTGTTTGTTACGAGAGACGTGATCATAATATGGCTAGCTACCTTATGTATAGAAGAGCCGAAGGAATGAGTTAGTAGTAGGACAATGTACCGAGCTAACTCGAACAAAGTTTGAAATTAAATTTGATAATTAATTTATTGAATTTAGTTCATGAATCAAATAAGTTGAACTTGATCCGAAAATTAAGTTTGTTAACTAAATTGATTTAACTATATATTTCACCTCGTTTGCTTCATAACTTGATTATATGTATATGTGTGCGCGTGTGTGTGCGAGCGTACATGTGTGCATGTGTGAATTCACATGTACTAATTTTGGTCAGCTTTTTTTTATTATTATTTTTGGTTCTTTCCAGCTTGCTATGTGTTTAGTTTTCTTTCTTTATTTGCATATTTATCAATGAATAAACTTTCTATTTGTGTTGTATTTTAATTCATATTTACTCACGTGCTTTTTTATTTTAATTCAATATTTTTCTTTATAAAAGAAAAATTAAAAGGTCAAATATATAATTTGTTTTTAATTTTTTTGATAAAAAAAATATTTTTAAATTATGTGATTCAAGCATAGGTAAACCTAAAGAGCCGAACGATTTTGTTGTTGCAACAAAAGTAAGTATTTAAGTTATCGTCTCCACAGGGACTGGTGCGATATTCTAAGCCGTTCAACAATCGATATCGTTCTGAGCTAGGGTTTTAAGGTTGATTTGTTTCATAGACTATCAAACTAAGAGATTGTAAACGGGACGATAGTTAACAGGGAAATAAGTATGCTGGGATTAAACTTCATCAACCTACTCGTACGTATTCTCGGATTTGGGTTGCGGATTCTAATTATCACTCGATATTATCACATATTGCTCAACAACATCATTCGT
>Ga0228711_1008256_pt1 | contig 14699 bp, 5 predicted proteins | sample MedpolnodulmetaG_2_FD_177996 | JGI IMG/M metagenome (GOLD analysis project Ga0228711, IMG submission 177996) | Root nodule microbial communities from Medicago polymorpha collected in Santa Monica, California, United States - brown nodules | ecosystem: Host-associated > Plants > Roots > Nodule...
CTTTTTTTTTTTTTTAAGTATACAGCGGCATACTTCAAAGGAGTCTAGCTAAATTATGTAGATTGTCGTGTAATAAGTGTTAGTTAAAAGTTTTACATTGTTTAAAATAGTAGGTTGGATATATTATAGATGAGATGACCTATAAATTTAATATCTTAAAATTTTAAGTTAAAATATGATGTTCAACTTATTAATATGGTTCTTAAGGTCTAATGTGGACGAAAAGCGGCCTACACAAAATGAATTCAATAAATGGTATGAATTTCGTTGAAATAAAAATTGTGTTGAGAGAAGTTTATGAGATAATCTATTGTTAACATAATGATTACATTCGCTCTATATGATTTACAAGGAGAGACATGATCTATAAGAAGAGACAAAAGCTACAAAGACAAAAGACCAACTTTAATTGCACAAATATATGATCTATGAGATGAAACAAAAGCTACAAAGATCAAAGCCTAACTTTAATTGCACTAATATAAGTTTGTTCTAAATAGTTACCCTATATTTTTTTTGTCAAATAATATAACGACTGGAGAGATATATTTTAAATGTAAAGAAATAAGAACTCCACTTATGTACCATTAGAACGGAAATGTCATTGGTCATTTCAATTGAGACACATAAGACAATTCAATTATTTCTCTTTCTTTCACACATTTTTATATTTAAAAAAATTGTATTGTTACATGTCACACTTGAATTGGTCAATGTCACATGACATTATATAACACAAGAACAATCTAAAAAATAAGAATCTCACGGTTCAAATTTCAACATCCATATAATATATTGTCATTGCATCGATCAAGTGAGTTGTGTTTACCGGACTAGGAACCTTGTATTTAACACACTTAGAAGCATTGAGAACCACTTATACTTGATACAAATATTAGTATGAAATAGTAGGGTTATAAAGGTTAAGTAAGAAATTAGTGAATCTTAAGACCAAAAAAATAGTAAACAATTACTCCATGTGGCAGCTCGTACATTAATTAATTCAGCACACGTATTGTACTACTTCAATATATATTGTGGGATTTGACGATTTTTGGCTGTTACTTCAACAGTTTTCACATTACATTTACTATCCCAAGACACGATGATAATTTGTATTTTTTAATCACTGAAACACACTATCAAACAATAAACATATACGCACTTTTTTTGGACTAAAATCATATACACACCTGAGACTTCACTTTCTTTTTTTAATGCACTGAAGAAGACAGAGCCCCAGCTGAAACCAAAACACTAGATCAAAAGCAGATTCACCTGTTAGTTTTAATGGATTTCAAACATTAAATTTGTGATACATTAATTAATTTTAACCGCGATTTAAAATGAAAAGTGTAGATTATTAGTACAAGTCAAGTCATATTTGATCCAATTTATCCGTTTTTTTTAGCAAAGGCCAATTTATCCGTTTGTTTCTAGATAAAATGATTGTATTATAGTATGATTTTTATTTTGGTTTCTATTTTACATGTTTAGGAGTTGAATTTTTCTTTTGACTCCAAAATAGCAAGACGCGGTTATTAATTGTTTTACCATCATATATAGATTGCGTAAAAAAAAAAAACATATATAGATTATGAATTAAATTTTGATGCCCTAATTAATGTTCATTTTACCTTTTTTGTTTGGATAATAGCTCTCAATCGTGTCATTTTTTTTAAGAGGCTAAAGTAGAATATATTACCACAATAAAAGTGTCAACAAACATAAGAATTGTTTAGGAAGACATCAAAAGATCCAATAAACAATTTAAAAAGAGAGAAAAAAACAAGGGTCAATCAAGGAGAAGGCGAAAAATTAAATTAGAGCAGTGAGACACATCAAAGGATTTTGCTTCCAAACATTGTAGTGAAAATCGAATGAGACAATCTTCGATTTAAACCGCCGTAATTGTAACTTGCTTAATGATGGAATGAAAAGTCTCCTCCTTACGTTTAAAATACGTTTGTTTTTCTCTTTCCAAAGATAACTTAAATAACTGCTATCCAAATCATCTTAAAAGGTAAACAAATGTTTTTCAAAAAACCTCCTAAATCACAAAAGTGATGAAGATCATGCGGTAAAATGTTGCGAGATGATTCAAACCGGATCAACGGTGACTGATATCACACATATTCGTCATCAAAGTCAAGAGATAAATTTTAACCGTTGATCCGGTTTGAATCACATGTGAACATGTGATATTAGTAAATAGTTAATTTTTCCATAGTACTATATTGATACATTCTGGAAGTCAATGCCTCAAATTTTGAAGGAAAGAAAATATCATTGATATATCAAAACTAAACCATATCCGTGCATGTACAACCGCAGCTTGAAGAATACGGTCAAGTTATGTACTGCGGAAATGGATCTCTCTGTTTGTCATATTCTCTATGTTTTCTCCATTATTATATTTGACATTGAAATAAAAAATCTTATGTTGGTTTAAATCTCTTCAAAATTATAGCAAAAGAGAGAATACTATCGATTTTCTGGTAATTGTCGGCAGTACGGACACTATAGTTAGGAGTAGTTTGATTTGGAGCAGAGCAGAGCAGTTTTTGTGCAACTTGTCCCCCTCCTTGTGTCAACGCTTTAATTTTTGTAATAAATTCATCTCCAACTCCAAGTTGCATTTTCTTTGCCTGAAAGCGATGAAAATTACGTTAATGGGCATTACATAATTGCAGTTTGATATGGATTAGACCAATAGAAATTTTACCGAAGAAAATGAGATGGAATTGTTGCAATAATTGCAGCTCAATGCTATAGACTATACTAGTTGCTTTGTTTCACAAACATTTTTTAAGCCGTAAATTATGCAGTGATTCAAGGGTATCTAAAATATATGGATGCAGCTCACAATATTACAGGCTGGCATATCCACTATTAAATGTAAGAAGGGCATGTATTATATAGAGAAGAATGTTGCAGCTTGCTGATAATTGACATGATAGATGGTATAATGCCTTAAAAAAAAAGGTGGTATACTATTGAATATATTGGCCATTAGGAATGAAAACAAGGGAGGAGAATAGATACAATTGTTGACGGATAATTTTTTTAGTGGTTTTTCCTTAAAAAAAAAAGTTTTTTTTAGTGGTTTTACCTTCTCTATGTGATTGCCAAAAACACTCATTTGTGGCCAACTTCAAAACGATTAGTGGTTGCCAAAGGACCTTCACAAATTACTGGTAAAAAACCTATCACAAATTGTAAAATTCAAATATGTTGTTATTACTAACCGAGAAAAGACCTCAGAGATTGAGTGGGAGCTTTTTTTCCCGCAAAATCTATTGTTGGGTTCCCGCAAATATATTTCTTATTTTCAATATATATTACACTTCATTATTCTCATCTTTCTTCATTTCCCATTTCAATTTTCTCTCTAAACTTTTTCTTTACATGATAGAACACGTAAAGTCTCAATCTATCTATGATGAAGGAGAACTAAAATTCCAGTACTCCATGGCATCATCTCGTCCAAAAAATTTAATGGCTTTGAAAAATTGTGTTTGAATATTTTGACAAAGTTGGTGTGAAATTGAGGAAGCTTATGCATGTTTTTCATCATTCATATCTATATAAAGCGAGAATACAAAATACCAAGAACCTCCCATAATAGGTGTGGAAGCAGAACCCTAAATATCAAAATTCACAAGATCAAATGATGAAGTTGAAATATGGGCAAGATGATGATGCCAAAGTTAAATGGAAGATTATGTGGGAGCGGGACAAATGTTGCATCTCAATCTCTTGAACTAGTATTATACAGTGTCTCTAGCTAGAGTAGGAAATATTTGAAAATACTTGAAAAATAAGTTTTAGTTTGTGCTATTTAAATGTTATACATCGATCATATTAATTCATAGTTAAATTACCGACACAGTAGTAATGCAGCACATTAGTGAAAATTTGAATCCTAAATTCTTAAAGATTTGTTTGAAAGTTGAGAGAGGAATTGAATAAAAGACTTAAGATGGAAGAAGGTGAAGAAAAATATAGGGGAGCCTCTCACTTTTTTTTAAGAGAGTGTTTGTAAAGGGATGAGGTTCCTTTTTTTACTAAACAAAGGGGATGAGATAAAAAAAAAATCTCAAATCGTTGCATATGGATGCACTTGACAAACATGCTCTAACTAAACAAACACACAGTACAAATGTGTAAACTTACTCATGGAAATTGACAACATGTATGAAAGACAACAAGAGTTCATGCACTAATCTTCTGGATGTTTTGTGTCAGCGAAGTTGGAACATTGTAATTGAAGACATCAATTATCCATATGCGATATGTCAGTCAGATTAAGCATTTCTCTATTGAATAATCAAAATGAAGAATGTCTTAACTCTTAGGTTGAGGACTTAAAACATACTTATAAACAGAAAAACTCTGCCGTCAGGATGCAAAAAACACTAACGCTATTTTCTTTTCGTTTGCACCAACATGTTTTTATTTTATTTTATTAGTATATCTTACATCAGTTCACCGTATTCTCATTTTATCTATACCTTTTCAATTTCCCCATTAAGGTGACAAACAATTCCCTTTTTGTTTGCCTCAGTTCCATTCAACATTAATATTATGTCACCAATCTACTAAATTGTACTTTTTTGTTTACTAAACCCGACTCATTGAATATACATGACAATATTGGAAACACAAATAAAACAAAAACTGAAAGTATTTTCTATATTACATTTACAACTTAGACACTATTTGTTATTACTGTACATTATAAGAGGTTTGTTTAGCTACTGCTAGTATTTTCTGTATTACATATACAACTTACACGCCATTTACTATTACTATTACTGTACATTTACAAACTAATATGTGTAGGACTTCATGCAAGCACGGTATACCAAATTTTTTTGGTCGGCCTGTTAACAAACTAAACTATAAAATGAAAGATAACATAAAGAACACAAGTAAGGTAGCGACTAGACACAATATGAACATCTTAGACCCATAGTCATATAACCTGGGTCTTGCACTCTTGAAGCCGGTATTGAAGTCTGAAGAGCCATTAATATTGAGCTCTTCATCTGGTGTTGCAGCTGAATATGCTCTTGCAATCTGCAAAAACATTATAAATGTTACATACAACCAATCATGTATACGTGCTTATGTATAAACTATTTATAAATAAATAATTATAAAATGTTTTCATAAGCTATGCTAGAGTTTATGGAATAATGAAAATAATAGAAATATGCTGGAAACAACTTATGAACTTGTTATAATTAGTTTCCATAAGTTCTTCCAAAAAGTCACACATTTGTTAGTATATGTACTCAAGTAAACGAATCCAAACAGACTCTAAAGTCAAAAGTTGGAGAACAAGCTTACCATTTAAAAGGCATTGATGAGAGATTCAACTAGTTTGTCCCACCAATCCACTAACAGATCCACCCCAATCTGTTGGCTTACTTATCAAATCCTCTAATTCAAGATAGATATTAGAGTCATTCACATCCATTTCTTCATCAACAACAGAATTTTCCCCCAAAAGCTTCTCTGACATAACATGATATGCAGAAGTCGCATCTTGAACACTTTGTCTAGAACCACCACAAGCCCTCAAGTCATGTAAAGAGCTACACAGCCCATCTTCCATGGGAGTGGAAACAGGTGGTTCCATTCTACCAGTGTTCATATTTTCAGGAAAAAGTCCATTCAATTCAGATTGCAAAGTAGCAAATTGTTCACGACCCTGACACCTATAATCAACACTAGTACCTTGTGTTCCAAGCAACCTAGGTCTTTTAACCATGTCTATATTACCATCAACTTCTCCTTTTCGCTTAATCTTTTGAATTATCTGCTCCATAAACAATGGCCTTTTGGCCATTTTGGTGAGGAAAAATAGCATCTGATATTGCTTCGATTCTGCTCGCCGAACTCGCTCCTGAACATTTGTGAGTTGAATATTTGAATTCTCTTGTTGTTGCCTTAGCTTCAGAATTTCCAATTTCAACATGTTCTGATCTTTTTTCAATTTCTCCACTTCAGATTCAACGCAAGGATTCATCAAATTGAATCCTCCTTGATGCAGTTTGTTATACTTGCTTCTCCTTCTTATGTTCTTCAACAAATGCTTTTTCCCTGCTTGAAATCCTTCATTTGCAAACTCCCAACGGTCTGAATCAACCTTCCTAAACCCCTGCATGTGACAGATTCATAAAATTCAACTCAGAATATCTTTGTATTAAATTTTAAGAGAGAAAAAGTGATTTTAAAAATATAGAATTGGTTTAGATTTGTTTGAATGTTCTCAAGCAAAATCGAAGAGCTTTTACCTCTTGATTTTTAGTTTCCACCTATTTTTGTGGTTACAAAAAACAAAACTGATTTTGGTTCAATTGTTTGTAGTTAAAAGTGAGTTTAATATTTGAACAAAATTAGATGATAAATTTGAGTGTAAAATTCCAGAATAGGGTCAGAATAAATTCAAATCGCGAATTGCAAAGATATCTTGAAGTCTTCAGTTTTTTCATGTTTTTCCATATGATGACAAAAATTGATTTTGATCGAAATGATTCCATCTAAGTTCGAATTTAATGTAAAATGATTGAATGCATTCCTATAAAAATCAATTTTAGAATTAAAAACTCAAATTTTTAGCTTCAACTTAAAATCAAAATCAGGCAAAATCATTGTAATCGAGAACAACAAACATGTCAAAAATCAATTCAACATCTATATAATCAATAAGGAACCAAACATTCGTTGCTCCCTATAAATATGAATCAACTTAGTGAACAAAACTGTGATACCAAGACTGATTTAAATTGTACAAGATCAAAGTCCAAGCAATAAGATTATAAATATATATGTATGCAATGATAAAATATGAAGATATGGAGAATTACGACTATTAATTAATAGGATTGTGAGAATTATTTTGACTTACATAAGTGTTGAGCTGGCGAATGAAGCTAGAAAAATTATTATGCTTAAAGTACTTAGGAAGAAGAATTTTGGAGAATTCATGAGAATCCCAAACGACAAAACTATCACGAGAATCGCTCCATGAAACAATCGGGTCAGTTACCGGATCCTCCACCATTTCATAAGTTTTCTTGAGAAACGGTGGTGGACCAACCTCATGTAACCCTTCCATTGGTTTAGGAAACCGCGGTGAAGAAGACGCGTTAGCACCGTCGTCTTCAAGAACTTCTTCTTTGATGTGAATTGCGTGAGAAGCTGTAGCACCTTCTTCTTCTTCTTCTTCTTCTTCGGTTAGTACTGATTCTTTTTTTTCGGTTGAAACAACGTCGTCGTAGGTGTAAGAGGTGGAATTTGCACTGTCGTCGAATAACTCTGGTTTTATTGCTGGGATTAAGCGAGAATTGTAGCCACCGATTTCACCGTCGTAACCACCGTGTGCCACCGCCATTTTGTTTCTTTCTTTTTTTGGGTATTTGATGTTACTCTGTTTTGCCGCTTGAGTGTACGTGTACGTGTTTGTGTTTGTGTTTGTATTGTAGAGATGTGAATGTCTTTGGGGGAAAGTGTTGCACGTTCTATCTGGTACCAATTTATAGAATAGATGATTAATAAACACTTGCACCAAAGAAAAAAAAAGTAATTTTGTTTAAATTAAAATTAAAAGATACTATATTAAAAGGAAAAGAAAAAGCAAAAAAGGAATGTGATAGTGAGAGTAAGACTGACACACCGAGGCCGGTAGGAACAGTGTATCTTTGCACCGGTCCATTTTTGGTAAAATAAGACCAATAGCCACGTTTCATGTTTCATATTTTCTTGTGACATTTGTAGTTTTGTGTGGATATAGATTTTGCTTATCTCATTTTCTTAAGTACATTTAGTACGTGTGTAACATCTAAGATGAGGTTATGACACGTGAATTTTTTCTCCCACGGTCTAGGCAAACGGACAACATCCACGTGCCATGTGTGCAAAGGAATGAAGCGTCTACTATCTATACATACATAAAAACAAAGAGGAAATGACAATTTAGTCATTGACTTTGCACCTTGCTGTCAGAAAAGTCTTGAATCGGGATTAAATACAAAGCAGTCGTTGAATGTTTAGTTCTGTTGTTAGTTTAGTCTCTGACGATAAAAATTGGTGTAAATTAGTGAAGTGACGTGTATGAGGTGTCACAACGACTAACGTTAAAGTAGAAAATGGTTATTTTGATCCCTGAACTGAAAATCAAGATCCACAGATTGAATCTCAAATTCTTAAATCACGAATTTAATCCTCAAATTCCTAAATCTCGTATAATTCCCTCTTTTGTTTAAAATCAATTTCTTTTTTGTTGCTGTTAATTCTCTGAATTGTACTAAATTTTAATATTTACAAGAAATCACCACATTTTACTCCTCGTTCTATAATGTAAGTGCACTGAAGCTGATTAGTATGTTTCTACATGCATGTTTGATAAATGTATTTTAGTAGAAAGTAAGATATGGTTGAATCTATTTTCGATAGTATGGTTCTACACGCATGTTTGATAAATGTGTTTTAGTAGAAAGTAAGATATGGTTGAAGTTATTTTGATCATGTTTAGTTAAGCCAAAGTTTGGAGGCATACTCAATTGTCCGGCACTTACAAAACTTACATATATTTTTACTAAAATCACATTTCACATGAGACATAGTATTAATTATAATAGTCCGCATCATATAAACTAAACTCTTTTGATTTGTGCACAAAAGATTTAGAGTTTACTATGTTCCTTTCTTACCACAAATCTACATTGACTAACAACAACAAAAAATGATTTTGAACAAAGAGGAAATTAGATGAGATTTAAGAATTTGGGGATTAAATTCAAGATTTATAGATTTAGGGATTTGAGAATCAATTTGGGAAATATTGATTTTCGGTTCAGGGACCAAAATTACTATCTTCTACTTTCACTTTAGTCTATATGACACATCATGCACGTCACCTCGTCAGTTAACATAAGTTTTTACCGCCAAAGACTTAACTAATAACGGAAGTGTACATTCAGGAGCTACATTGTATTTAATCATGTGTGAATGACCTTTATGACAGCGAGATGTAATGTCAGAGACCAAAGTGATCATTTACTCTAAAAACAAATGACTTCTGAAATTATTTAACTGCTCCTGACAAAACTTTTTTCAAATGAAGACAAACATTTTAACAAGGGTACTATTATCATCATTTTTGTACTTTGATGTCTTAGAATTGCTCCAATTTTTCAAACCAATTATTCCATTAATATCCTTCTCCTAATAACTAATCTCATTTGTCACTCCAAAGGCAATTTTGGATATGCATTATTTTATATCAACTTTTCATACATGAACCGTGTCACTGCACTCTATTAACCTTGACTCTACTGTCATACACCCTATTGCCCAATATGTAGAATCATTTTACTTCTTTTTATCCATTTTTCATATCATTTCAAATTTTAAAAGATCATATTCCCACCGTTCTTCATTTTAATATGAAAAATAATATATGTACAACTACTTTTAACAACTTTTGAAACAACTTTGTCATTTATATTCACGTGTTTTTTATTCTCTCTTTTCTTTCTCTCTACTGTTTTTGTCCAATAAAAATAGAGAAAAAGTGGTTGTCACAAAGGTTGTACAAAATTGGTTGTATAAATATCATTTTTTTTTTAATATAACAAACTTTTTGTTTCTCTCAATCTCATTCTCTCATCTTTTTATTACCATCTTTCTTCATTTTCATTTTCTCTCATCATTTTCAACTTCATTTTCTCTACTTATTTTCAAATTTGATTTTATTAATAAGTGTGGTTTTTTCTTCTTCTTCGGATTCTACATATTGAGGCACCAAACTACATAGAACAATTGCAATAAAAAAGATGAGCAACACAAAGGAAGGAATACAAACACGATGGCTTTCTCTCTTCAAATAATGGTAGTGTTGATATCTATATTTCTTCATTTTCTCTAATGAACTTTTTTTTTGTGTGTAGATTCAACAGGTTACACAGGAAATAAAAACATGATGACTTTTTTTTCTTTCAAATAGTAGTTGTGTTTCTAACTTTCTTTCTTTTTTGAAAGATTAACTAATTTTTGTATTTTGTTTATCCTTAGTAGGAATAAACAGTTAAGTTTATGAAAGATCGAGTGTGATTCTCTAACAAAGATCATTCATAAATTGCACATCAAGGTAGAACTTACAATTTTTATTTTTCTTTCATCTTAATCAATTTTGTTTAACTTTTTGAAGTACAAAATAAATCATAAAAATGATATTCCACTTTGTTTTTACAAATTGTTCAGGTCCAAATACCTAAAATAATCATTCCTAAAATTATCTTTCATTTTTTGTTCAACTTCATCGTTCTAAATTCAACTCTTTTCAAACAAAGAAAAATATATTTTTGCTTCAAAGCCATCCCAGGCACCTCACAACTTTTGGTAGAAATACATAGCATAACTAACTATTTATGATTTTTTAAACACGGCATAATTTCATTTTTGTTAAATGACTAAAAATAAATGTTTTTTCATCGATCAACAAAGATATCTCATTCTAAACTTTTGCTTTACCAATTTTGCACATAGCATAATTATTATTTTACCAATTTTTAAGTTCCAAACAAAAAAATCAAACAGATTCTAAACAACATTGATAATTCTAAGATGAAGATTTTTCTTATTTATTGATTTTATCAGCAATAATAAATTAAAAAACCAACAGAAAAAAATACACATGGAAGAGTCTATACATTTAAGATCCAAAGAAAAAAATCAAACAGATTCTAAATAACATTGATAATTCTAAGACGAAGATTTTTCTTATTTTTTGTTTTTATCAACAATAATAAATTCAAAGAATCAACAGAAAAAAATACACATGGAAGAATCTATATAATTTTCAAGCAAAATATATTTCAATAGTAGATTTAAAAAATTAAAAATAAATACAAATATATATATATATATATATATATATATATATATATGTGTGTGTGTGTGTGTGTGTGTGTGCGCGCGCGCGCGTGCTAGAAAAAATACATGTAGTAGAACTAGAAGACAAAGGTAAAGATCTAAAATTTAAACACAAGTTTGTTGTTACCGTAGGAAGGCATGAGAGAAGAGAGAAAATATTTGTGTATGCCTAGATTGAGTAACAAATAGATTCAGATGAAAGATTAAAAGATATGTATAGGTTGGAAAGCGGCATATCTTTACTGATGGATACAAGCAATGTGCAATGAATGAGATAAGTTTGGCAAAAGTGATTGTACAATAGCCTGCTTCCGTAGACGTGTGTGCCGGCACCGACTACCAGGGTATAAGAAGGCTAGATATTTGATGATTGTTAAGGACTTATAATTAAGAATACATGAATAATATAATTTGATTGTTTATTGAGATAAGTTTTTTGGTCTGTGTTTTATCTTTTGTTTAACAACAATAGAATTCTGAAAATGTAAAAATATATTTGATGTAAATTATTGTTTATTGAAATAAATTAGTGTTTTTACGTAAAGAAAAATAATGTACGAATATTCATATATATAGAGTGGTCATTGGCTAACATGGGCCCAACATAAGCTAATACAATAAAAGGCTCAATCAATATAAACTAATAGCCCGATTCCTTTGGAGAGACTTGACTCTTAACTTATTATTTTTTATTTTTTTTAATCGTTGTTTCTTTTATAAGTATAATATTAATGTGGATTACATGTAATACAATTGCCAAATATTGTTCTGTAGTACGTTTCTGAACAAGCTGTTGCGCATTTAATTGTTTTAGTTCCCTTCTAAAATGCTAACATTGACAGCAAATCAGGTTCTTAACCATTTGCATGTACTTCTGTAATTTAAATTGCTTCACATGTTGAGGGTCTTGTTGCGATTTTCAACATTTTTATTCAATCCTTATTTACTTTCTTAGGTATTTAACAGATGTTCATTAAAATCATTTCCACTAGTTGCATTGAGCTATATTAAATTAAATAACAAGTATACTTTATTTGTTTGTAGTTTGTACATACATTTTAACTAGGTCTGAAAATGAGTCGAGCCGAGTCGAACTTGACAATTGACATAGTTCGGCTCGACAAGAATTTATTCGGCTCGAAACTCGACTCAAGTTCAATAAAAACTTTTTTATTAGCTCGAACTCAACTTGACTCAAGTTCATGAACAACTCGGTTTGGTTAGTTAGCTCGAGTCAAGTGACACAAAAATTAAAAATTTAAACTTTTTACCCAAAAATAATTGGCATTTAAACTGGTGTTTGATGAGCAAACTGTATGAGAATATTAAACTAATTAAACTTAATAATTGATATTGGAGTGCATCATCAAATAAAATCATCTTAAACTATGTGAACTACATGAGTCTTGTGATGCCACTTTTATAGATAAAATCTTCTTTGTTTCTTAAAGCCTCTGATATGGGACAAATAATTAGAAAGCAGCTTAAACTATTACTTCAATTAGACGTATATGTCTATCAACATAGATATACCATATATCACTCATATCTACGATCTTTTCTTTTGTTTAGGAAAGCTAATTCTATGACCTTATTATTGGCAAGTGTTCGCATAACTTCTTTTAAATAATTGTTAATATATTAATAAATTAATGTAAGTATATGTTTTTACACGAGATCCATATTTATCACTTATCGTAAACTAAATTTTGTATTCAAAATCACTTTAACAGATTTTCACATATAAATAAAGATTTTTATAGAAATACTATATGAAAGTTTTTTATTTTTAACACTTCGTGTAACACACTAACACCTTAAAAAACTTCATATAACTTAACTTTATTATTAATTTGAATGTCATATGTTTTTGTTAATAAAAATAAATAGCTGTTTTTTAAGATACATCAATACAAATATATGTGAACATATGTTTTTTTACAGAGAATGTGTCAATATATGCTTATTTATGAAATTTAATGCTAGTGAATTACGTATATATGAATAAAAATACATGTAAGTATATATTTTCTTTTACGAAAAGATGTCAATATATTTTCATGAACTATAATGCAAACAATATATTAATAAAATTATTTTTTGAGTAATATATTAATTAAACATATATGAGCATATGGTATATATTCATAAAATTAATGTAAGTATATGTTTTTACACACGACCCATATTTATCACTTATCAATAAATTAAATTTCGTATTAAAAAACATTTTAACGAATTTTCACATATAAATAAAGATTTTTATATAAATACTATATGAAAGTTTTTTATTTTTAACACTTCGTGTAACACACTAACACCTTAAAAAACTTCATATAACTTAACTTTATTATTAATTTGAATGTCATATGTTTTTTAAATGAAAATAAATAGTTGTTTTTAAAGATATATCAATACAAATATATGTGAACATATGTTTCTTTACAGAGAATGTGTCAGTATATGTTTATTTATGAAATTTAAAGCTAGTGAATGACCTATATATGAATAAAAATACATGTAAGTATATTTTTATTTTTTACGGAAATATGTCAATATATATTCATGAACTATAATGCAAACAATATATTAATAAAATTATTTTTGGAGTAATATATTAATTAAACATATATGAGCATATGGTATATATTCATAAAATTAATGTAAGTATATGTTTTTACATACGACCCATATTTATCACTTATCAATAAATTAAATTTCGTATTAAAAAATATTTTAACGAATTTTCACATATAAATAAAGATTTTTATAGAAATACTATATTAAAGTTGGTTTTTTATTTATAATACTGAATGTAACACTAACACCTTAAAAAAAAAATCATATAACTTAATTTATTTATTAATTTGAATGTTATATGTTTTTCTAAATAAAAATAAATAGTAGTTTTTTGAGATATATCAATACAAATATATGCGAAGATATATTCGTCAATGTCCATGTCCTAAAGAATGTCTCACAATTAACTTTTTCGAACAACGCGTTATTTGTGCTCAACACGCGTCTCTCGACTAGTAGACAAATGATTTTTATTTTTTTTTGTAAACTGAAAATATTCACTTCATCTCAAACGAAATCGATACATTACTGTCAAACGAAAATGTCATGAAATTATCACATAAACACCGAATGTACGCTGTCGTTATATGCCAGCAAAAAATTAACAATGGAAAAATAACCGAACAAAAATTATCCACCTAAGAAAACTCAGTCAAATTAAAAGATACAGACAAAGAAGATGTCATCAAAGGGTTAAGACAAACTGTAAGTGACATCTTCCGGATCAGGCATGTACCACCTGTACCATGTAACAACCCGATTTTCACTAGATTTAATTTTAATTGTTTTTATGTGTGCTTAATTATGCTCGTATGTGATTAATTACCTATGTGTGTATTTTAATGGGTTTTCGTGTTAGAAGGGTATTTTGGTCTTTTGCGAGTAAGGTTAAATTAGTAATTTCATTGTGAGAGTTATTTTTAGTGTTGCAAGGGAGAACCATTATTTTTACTAAGTTACTATTTGTGGTGATAATTATTTTTGGACCGGTAATTATTTGATAACTTTTAAGCGTGAGTGAATAGAAATTTTGGGAGTTAGTTTACAAGGGTTTTGAGCCCATTAGACTTTAAGGGTTAAGCCCAATAGTGTGGACACTATTTAAGCCTTAGTCTTTAAGAGAATTGGGGTTCACAATCATTTTACAAAATTTTGAGAAGAGGTAGAGAGAG
>Ga0228711_1008263_pt1 | contig 14682 bp, 12 predicted proteins | sample MedpolnodulmetaG_2_FD_177996 | JGI IMG/M metagenome (GOLD analysis project Ga0228711, IMG submission 177996) | Root nodule microbial communities from Medicago polymorpha collected in Santa Monica, California, United States - brown nodules | ecosystem: Host-associated > Plants > Roots > Nodule...
AGAAAATAAAACAAATTATTCTGTCTATAAATGCTACTTATTCTCCCTTTAAATTCTAATTCTAATACAGCTAATTACAATTAATTAGTATTTACAACCAGTTATAATAAGTCAAACAGCACAAAATATGATTGATTCTGTGCTAATATTCAACAGGTTTGCTACTTGGGCAGGGGGGTTGAAATTTGAAGTTACACATTTACACTTTCTTGATAAGTTTGTGGTTGACTTAGACAAAAGAACTTGTTCATGTAACTTTTGGGAGTTGGTGGGAATCCCTTGTAGGCATGCAGTTGCAGCCATTAATATGAAGGGTGATGATCCTACTACTTATGTGCATGATTATTATAGCAAAGTTTATTATCAAGGTTGCTATGATCAAGTCATTTCACCCATTAATGGTCAGAATAAGTGGACTAAGACAAACTTTCCAGAGATTCTACCACCTCAATTCAAGCATGGCCCTGGTAGGCCCAAGAAGTTAAGTAAGAGAGAACCTGATGAAGAAAGGATGGAAAATGGTAAGTGGTCAAGAGCACATACCACAACTAGGTGTAAGAGATGCTTGCAAGTTGGTCATAACAAAAGAACATGTAAGGCACCTGTGGCTGCACCTACTGTGGATGATCCTGCAGTCAGTATTAATGAGGTTCTGCCTACTCAATCAAGTCAGGCAACTGTTGTTGAACCTACTGCTGCATCTATTGAGTTAAGCCAGACAACTGTTGCTACACCCAAGAAAAGTGTATGAATATTTACCTTATTTTCTATTATGTTTTAATCATGTTGTATTATAATTCTTACTTATTGTGTGTTTGAACATTAGGGGAGGCCATGTAAAAATCCATCCAATGTTGTTGAGAGTAGTTCTGCCCGGGGAAAGAAAGTAGTTGATGAGGCTAGTGATGTAGTGAAAAGGAAAAAACAACCTGCACCAAAGAAAAGAAAAATGGCTGCTGCTAAATCTGTGACAGTTATGCCTGAGGCTGGTGATGCACCTTAACCTGATGTTGTAAGTGTTATTTAATCCACTAACTCATTACTGCACTTTATGGGTTCTTCTATTAGTTTTTGTTATGTGAATAAAGACATGTAATTCATTGTGCTGCACTTTTTAACTAAAATTATTGAAGTCTACTCTCAATGAGGCTGAAGCCATGATGCAAGGATTGAAAGCTTTATTGGTATCCAAAGCCAAGACACCAGAAGATTTGGATAACACCATGAAGGAGTTGGTGACTGGGCTCGTGAAATGGCATCATGAAGTTGGAAAAAAGAAATCAAATCCTGGAGAAGAGAAAGGAAATTGAAGCATTGAATTAAAACTTATATTAGTAGTACTTTTTTGATGCTTGACGCTTATTTATGTTGAATTAAGTGTGTGTAATCAAGCATTTGACATGTAATGCTTCATCTTTTTTTGTTAAATATGTGATGAAGCTTAACTTAGGTCTAACTACTATAACTTCTGGCCTTTTTTATTTTGTTTTTGGTTGGTTAAACATTTCCAACATAGACAATTGGAGTACCAATTGCAGTTTCACTATGATGTACAATTGGAATGCCAATTGCATTTTATGCAATACTAATGGGTGTGTTTATCTTGCTAATGATTATGACGGTTCAGCAGTCTTACTTATGTATATGTATATCCTAATTACATTGTGCATTTATTGACAGAGTAGAACCTACATTGCAGGCAAGCACAGTTACTGTGCAGCTGATGCCTTTTTCTTTTTAGGTGATGTATGTGGTTCTGTGCTGTAGTGGGAGCAGCATCTGTTTGCGTAGAATAGAGGGAGCAACAACTGTTTAGCATAGTTACATTTTGCTGTCAACAACTTCTGTTGTTGCTGTGTTTTGTTGGGCTGTTCGGGTAGTTGCCTTAGGGGCCTTTGGGGGTGAGGCAGGGGTATGCGTATAGTCTGTTATATGCGGCATCTACGTGTAACTTTTTTTCCCTTTGTCCGCGAGTTATAATGCTTCTTGCATATACTCGACGTGAATAAATTTGCCATTTCAAAAAAAAAGAATAGTGAATTATTTACTTAAAACACATTCAGTTATGCACCATAAAATGTGAGAATAGAGGGAGTGAGAGATATAGGAGGAAAAGAATGTCAGTTTCATATATCAATGTGTTTTACTTTTCTTATTTTGAACGAAAGTTGTATATCTATCTTTTATTGCATAATGTGTAAGTATGCTTACATCTTATTTCAATTCAATGAGGCCTATTACTAGTCTTAATACAATGACATTTTCTCTATTTTCAATTGAAGCAAAGATATATAGTCTGAAACAAATACATGTGCTGATAATTGTCAGTAATTTGCAGCAAATTCATTCATTACATTCAACAATAGTACATAAACAATAAACTCAGTACAACAACCCAACAATACACAAACATTAACTCCATACAACAACACTATCACTACCCAACTCATCTAATGTCATTTTCTTACAACCTAAACAAACAACTTTGCTACAAAACACAGGTTGATAAACACTGACACAAATAGCAAAAAATTCGTAAATTTCCCTTTCATCTTCTCAGCACTTAACTTCTTTCAAAGCTTTGCATTTTTTTTTCATAGTTTCTTCCATTAACTCTACAGCAATTGCAACAACATTTGAATCATTTTGAACTACTTCATTTGATGTAACTTCTTCATTTTCCTCTATTTCATCATCAACCCATACGAACATATTGCAGGTTACACTTTTCATCTAAGAAACAAAACAAATTCTACTTACACACAAAATCAAATTGAAATTAAAACATAAAACACAAACAACGTGCAATCATACCATCCAATAATGATATCTCCAGAAAGCCCTCCCGACATGAGGAGGCTTAGTAGAATGCAGCAAAATGGTTGGAACACCACACTTACATTTTCGGCCTCTAGGTCTGGTTTGGAGAGAAGAACTTGATGAACTCGGACCGTTTTTCAGTAAGCTTCGAACCATGGTGAAGGGGGAGTTTGAAAATGAGAATGGGAAGAGAAGGTAGCTTCGATACAGATGGTGAAGGGGATATATGGAAATCGAAATGGAAGGAAGATGAAGAAATTTGGGAAAATAGGAATTTTGGATCGTAAAACGTTAATGGAGGAAGAAGAACAGGAATGGCATGATTTTAGGGTTTGGAATACAAACTGAAATATAGGACGTCTCAACTAAAAGTCAAACCGACTGTCAACATAGAATGGATCACATACCATCAACTCCCTGCACCATCAGCAACAAGCATTAACGACTCTTTCGAGTCCCAAACAACATGTATCCTAACAATTCATTAACCAACAAAGGATTAAAGTGGATTTATGTGAGTCTTCACTTCTCAATACAACGAATGAATCAACCGCCAACACGGTCAAATTCACGTTCCAACAACCCCCTGTTAACAACAATCTTAGTAGGCATCAAAGCTCTTTCAAGCCAAACAAACCTATAAGCACGCACAAAGTTATATCTTATTGAAATAGGAACAATCTCACCATAATGAGAGTATTATGACAAAGTTGAAGAGATATAGAACAAGACAACACTGTGGTGTTTTATTTATGACAAAATTATTGATACGACTCATGGTTTTGTGGCGTTATTTTTCAACTTCTTGATTTTATGTCGCAACAAAATCTCTACATGTTTACTATGACTCTCGAGTGTATATAGAAGCGGAGAAATGAGAAATTATGGAACGATGTTGAGATCCTTTCCCGTGTGGCGGTATAGCTAGTACATGGTACTTTGTTTGAATGGAAGCATGTATACAATGGAAGAGAATAACATGAAGCAACACAAGATGCCCTAGTTTCAGGTCTGTATCAGATTGTTGTCGATAGGATTCGCTGACAAAGGCCGGAAGCGAGAGATGAAGTGCAACGTCGATGCAACAATCTTTCAGGAGCAAGGATGATATTGTATAGGGATGTGTATGAGGGATGACGAAGGTGACTTCTCAATAGGAAAGACTTCTTGGTATATAGGGTTATCACAAACCTAAAAAAGGAGAGGCATGAGTTAAAGGAGGCAACTAGTTGGCTTTGTAGCATGAGTGTATCGCGGGTGCCTATATTGAACAAGATTGTAAGCAAGTGATTGAAGGTATCGGAAGTAAATTCAGTGCCAATTCCAATTTTGGTATTTTTAAACTTTTGTAAGTATTTACTTAGTTCTAAACAAACTTTAAAATAAGTTTCTTTAAAGACAAACAAATATTTTGTTCATTTGTTAGCCAGAGCGACAATGTTGTATGTTTGTTCTCAAATTCATGAGCATATGTTATCTTATATTATGACGACAATTATGAATGAAATGAGAGAGAGAGAGAGAGAGAGTCATGGCAAAATTATTTGATTGATATACTCCCACCCTCCTAAAATAAGTGACATAGTTTGACTATGTTTACTATTCCTATAACATATTTTGATCATATTTCTTTTATTATTATATATAAAGACAAATGATATTATATAAGATGTTGGATGGGTCAAGTTGAATATATTTCAAAATAGCAAATTTTAAAATTTTCTCTAATATATAATGGAATATATTAAATGTCAAAAATGTGCATTGACATGTGTGTCATAGTTAACAATGTCACTTATTTTGGAATGGAACGGAGGGAGTATACAAAAAAAAAATTATAACCAAGTGAAATAGAAATAGATATAAACAAGAAGGTAACGCTTCCATGACTTCGTGTATGTTTGGTTATGTTGTGACAAAAAATAATTTTAATTAAATTGATTCAGGATAAAAATGAGTTAAATGTAAAGTGATTCATGTTTAAATGTATTTATGTTAAAGTGAATTTAACGATAAATTTAAGGTTAAAATCAATTGTAGAAAGCAAAAACTACAGATTCTTTCTTCAAATAAATTAATTTTCCAAGCAAAACTAATTCTCCTATAAATCATCCATATATTATAAAATTCATTTTACACCCTCAAGAATCACATTTTCTTTTTCTTTTATTCACAAAACTCACATGCAACAAGAAAATATAAATCTCCACTCACTTGCTTGGACCGAGGATGGCAAAGCAGGCCGTCCCACGTCGTTTAGACCCGCCTCATCTAAGCCCGTTTAAAATGGGACGAGTCGAGCCGAATCAAATTAGGTGATCGAGTTCAAAATCTCACCACACTCCATCTAATGGCGGACAAACGAGTTGGCAAGCTCGACAAACAAAAAACTTTGTTTTGTAGAGAGAAAAAACTATTTTTTTAATGTATTTTTTTACAACTTAATTGTTAGAAAAAACTATGTTGTTTTTATCATAAAAAATATAAATTTTTTGTGCATAGAATAAATTTATGGTAGAAACAGGATAATTAATAAATTGTCAAACTCAACATCAAACTTAATAGCAGAATAAGGAAAATCGCCAACATAAAACAAATCTGCAACATTAAAACAAATCATAAAATAAATCCACAATCAAAATAAATCCAAAGGATAAAATAAGTCCAAAAAAAGGAAAAAAGAGTTAAGCGGACCACCCCCGCCTCATGTGCTGCTCCGTTTTTTCAATGAGTTACGCGGGACGAACCAACTATAAAAAATGAGTTCAAAACTTCGACTCAACCCGTCAAAAATAACGCGATAAACGGATCTACCCAACGGATTGGCCCGTTTTACAATCCTTGGACCACCTAACAATCTTGTTAGAGACATCATGATCTTTGTACCTATCTCTTTCAACAAAAAAAAAATCTTCGTACCTATCTATGATTTCTCTTTAGAAAACATATTGCTTATGGATGCCCACAAAAGCGTATTAAATACAATACTAATAATGAGAATATTGAAATATTTTCTCACCAACGTCGGCACCCTTTTCTTATTTTCATTTCATCAACAATAAATATTATGTCTTTTAATGCATCACTTTTCTAAATTAGTACATTACTTTGAAGAATCCGTAGAACCCTTTCTTAATTAATTTCATGTATTTAAGACCCACCCAGCTAGACATATATCATATATTAAAATATATTTTATGTGACATTAAATTTTGTGACATAATAACATTTGTGTCTCTTTTATGATGCATGTGACTCACCAGTAAAACCTTTACTACCCTTCACCAACATCAAACATGTTGTTTGTTGATGCATGAATAAAGAAAGACAAAGATCTTGAGTTTAGTTGATTCTGGAAATGGGTTCTTGGATTCAGATTTTGTGTATATACTATTTGGCATGGTTCAGTTTTCTTGTTGTGAACACAGTGAGTGAAAGTGGTTATGATGAAGATGTGAAGAAAGGGAATGTTATGATTGATGGTAGTTCTGTGATTGGAAATATTGATGATGATTTTATTTGTGCAACTTTGGATTGGTGGCCTCCTCAGAAATGTGATTATGGTACATGTAGTTGGGGTCTTGCTTCTCTTCTCAATCTGGTATTCTTCCTTTTCCTTTTTCTTTATCTTTTATATTTGTTCTTATTTGTTTTGGAATCTTCAAGGTGAATTTTAGAATGTTTGTTTGGTATTCTTACAATTTTTTCTATGTTCTATTCTTTTAATGATGTTTTTTTTGTGTTTTCGAAATGTTGTTTGAGGTTTGAATGCATGTTGGGATCTCCAAGCTAATCTGCAAATAAAAAAATCCATAAAAAGCAACAATGTTTTGATTTTTAAATTGAAATGTCACTATCTACCCATTGTTTGTAGAAAACAAGATTATAATTTGCACACCACATAACAATGACAGAACAGAATATTAACTTTGTTGTTCTTTTACTTAATTAATGATAATAATCCTGTTTTCTGCAGGGTTTATTGAAATTATTAATTAATTAATTTCTTGGTTGAGTTTTAAGTTTTGATCTTTATTTTCACCATTTAATTTATTAATTAATAGTTTCACTTCATGTCACACTTCAAAATCTTGAACATTTTTTCAAGGTAGAATTTGTTAAATTACATTTTCTTTTATCTCGCGCAGGACCTCAACAACAAGATTTTCTTAAATGCAGTGAGAGGTGAGAAATTTTTTTCCATCTCTATTGTTTATTGTGATAAAAAGGGCATCAGTTAATTTTTTTTATTACTTGTACTTGATCATTGCTTGAAAAACTTATCAATGTATCATTTGGTTTCAGCCTTTTCACCATTGAAACTGAGATTAGGTGGCAGTTTGCAAGATATGCTGGTATATGGGACTGATGATTACAACCAGCCATGTACTCCTTTTGTTAGAAACACGTCTGAAATGTTCGGATTCAGTCAAGGGTGTCTTCCAATGCCAAGATGGGATGAACTTAATCATTTCTTCCAAAAAGCAGGGTAAAATTTGGTTTTATATGTAGTATGTAATGTATGAACTCGCGCGAGCGCAGGCATGTGCGTCGTGAGTGTTTTGTGACTAATGGATTCACCTTCTGGACTTGTAAACATTGTTAAACTGTTTATTTTAGGGCTAAGATTATTTTTGGATTGAATGCTCTTTATGGAAAGTCGGTACATCATGGTTATACAGAAGGACCTTGGAACTATACCAATGCCGAATCATTTATTCAATACACTGTTGGAAAGAATTATGAAATTCATGGATGGGAACTTGGTAAGTATATAAGCTCACAATAAGACTACGATTGAAAATGGTGATTTGTGATCTGTATTGAAAAGCTCACAAACAATATGTTTTCTTCTCTAATACTTTTGCTAAATAAAGAAAATGGTGTTTGGTTTGACTTATTTGAGCTTATCCACTGACATAAGCACTTGTGAGACTGTTTGGGATACCTTATGGAAACAACTTATGACACATCTATAAGTTGTTTTCATCTTAATTCCATAAGCTCTCTTGGATAGACTATGAAAATAGCTTATAGCTTATAAGAAAATAAGTTGACTTTATTTCATCTTTTATTATAGAATCTCTTATTGCTATAGTCGCTTAATTAAACTTTTCTATTCTATATCAAATTGAATATAATTCTTCTTGCCTAAGGCTTGAGTACATTGAGTGAGCTAGCTCCTTTCACTGTCAGGCAATGAATTGAGTGGGGGTGGAGTTGGAACAAGTGTCTCTGTAGATCAATATGCTTCTGATGTCATTGCTTTAAGAGACGTAGTTCACAATGCATATAAAGACGTTGAGCCTAAGCCAATAGTCATTGCGCCTGGAGGTTTCTTTGATGCAACGTGGTTTAAGGATTTTATAAGCAAATCTAATAAATCCGTGGATGTGGTCACACACCACATTTATAGCCTTGGACCAGGTATCTTTCGCTGAATTGGGTGATATTCATTACGTGTATCAAAATTATATGAATTGATTACATTGTTTAATGTGCATACAGTGTCGGTGTAATGTAGTTTAACACTGACATCCAATATGAGTCCTCTATTTTCAATGTGGCAAAATAAATAACTTTTATTAGATGTTTGTGTGAAGCTAATTTACACTGATAGTGTATATCCTTTAAATCATCAATTATTTCTGAAAACTTAATTTATCTTCTACACAGGAGTTGATACGCACCTTGTGGAAAAAATTCTGAATCCTTCCTATCTTGATAGAGACAAAACTACATTCAATGGCCTGAAAAATGTTCTTGAAAGTACAGGAACCTCAGCAACAGCATGGGTTGGTGAGTCAGGAGGGGCTTATAACAGTGGCCATCATCTTGTATCCGATGCATTTGTGTATAGTTTCTGGTTAGTGATGACTATCCTTGATCGTTGATTTAATGTGATAACATTCAATTACTTCCATTTTTAAAAATTATCATCAGTGTTGTTTCCGGTGTCCGTGTCTATGCTAATTCAAAGGTTAGAACTATTTTTGGCTAATTTATTGTATCATTAACAGGTATTTGGATCAACTCGGTATGTCTGCTTCATATGACACTAAAACTTATTGCAGACAGAGTTTGATAGGAGGAAACTATGGTTTACTCAATACCACCAATTTCCGTCCAAATCCAGACTACTATAGGTAATAAATGTTGAATTTAACAGTCTTATTTTCTTTGCTCAAGTCATGAGATGTAAAATATCATAAAAAGTTTTGCAATTTAAACTTGATTTCTTCATTTCACAACTACCTTGCTAAATAATGAGAAACATGATTATGGACTGTTCCGACCTCAAGTCTGCTACACGACTTTTTCAATGTGTTAGTCCATTTTGGGTCTTGTGTAAGCTGTCACAGTTTTGTCCGTAGTTAATAGGCACCTCGGGGGGTAGATGAGTGTCGGTGTTTATAAACTACCCTTAGCTTTGATTCTCATCACACAACGGAACAGTAGCCCACTGTCAAGGCTAAGATGCTAAAGGGCCTTTCAGCTAACATGTGTGGATTAGACCTTTGATTCCCACAGATGGCACTAATGTTCCACATGGACTATCTTGGTTCAGAATCTGTATATCATTTTTCTTGATCTTATATGAACTCTTAATATATGTGTCATGTATGGTTAATTAATTTCTTGACATATAACTTTGTCTACCTTGGAAAATTCCCTATTTCAACTGGATCCATCCATAGTATTTTCATGGTAACATTTTTGTGCTAATGTGACTAAATTTCATATTTGCAGTGCTCTTCTTTGGCACCGACTCATGGGAAGGCGTGTACTATCAACTAGCTTCTCAGGAACAAACAAGATACGAGCTTACACGCACTGTGCAAAACAATCTGTGAGTGAATTTTCATATCCCTATGAATATCAAGTGAACGATGTTTACTAACCTTGAGATCTAAACTAACATGCTTGATCTTACAGAAAGGAATTACCATACTATTGATCAACCTGGACAACAGCACAACTATCGAAGCGACATTTAGCGATAGTAAGAGTTCCTTGCATAGAAAGATGCCTTATAATTCAAAAATAATGAAACTACCTCTTCAAAGTTCAGTTGAAAATTCAAGAGAAGAGTACCATCTAACTCCGCAGGGTGGAAATATACATAGCCAAGTCATGTTACTGAATGGAAATGTTTTAAGTGTAAACTCAGATGGTGATATTCCTCCTTTGAAGCCTCTATACGTAAGCTCATCAAAGCCAATAAGGGTTTCTCCTTTCTCAATTGTATTTTCTCATATACCTGATGCTGTTGTTCCAGCTTGCGGCTAGCGATGTTGCACTTGGTGAAACCAAAAATTGGTGTTACTTGGTGATTGATAAAATTCATATTGATTTACAAATTTATTGTTAATGAACAGAATGGCAATTTTTTTGTTTGTTGAGAAATAGGATTTTTGATGTTTTTTTTTGCTTCCCTGTGGTTGTTAATTGAATGCATTATGATGAGAAAAGCAAATTGAAAGTGAGAAATTTAATTTATTGTCTTCCCTTAGTTGTTGTACACCCCGAGTGACACTCGATCGATTCATGCTTTGGTGAATTTCGCCGTGTATAGAGTTGATAAATTTCATCTTGTATATAGTCAAACACATTAGTGTTTACATTTTTTTTTTGGGTAGAAGCCTTAGTGTTTACATATTGACATGAAATAGGAAAAACCGAACAATCATCTTCAAATTTTCTCAAACTATTCTCATTAGGAGAATCTATTTTTAGAATCTCTCGTGCATTCAACATCGGGTTCCACAACCCTTTTGGATGCACCATCGACTTACATTTTGTTTGCCCATTCTTGAGAAAATGCCACAAAATATTAGTTGAGAAAGAAAACATAATGAAAGTATGAGAGGGTCGTTCACGAAGTCCTCACGGGAGAACATTCCTACCCCACGTCCTCATCCTCGCCGGTGAAATTCCCCGACTTTGGAACCCCAAACGATGACCATTGACATACCTATCTACGGGTAGTACAATATCATTTAAAAAACCTATAAAAAATATCATTTAAAAAAATGCATCTCAATGTTGGTTATTAAATGTCATTCATTCATAAGAACATTTGTTGACCGGTAGGGCAGTCATGAATGTTTAAAGCAATTTTATGTGGCTCCACACATATTCTTTGACAACTCGATACATGTAATCCTATCTCTCGAATGAAGATGAAAGCTTAGCAACTTTGCGTTTAGACACGCATGCGGTGTCTTTGTCCTTTATTTTGGAAATTATGGTGATGTGTTGTTGTCAAGTGGTCCAACAACTAATTTGGGCAGCATCCTTGGCAAACTCATCAAAGTACATAGAAAATTGCTTTTCTGACATTAAGAACTTCATATTGACACATGGAATTTACGAATTTGCTCCAGAAGCAGTTAACCACCGCTGGCTCCAGAGGCAGTTGGCTTTGCTGCACTTAAGTGCAGTTTCAGTTGTGATTTTACGTATTTCGGTCGAAAAATCAAAATAAATCGAAACTTATTCCGAATTCTACGAAACTTTACAGACACCTCTATAAAAATGCATATATGTGATGTGCAAAGTTTCGTAACATTCTGAATAAGTCTCGATTTTTTTTATTTTTTCGACCGAAACGCGCAAAATCGCAATTGAAAAAATAAAAAAAATTGACACTTATTCGGAATGTTACGAAACTTTGCACATCATCTATATGTATTTTTATAGAGCTATCTATAAAGTTTCGTAGCATTTCGACTAAGTTTCGATTTATTTTTATTTTTTGACCGAACCATGCAAAATCACTATATTTTTCCAAGTGCGAGTCCGAAAAAGTGTCCTAGAGGTTGAACTTTTTCATGATTTTTTGAACTCATGTTTGGAAGGAAAAAAAAAGAACATCTCCCACAAAAAATTTGAATTTTTCAACAAGGGACGGATAAAAAATGAATTTTTAACGCGCCTATAACTTAAGACACGAAAACATCAACCTAAAAATTGAATTTTGAGCTGTTTTTTTTGCAGATATCTCTATAAAAATACATATAGAGGATCTGCAAATTTTCGTAGTATTTCGACTAATCCTCAATTTATTTTGAATTTTTTACTGAAACGCGTAAAATCGCAATATTTTTCCAACTGCGCGTCCGGAAAAGTTATATAGAGGTTGAATTCTTTCATTATTTTTTGCTCACATATTAATAACATAAAAAAAAACATTTCCCGCAAAAAATTAGATTTTTTCGACAACAGATGGATTAAATATAAATTTTTAATGCGTTAATAACTCAAGAAACCAAAACATCAAAACGTCGACCTAGAAATTGAATTTTGAGCTGATTTTTTGCTGACAGCTTTAAAAAAATATATAGAGAGGGTTTGTAAAGTTTATTATTCTGAATAAGTTTCGTAACTTCCATGTGTCAATATGTCAATATGAAGTTCTTAATGTCAGAAAAGCAATTTTCAAGTACATATGCATTTTGTTTTGAGATAGTCCATAATATAGGTTGTGCACACGTAATCCATTATAATATAGGGATTGGTGTGAGCTATTGATTGTTTTCCAATTAAATGTAAGATTTTTTTAAAAAAATAGTTAGTATTTAATTTATTTTCTTATTGAGTTTAGTGTTTGATAGAGTTATTTTGAATAAATTGTTATTTTGTCAGTACTAAATTAATTAGGTGTTTATGGTTTAATTTCTTCATTAATGAAACATTGAGTTTAATTTTTATTTTATTTAATTGGTATTGCTAAATAGATTGATTGTTTGAGTAGAACACACCAATATTGAATTTGTGAAACTACTGATGTTTGATTGGGTGTGAACAAGTGCTCTCAAGACAATAATTAAAGAAATTATAAAAGGAAATATTATTTTAGAAATTGTGTATTTTACTTTTTAAAATTTGAAAATAATGTTCTTTTTTGTTTGTTTTTCTTCCTATTTTAATTGCTTAACTCATTCTCCAAAGTATTAGTTAGCATTACTCACATCATTTTATTATAATGGACCATTAGAAGATAATAAATGTGACATTTAGGCCTCCCTCCCTCTCTCTCTCCCACCTATCTAATTTGTGAGATTTGCTTGTAGAAAGGTGATAAGACGCTTTAGTGTTTAATGTGGATGCTAGTGATATAACTAATCCAAGGAGGGGGCAGGATTTGGTAATCCAGTGCAAAATTATGATGGAATGTTATGTTCCATCACATCCTTTGAGAAGGAAAAGTTTGCCATGCAGTGATAGAGTCATAAATTTTGAATAGTAGAGCACCATATATATAAATTTGTAGACAGACACAGATCTAGGTAGAGTGGTTTGGGGGTAACTGCCCCTACTACTCTTCCGGTTATATTTGTTAAATTTTTGATATTTTAATGATTGTTTACTCTTAAAATAATATATTGCCCCCATTAAATAAGAATTTATACCATAAAAAATAGTTTCGTGATGAGTCAATAATTAGTGTTTTTAATATAATATTTGAGTCCGTTTTATTTATATTTGATTCCGCTTTATTTAATATTATTTTTTTTTAGAACTATTTTACTTCAATTGCAAGTTATTTAATTTCAGGAACAAATATTCTAAAGATTGAGTCTTGGAGCAAAAGAAAGGGATTTGAAGCTAATTCGGGTTGAAAATACGAAGATTCGATACAAAAATATGACATCCCCCAAGTCAGAGACTTTGCACGGCCCGTGCCACCAGCCACACGGCCATGCCAACCTTCAGGATTCCTTTTGCTGCTTTTTTGCTTCATGGACAAGTTACCTATCAGTTTACTTCTGACCTAAAAGCCTGTGGTTTCTTGTGGAACATTCTAGTGATATATTTTCTTAGGGCTTAAGTCATTGTAAACTATAAATAGAGTAGGTGTAACGCCCCAATTTATTATTTAATTATTTTTGGTTGAGTTTAGAGTCTTTTATATGACTTATGTGATTTATGTTGATTTATGACGTGTTGTTGTGTATTAATATTCATTTAAGTGCCTTTATATTATTATTTAGAAGAATATGTTGGAAATTAGAATAAATAGACTTGACAGGGTTGTTTTGATAAATAGTAACTTTGCTCTATTTATGTTTTAAAAGTAGTGTGACATTCCGTTTTACGTTGAATACTCTGATTATTTGTATTATTTACATTGTTGGGAAAACGGGGGTGTTACAATTGGTATCAGAGCAGGTTGGTCCGTCCCGCCAAGTAGTTGAGTCGCGTAGTGTCGTGTGACAGTCTATTACTGTCATTGTGTTGTCCTAATTGTTGTTTGTTTTGTAGGAGGTACATTTTCAAGGACAAAAATTTTATAAGTTGGGGAGAGTTGTAACGCCCCAATTTATTATTTTAATTATTTTTGGTTAAGTTAGAGTCTTTTATATGACTTATATGATTTATGATTGATTTATGTTGATTTATGACATGTTGTGGTGTTTTAATATTTTATTATATGACTTTATATTATATTTTTTGTAGAATATGTTGGATATCTAGAATAAATATATTTGAGGGGCTGGTTTGGATTTAGTTAGAAAATACGTTGATGTAGTTAGAAAATATGTGTAGATTTAGTTAGAAAATATGTGGATGTAGTTAGAAAATATGTGTGGGTGTAGTTAGAAAATACGTGGATTTAGTTGGAAAATATGTTGAGGGTGTGAAATATAAAAGCTAAGAGCCAGACACAAATTAGGTTAGAAGCTTTTGGAGAAAAAGAGGAGAACCAAGAGAAGAGGAGAACCTAGAGAAGAAGAGAAGAATTCGTAGAACCTTGCAATCATCTAATCTAAGGTAAGGGTGGGACTAATATTCTCTAATCTTAAGTGGTATAATTCTGAAATTGGATTTAACATGTAGTTTTGTTGTTGTTCATGT
>Ga0228711_1008264_pt1 | contig 14682 bp, 10 predicted proteins | sample MedpolnodulmetaG_2_FD_177996 | JGI IMG/M metagenome (GOLD analysis project Ga0228711, IMG submission 177996) | Root nodule microbial communities from Medicago polymorpha collected in Santa Monica, California, United States - brown nodules | ecosystem: Host-associated > Plants > Roots > Nodule...
TTCGCAATTCTTAATTCTCATTTCCTTCACTTTCACTGTTCTTAGGGTTTTGCTTCACCCACGCCATTTTCAATTTTCTGTACAAGTTCAGTGTCTTCTAGCATTCAATATGGAAACGGATGAAGCATGTCGAGTGCTTCCATTTCAGCTTCAATTCGATAAACCCCTTGCTTCTCAGGTATTCTTCTGCATTTCGTGTTTCAATCTGTTTTACTGTTAGATTTGATTCAACATGTCGTTTTTACCGTTTGTTTGTGAGTGAATTTTGTATAACAGGTGAAAATCGCCGAGTGGAATCCTGAGAAGGATTTGCTTGCTATGGTTTCTGATGACTCCAAGATCTTGCTTCATCGTTTCAATTGGCAACGCTTGTGGACCATTACTCCAGGTCTCTCCCTCTCTCTCTCTTGTTGATTTTGAATGAATTGATTTTAGTTTAAAGTGAGTTGAATGTAAAGTGGTTTATGTTTGGATACATATAAAAGTGAGTTGAACAATAATTTGAGTGTGAAAATTGAAGTCTAAAACTACCAATCCTAGCTTTAAGTTAGAATAAGTTCTGAAGGCAAAATCAATTCTACTGAAAATCATCCTAATATGTCAAAATCAATTCTACAACTCTAGAATCAATTTTGGCACGGCCTATAGTGGAAGCAAACATACACAATCTTTCAATTTATTTATTATTTCTTTTATTCATTTTTTTTTTAATTTGATAGAAAATCGTCTATATTTGAGCGTACGATTTAATGTTATGTGAAATCAAATACCTGGAATTTGGAACTGTTTTGAAACAATAAACACCTTATTGTTCTGGTTTTTCATTTGGATTTTGAAGTAATGATTGTTGGTTGTATATATATTGCTCAATTTGTGTGCTCGGGTGTTGAATGGATGCCTCTTTTAATGCAGGAAAATGTGTAACGTCCTTGTGTTGGCGTCCTGATGGCAAGGCAATTGCTGTTGGGCTTGATGATGGAACGCTGTCACTATATGATGTTGAAGTGGGTAGTAGTTTTATTTTTCTGGATTGAATATTTCTAATCATTTGTTCTTGATAAACATTTTTGTTCTCTGAATTATGTGTTATAAATGTATTTCATACTGTGCCTGAGAAATTTAAAGGGAAACAAGTGTTTTTGAGCTTTTAATAGATCATATACTGGTTGTTAGTTCTAAGGTACAGCATCAGAGTAAACAAACTAAGTTAACTCATGTGTGGTCTCAAATATGATTTTGTATGGTTGTGCACCAATACTTTTACTATTATGACATTATTGGAAATTGATACTAGCCATAACTGTGGACCAAAGATTCTAATTGAGAAGATATTTGAAATTTGCCAGCCTAACAAGTAACAAATTTGCTTTTCAATCAAAGGGGAGCCTTGATGCAAGTGTTTGAATTGTTGCCGTGTGACTGGGAGGTCACATGTTTGAGTCATGGAATCAGTCTCTTGGAAATGCAATGCAAGTTTGCTCATTAATTACAATTAATCTGCAACGGGTCCGATGACCTTGGACCCCACAATAGAAAGAACTCCATAGCACTAGGCGCTGCCAGATCTTCTTAGGAAGATTAGATAGAGTCTTAGACTCTTAGAAACGTATTTACCTGATAGAAAACACGGAACTGTTCCTTTTGGTCAAGTTTGTGGATAGGGTTTATGGTTGATTTTTCTTTGATTTCTTGTGACATACCTAATTCCTGATATTTCCTATATGGCAGAACGGGAAGTTGTTAAGAAGCTTAAAATCACATTGTGCTGCCATCATATGTCTCAATTGGGAGGAGGACAGCCACCTAATTACTGTATGCTTCTTCCCACCCAATTTCTATTTTTCATAATTAGTTTGATTGGTAGAATTTGATTTAGTGCATGTCTTAAAGATACTTACAATCTACTAAAAAAAAAATTCTATGTTAATATATGCCTTGATTTTGGAAAATCCAAATGACACATGATGCTTAAGTAAGTGTTAGACCATGGATATCAAATTCTTCTTATGTGAACGAGGTGTGTTATGGATGCACTGCACATGGTTGTTTTCTTTCTAGTATTCTGATCTTTCCTTCCTTCCTTACAGGATGACCATTACCACACCTCAAAGTATGAAGATAGAACCGCCCGTTTCTTTCCTCCTGCTCCAAAAATTCCTCGAATGCCTGGATTGGTATCTGGGGATAATGGCTTCATGGATGATGGTGACGATTCATTTGAGGAACTGTCAAATTCTTCTCACCAACGATTTAACGTCTTATGTAGCGGAGACAAAGATGGGAATATATGTTTTAGTATATTTGGCATCTTCCCTATAGGGAAAACTGTAAGTCATTGTTGTAGAGGGTAGCATTTTTCATGAATAAATTGCTGAGGTGTTATGTGGGAATACCACCCTAACCTTCAGGTTTGTATTAGTTGATAGTTGATACATAACTTTTTTTTTCCTTCTGAACAATTTGATTTTAGTCTGCAGACCAACTGAATTGTATTTCAACATCAGAATGTTTAAGATTTAATTGAGTTTGCAGCCAAAATTAATATTTGATTGGTGGGCTAACTATAGTAATTAAAGATACTCTCTTAAATAGTTTGCTGCAGTAAATGGGGTAACTATTGTGGTGCCGTTGATTTATTGTAGATCTAAACCCTTAACGTACCCTTCCTGCTCATATATTGTTCCTTATTGGTCTGTGAGCTTACATTAGTTTTCACTTTCTGATAACATGTTAAAATTATAGGGATTGGACTAAAAATGAGACATATAAAAGCAGGTGGTGACCAGAGAAGTCATATTTTTTGGATTCTATATAAGTATGATACATTACTCTGACTTACTAACAATCATGACCAGTAAAAGACAACTATAGTGTTTTACTTTGGCTATAGTATAAGCTAGTATTTAATTAACAAAGAATGTGTTCCTAATTAAGTAAAAATAAAAACATATCTCTCTTGACAGATATCATAGATATTATTGATATTGTTCTGCGAAACTTTTTTGCATACAAATGCTTGTAAAATAATCAAAACTAAACATGATAATGAAATTGGCCTTATTTGTTTCTTTATTTCCTTTATTTTCTTTTTGTTTAATGTGCTTCTTAATTTCCTTTTTCACCTAATATTAAAATATTCTCATGCTGGCTGGTGTTTCAGAACATACACAACCTCACTTTTCCTACTTCTAGTGATGGCGCTGAAAGCAGCAAAAGACTTTTGAATGCTTGTATACACAAGGTAGATTCTCTTTTTATTTCGAGTACCGAACTTCATTTGAGGATCCCCTTCCCCTTAGTTGGGGACCAAAGTAGAAAAACACAATAGTAGTTTGATGTTTGAAATTAACTAGTAGGATTTATTAGCATATGAAATAGTATTTTGAACATAGAAAGTATAAGAAAAGGAGCAAACAGAAAGCAGCAGAGTGAACTACCTTAAGGATGACAAATTATATTCCACTCTGTCAAAATTCTGCCAAAAGATTTATGAACTATTGGACCCAATGTTTATGGTAATACAATACTCAGTTCAATGGTGAAGTGTCTGTTGTACTGTTATTGTGCTATGCTATGTAATGTAATTTAGCTTGCTGTGTTATCAGCTTAGATGGCAGGCAGCTAGAATCATTAAATTTAGTTAGGAATCTGAATGAGATTACTAACTACACGTGTTCCAGAACCCATTAGAGGTTTCTCTCTCTCTTTAAGTCTCTTTCCGTACAGTTTTCTCTTTTTCTTAATTTTTAATGGCTTTCGGTTTCTGTCATAATGCTACCTACACAATTTTTTTAGTGGTAAAAGGTGATGGATGGAAGTGAGATTCCAAGTTCAATTCACATTTTTTGATGCACATATGAATGATTGAATAAAAAAAGTTGAAACGACAAATTGCATAGGTTAATTAAAAACTGTCATGATAGGAATTCAGTGAAGAGATAGAAAACTTAAGAGAAAATACTCTTACCCAGTGAAAGTAACCAGGAAACTTCCTTCACAATCACATCAGACAACTCTGTTTCCTTGCTTCTTGCCTCTCCAACATTCCAAAGCCTTGCATTTAACTAGCAACCAGTGCCCTCTAATATCAGCTGTTAGACTTTGTGACTGACTTTACAACCAGTGCTCCTCAATATCACACAATAAAACCAGCTGTCACAGGTTCTAATTGACTTCAATTTCTGAATTACAATTTGGTCCTCCTGGAGTACACTTTTCAGACCTTGCCTCTTTAATTACACTCAAGCATGTTTCTAACCTGCAATGAACTAACATAAAAACTTAAGCTATTGGGTGAAGCACATGTCTTTTAATCACCTTGGTGACACGCCCCATCATGCAAGAACCTTTTGGGCTTGAAGCGTGGCAAATACATTGTCACATTTAAGAACCTTTTGGGCTTGAAGCGTGGCAAATACATTGTCACATTTACCTTATGCTGTAACTAAACATTTCATTAGAATAATTGGGGGTGGCAAATATCAACTGTAGACCACTTGCTCATATAATATAACATCTCATAACATGCTATTAATCAATTCTTTCGAAACCTTTAGCTGATAGATGAATGAACATACATGTCAACACCCTAATAATTTATTTGTTGAAACTGATACTTTCACATGTCACTAGGTTGCTTTATCAAAAGATCTTTGTCGTTTGATAGTCATGTGCTCAGGAGACCTTGTTGAAGTTGTTGATGACCTGGGAGTTATTCACATGGCTGGGCATAATGCAAATGGCTTGCATTGCTTAGCCCTGAACACAGCTATATTTTGGAATAGGTAATCACTCTTTGAGAAATGGGATGATCTATTGTATTCTTACAAGACACATCATTTTAATTTCTTTGATTTTTTTTTTAAAACCTTATGTCTGTGAGACAATGCAAATGAAAATAAGTTGATCATGCTTTATAATGGACATTTTTTCTGCCTCTTATTTCTGCAATTTGGTTTCCTCTATCTATGTACAGGAAAAACGAGCTCCATCAGGTAGCTCAGCAAGCTTCTAACATCGAGGATTTGACTGAGGTTGTTCGGGCATCATTATCAGTTATGTCTAGGCAGTGGTCTGATGCCATGCATACATTCAAGGAGAAGTTCAACTCTTTGTCTACTCTGATTACAGATCACGGTAACTTAAAAAAACTTCATTGATATTTTTGTTTTTGTTTTATCCAAATGAATTTGAGAAAAGAGAGAAATTGAAGAGAGAATTTGCAAAATTCTGAAGGTGTGATTATGTATTAACTGAATCAAACAATTTAATACACACTATTCATATTATAGTCGGATGATCCAGATATTTATATAATAGTCGGATTATTCTAGAAATACAGATAACTTTAATAAATTAACTAACATAACAGAACTAATGATCCAGATATCTGAGAGACATGCCTGATGACTCTAATACACTGTGGAAGTATTCTTAGTCATACCAGAGAAATATGCATGCTTCGCACACTATGCTATCATATGCTTCAATTAATTTGTTTCTATCATTTATTACTAGGACTTGATTCCTCTCCCCAAGAGGAGTTTCTGGGCCTTTTGGGTGGTGCAAGGACCAGTCCACCAGTTCATCAATTTCTTGTTAGCACTCTTGGTGAAGTGGTATACAGAAAGCTTTATCTAGCTTCTCTTGTGTTTGTTTATTCACGAATAGCTTATGAATACAGTTTTCATTCAACAATTTTATTACTTCACAGGGTGTTAAGCGCATTTCGAAGGTTCTATGCGGTGCTGGCAAAGAACTTCAACGTATTGTCTTGGAGCACCTCCAGGTACAAGATTGCACCGTGCCATATGCACAATATTTACTAAATAGGAGTAAAATGTGTTACTGTTTGAAAGCATATACTTTTAAAGTATAACTTCTTGTTGCAGAATATCATAAGCTTTTGACAAGACCAACCCAGACCGTGTCAAGGTCTATTTTTTTTCTCTGACTTTTATCTAAACCACATTAGAGGGTTTGAGCTAGGTCCCTGTCTCACATAGGCCTTGTCTTAATAAAGTAGGCTGATGGGCAAGTCTGCTGATCTGCTCCTAGCATAATGGTTTGGGGCATCAGGGGCTGTTTGGTCATCCTGAAGTGTCCGAAGTTCAATTTATTGCAGAAGAAGTGGAATTGAAACTGTAATTTGAAAGCTGAATTCCAGCTTCATTGTCATAAAGAAGCTTCAACATAATTTTTTCTTATATTTGCCTCCTTTATTAACAATATCAATGGAGCGTACAAACATGAGATAAAAAATCAAAGGACACATGGGGGTGTATTGAATAAATTGTTAACAGATCTAATGCATTCGTGTAATAATTTATTAAAGTTTAGGATGATCGCTTCTTCCATTCTTGACATGGTAGTAGAACTTCATTTGCTTTTTACTCAAACTATTTGTACAAACTCCTCTCTTATTTATTAAACTCTAAATAATTTGTCAGCCCGCTGTAGAAGTTATTGGGTTCAGAATGGGAGAATTAAGAGGGCTTTCAAGATGGCGTGCACGATATCACGGCATTGGCTTGGATGAACCACTCATTAGCAATGCAACAGAAAAGGCTGGTATGCTACTTGTACAAGTTGAGAGATTTATGAGGGTTCTTTCATCTGTCTTGCAGCAGGTGTGCTTTTGAAATGGATCTTGCAAGGTTTAACTTTATTATTTCCAATGTATGCTCGTTACTATTAAGATTTATCATAGTCTCGATTTCTTAATTGTTTTCAGCTATATATTCTTATGAATTTGAAATAAAATATAAGTTATCTATATAGTTCGGCAACCAAAGTATAGTAATTGACTAATAAAAAAATAATCAAGATGAGAAATTTTGAGAAAACACAAGAAAAATTATGGACAAGAGAGAGGGTAGATGCGATCAAATATCAACGTTTTTCTCAAACTTTGGTTTGGGCCTAACTCAACCCATAGCGGAAACCTGATAGCAGATGGCCTAATGAATCTTTTATAAACTCTGATACCATCTTAAACATTGGGTTAGCCATCATATCTAAATTTGAGTTTCATATATTCTTTCCAAAATTTCCTGAAGATTTCTAAACTTACTAAGACATGTTTAACTTTCAAGTGCCTCTTTGGGTATCTGGTGAAACCACGAAACATTTTGTCTTGAAAAGTTTGTACTATCTCTTTACTGTAAGAACACATATTCTGGCATCATTTCTTAACAAAATATTTCAACGTCTCCATATTTGTAAAAGCCTGTTCTGTCTGATAATTTTATTTTTGTTTGTTTGCTTTCTCACGTATCCTCAACCAGTATTCGAACTTCTTCAACTGGCTATTAAAGTGTATCAAATTACTCATGTCAGAACCAAGCGACCAGCTTTTACCATATAACAGGTTTGTCAAGCCATTCCTTATTGTTTGGATTGTAAAAGATGTTATGCTATTTTTCTTATTTTACTTTTGGTTTTGGCAGTGAACTTGTTATTATATTTCTGAAGTTTCTGTATGAACAAGATCCTGTTAAGCAACTGCTAGAAATATCAGAAACAGATTATGATGTTGAAATTGATTTGTAAGTTTTTTTGTCTAATCCCAATTGATGTTTTATCCAAATTTGTTGTTAATTTGAACTGTACATTCTTGTCATATCTTTGTGTCGGTGTTGGCTCAACCGTAGCTTGTGCAACTATTATAGAGATTAGGATGTAATTGACACTTAACACATAACTCTAGGAAATGAGACATGAATTGAGTGGCATCCCCGAGCACCGTAAATTAGCATAAAAAACCACTTTATTCCGTAGTTAGAAGCAATCATGTTCAGATTCTGGCCACCACCAAAGGACTTTCCTATTATTACTACTCCCAGAACATCACAAATGACATTATAGAAAATGCTTACATTCTCTTGACAGTTGACGTTCCTCAGAATTACCAAAGACATAGTCTATGCCACGAGAATCTAGCTGCTGAAAAATGTAAAAATAAATATATTTCATAATTCAAATATTAGGGGAAAGCTTTGGATGCTTTGAAAACTTGATTGGGATTATTTATATTAATCCTTTGAAGTTCTATTACACAGATGAAAAGTTTCACTCCGGCGGGGACTTGAACTTCCAAAGGGTAAAAAAGGCCACCCGGTGCCATAAATCTCTCACCGGAGCTGGTTCTAGGGAGAGATCAAACCCATTGTGGATCTACCGTAGGCATCCTTATCTTTTGCATGTGCAATAGGCTGATTCCTCCGCTTGAATCTGTGACCACTTACTTATTCTCATGGTAACAGCACAACAAGGCATTCATTGAACTTCCTGAGGGCAATACCAGGAAAACTATTTTCCTGATTTTGGAGCATAAATAATTAACTAAGTTTAGTATTTACAAGAAAACAGAGTAGTTTAAAATCCAAACCATTCTATCTGTAGAAGAAGAATGATGAGCAAAGTTTGGCCAACCAATAGTTGGATCTAGTTTTGACAATTCTCAATCAGCAGGATTTCAAGGAAAACGGGAATTCCAGGAGATGATAATATTCTGGAGAGAATTGAAGTTGCTAATAGGATTGTGACATAAAGTGGGCATAGAATATAAAAAGGATGATTCCCTAAAACCCTAAAGTGGGGATAGAATATAAAAACCCTAAAACCCTAAAGTGGGTATAGAATATAAAAAGGACGATTCCCAACCTGAAAATCCTCCCAAATTTTTACAAAATTAATATACACATTCACAAGTATAAAATAACAAACGCATGAAGGATGTATACAGTGAGATTATTTTCAGCAAGTGATGGAATGTTGTGTAGATGGTCTTGAAAAATATATTGATGTGTTTTTCGTTAGTAGGTTTCTGGTTGTATGATTGTTGACTTTATTCTAATTTTAAACTTGATTGTGTCGAAATCTGCAGGGAGACAGCGGAAAGAATTAGAGAATTAGTTCAGTTCGGGGGATTTTCTGACACTGAATATCTCGGGAGAACTTTGGCTAAAGAATTTCAACAGTTGGAGTTAAGGTATATCCGTTTCCTTTCATCCTCTCTAGTTAGATAAGGCTTTAGTTGTTAGTTTTTCCCTTTAATTGCGCTCACCAACCAAGTTAATGATGATAATACATAAATTATTATGAACCGTTTACAAAGAATCTTGAGAAATTTTCATGCACAAAACTATATGTTCTCATTCTGTCTAGAAAGGCTTATTCCATAGTGAAAAGGAAAACAAAATTATTCTTAGCTCTTTTGCCTGGAAAGTGTTGGCGAAGATAATGTTGTACTCTACCTGTTTAGATGCTGAGCATGAAAGCATACCATCTTAAAATAGTACACCCATGAAACAAGTTTATTTTCCTGTTTAGAAATTGATTTTCCTAAAACACCTGCCAATTATCGCTCAGAAGAAAAGATGACAAGAGTCAGGTCATCTAAATCCCTAAGATATCTTTTTCACATTGTTCTAGTTATATCTTTTTGTTTTTCCATATTTTTCTTATGACTTTACTTTGCTTCAGCTTTAAAGAGGCCTTTCAAATGCCTTTTACGACAATCTCTAGAAAGATACTTTGTGAGGATTTATTACCACTCTTTCCCCTTCCATCTTTGCCAAATGCATCATCAATGACGAGAATTCCCACATCAATATCATATTATGAGGTACATACCACAGAATGATCACTTTTGCTAATTTTTAGTATATATTTAGATTCTTATTTGAGTTTGATTAAGTGTGTTCAAATTCTATAAAAGTGTTGTATTTTTATATTCTTTCTGTAGGATTCCTCCAGAGCTTCTTCCTCACATTACACCGGTCAACATCAAGTTATTGATTACATATCTTTTCAAGTACCTGACGAGTCTTTCTCAGATATTGAAAATTGCATATGCATAGTCAGAGGATTTATGCATGACGCAGACTCTCTAAAGAAGGGGTACAGTTCTTTGGAAGCTGTGCTGTTACGTGTTCCTGTTGATTATCAGTGTGTCGATCTGTCATTGTACAAGGTAAAATCTTGGAAGTTATAAATATTCCAAACATTTCTACGCCCAATTTTCAACCCGACATGGTCTCGATATTTGTTATTCTTAAAATGTGTTGTTGGATACAGGATAGTCAAATTGTCTTGCTACTAAACAAAGCTACTAATACTTCAGAAAGTGCTGGAGATGGCTGTATGATAATTCTGCAAGCAACTGATCTCCCATATGTCTCTATATCAAGATCTGCATATATAGATGTCTGGAGGTTACAAGAACTGAAGGTAAGTCGTGCTAAGTCCGTTGTTTTCATTGTTTATGGCATATGTTCGGATATACGTTGCCAGCTCTTCATAAATTATCTATCCATAGAATTTCAAGTTCATTGAAGTTAAAATTATAAACTCAATATATCTTATGCTTAACATTTTAACCACTGACAACCCTTTAGACCATAGTCACACAATTTGCAATTCGCTTCGGTACGGGGTCGGGTACACGGTTCGCAACTTTGAAAGAATTCGGTACGTGGGGGGTATACATAGTCGGTACGTTTGGGTTTGTGGCACTTCAAATATAATAATCATACACTATAATTAACAATTTTTTTCCAATAAAAATATAAATAAACAATGAAAATATTAATGCTATCAATAGAAATAATAAAAATTTTGAAAAAATTTAGAGACATATACTAGTTGAACCTACTGACATAGAAGCATTGACATATATTAGTTGAACTACCTAGTCCCACATCAGATACTTAACAAACATGGATGGAAAGCTCTCTTATACAGCAGCCTCCTTTGTTGTTTCTCATTGAATTGTTTACTAAGATTCCCGTGCCTGTGATGGGTGGGACCAGTGATTCTTTAGCTTTCCAGGCTGGAATTGCTTCTCAAGAGTCATTGTTAATTAGTTTAATTTTTTTTTTGGTCTTTTTTGTCTGGTTCGCTGGGTATTGGGTTCAAAACGAATTCCTTCCGAATTTTCACGAACCGGGTTCGCAAAAGTACCGCGAACCGGTTCGCGGTTCTCCAGCTGGCAGACGAATTATGTGACTATGCTTTAGACCACTCTTGTTCCAGAAGAAAAACAACACTTCTCTTCTGTATAATTCTTTTATTCATCGAAAGGCCAAACGGAAAGAACGAGACAAGCAAAAGTGAATGAGAAACTAATATTTTGACCCTTTATCATGTAATTATTTTCCTAAATTGTGGCTTTCATGAGTCCGTGTGTCCTGTAAGTTTAAACTGTTATGACCCATAAATAATTCTTTTCATTACAACACATCATCAACCTTGTTTACCACCTTATTTGCTTTGATAGTGTCAAATAGTAAATGATAACCGCATAGCCTTGTAAGGTAAGATGCGGCTCATCAATTTATAATAGGCATCCTAGCAGACTTCACTATTTAGTCTGCTGGGAGGAATTAGTGATAGAATTGATTGGCATAATACAAATTTTCAAATATTTTACTATGATAATAGAATTTCACCGAACAGATTGATTGGTATTTTAGGAACTGCATTTGATTATTTTGAAAAAGTATTCCTTTTCCTTTCCCGCTTGAAACTACGTTGTGTTAATGTCAGTACTTATGTTTTTCCATTACGTATTCCATTATTCATATATTTTTGTAATTATGTTCACATAGGATTCTGCCGCTTGCCTGCATATAGGGGATGAGAAAACACGTTCTATCCCACATTGTGTAATTGCTCCCTTGGCAGTTAGTGGTAAGTACTCTTTCTGGCTTAAATGCATAAAAATTTAATGAGAACAATCTTCCTAGCTGATGTTCTGCAGGAATTACAAATGAATGAAGAATTTATACCTTGTTAATTGTAATCATACTTAAACCACAGAATATCTGCACATAAATTTTGTTAAAGGCAATGTATTGGTTTATGAACTAATATCATAATCTAGTGTTAGTCATTATTTTTCGTTCAGCTTAGTGCTATACATACATATTGCGGATACAATGCGTAGTGAATACAAGAACTCTTAGTCCAATTTCAGAATGCTTAAGAAAAAGTTAATAAAATTCAGGGAGCATGGTTTTTATCTAGCTAGATTTTCGTTAAAATTTGTCAATGCTTGGAGATAAATAAGTTTTGGCATATTAGAATTGTAATTGATGCTGGTATCAGTATAGTTGAGTGTAAGCCATTCAACTGGTTAACTCTTTCTCAACTGTTACTTATGTCTTGCTAACAGCTTCAAGAGGCGTGGCCTGTGTATTTGCTGCTAGAAAGCGTGCCCTGGTCTATATTTTGGAGGAAGATGAAGATGAGGTCTCGGATGCAGAATGATTCTCTTCCGGATTTCTTTTTTATTTGTTAGTAGCATTTAGTTTTGTAATTTATTTATTTTTTTGGAAGAGGGAATGGTGTAGTATTGGATAATCAGTTTCCATTTTCCTATTAGTTATTGAAATATCGTTGCAGCATGTCCATATTCTTATTAGCGTACAATTGAACTATAATGTTCACCCATGCACGGGTCAATTACATGCAGAGAAATATTTGTGCGGTTAATATTTATTACAAGTAAAAAAAGAACATAATAAAAAGATGTAATAAATATTTAGTGACAACTTGTTCCGTTAATAAATATTAACCGCACAAATTTAGATGTACATTTGACGCATATTAACGGAACAAGTTGTCACTAATTTAGATGTACGTAATGGAACAAGTTGTCACTAATTTAGGTGTACGGGAAACTAAGATTAGTATTGAGTTGTTTAATCTTATTGTAAATTAAGCTTGTGGAAAATCCACTGGCCTTTACTCATGAATTTTGAAAATAAGTTGGGAGATCAATGTTTTTATATTGATTAAAATGGAAGAATCACACCAAAATATAAACCATCAAAATAATCATGAGACAAGGTGTCATTAAGTTAGGTGTACGGGAAACTAGCTTTGAGTTGTTCAATCCTATCCTATAGTCAATTAAAGTGTATGGAGAAATTTAACCAACTTTCCTCATTAATTTGAAGTTAAATTGGGAGGTCATTGACGCTGTATTGACGGACATGGGAGAATCATTGTTTAAATACAGTAAGGAAGTTATGCTATAAAGACGTGTTTCCATTTTAATTTTAGCTTTATTGCTCTAAATGAATATTATTGTCATTTTCTTAGTACTATTTAATAACAACTATTCAAATGTTCGTTTATGTTATCTTTATCATTAATTTTTATCTTCTTATTTCTCAATATCAACACTAATTACTTAACAAAACATTATATGTCTCACCCGACTACGTCTCAGCCAACTGAAAAATATTGTGTGACTCGTGTGGAGGCGTAGTTCGTATAATGACATAAAGCACAAAAGCAGTAAACAGCTGACCAAGCAGTCACCACACCAATTCAATTGAAAACATAAATATTATGCCACACGGCAGCTGTACAAGATACAAATCTAGTTGAAAATCTAACCTATTCAATCAAGCAATTGACGTCAGTTTAAAACGGAATTAAATACAACCTAGCAAAAGTAGTTAAGATTTCAACTCAGTTTCCTGAGATTTCACGCTTTAGGACCTTGCCAACTTCAAGCAACAATTGCCTTCGGTCCAAAACATGCGATCTTTCAAGCCTTCAAAACTTTTACACGTTAATGACGGGTGGGAAATATCACAAGCAGCTATGAGAGATGTTGCAGATCCATATTCTTGCACCGGCAGGTCTCTCTGCACAACTGATTTAAGAATTATGGCACAATGGAATTTTTAAGCTACGCTAGCACCAAATAAACCAATCCAGGTTTCATGCCCTTGCTCAAAGTCGTGCTACGAAGTTTGAGCAAGATGGAAACACTTAGTGTTGAGAAATTAGCCTTTGATGCTATAACCAGAAAAATTACCGTTACAGATCATAACAGATTAGCAATTCCTCTAGGATCTTTACGAGTCATCTAATTCAATGAGTTGAGCCCGTCTGTCAGCAGCCTTCTTCCTAACAAAAATACCCCATCTCAAAGCTGCCTTAAGCTTGAGCCAGCCCACAACAGCTTTGCCCGAGGAACTTTTTGGCTCATCATCAAAATTGCAGCTCATGTTGTTTGCAGGCATGTATGCAGATGGATTAGGGTACCCATCTTCGTGGCCATTGAAAGAAGCATGTGCATGGCTACCCATGTTAAACATACGGAGCAAATGCTGCATATCTTCATTTTCTAGCATCTCATGACTTCTAATACGTATTTCTTCCTCTGGGAAGAAGTCTTCAACTCCTCTGTAAGTAGAATTCGAAATGCTGGCAGTCTGGAACCCGTGTGTGACTGTTTGTGGCATACCAAGCATCATCCCATTTTCACTTCTTTGAAGTTGAGCTTGGTGGGGAACACTCATCAGCTGGCTTTGTAGTGAAAATGCGTTATCATCAAATTGGATAGAATTAAGATTAGTATTCTGTGATTGCATGGAGAAGCTGGTAGTTGTACCATCATGATAACCTGCAGACATATATGTAATCAGTCATTGAAAAAGTCTCGTGAGCTCACAATTTTTAAAAGGCAAAAATCTATTGAGTTAAACAGTCTATGGATTGCATTATTATCTTTACTTCTGTTTTCCCCACCGCTTTTCCTCCGCTTTGTTCAATACACTCAGCACCAATAAAAGTTTTATTCGAAGTTCCATTTCACTAAAAGTGTACAGATTCTACCCCTTCCCCAATTTTTTTTTTTTTTTTTTTTTAGGTTGCCTT
>Ga0228711_1008267_pt1 | contig 14679 bp, 9 predicted proteins | sample MedpolnodulmetaG_2_FD_177996 | JGI IMG/M metagenome (GOLD analysis project Ga0228711, IMG submission 177996) | Root nodule microbial communities from Medicago polymorpha collected in Santa Monica, California, United States - brown nodules | ecosystem: Host-associated > Plants > Roots > Nodule...
CAATGTCTACAGATTGCCATCATCTTCCTATCCTCATGTCTATTCAACCATGTCTGCTTCATCTTCTCAATGTTGGCACCATAGGCTCGGTCATCCATCACCTCACGTTCTACATCATGTTCTCAAGTCTCACAATGTTGCTGTCAAAGTTCCTTTTAATAATTGTAGTCATTGCATGGTCAATAAGAGCCATAAGTTGGTTCCTTCTATAGATATCACGATCAACAACTGTCGAAGCCTCTTGTCGCTGTGAAGCAACCTTCGGTCATCTTCTATACTCAACTCGACGCACAAACTATGTCCCCTCGTCATCAATCACTCACGCTCCACTGAGAATTGTCACACACCATCCATTTCCTAATCGCAAAACATGTCATGTTGTCGTTTATCATCACCAAACTGATACCCAAACCTTGACGTAGACCTAGCAGACCTCCCTCCATGTTGATTATTCTCGTAGAATCTATTTTAACCTCTATCTTCCTGTCGAGATGCTCCCTGACCTCTCGATCCCACCACAACCCAATCTCCCCTATCCCCTAATATATGTCATCCTTACTGGATCCATTCCCGTTCCTTGCCCCCCTCTCTAACTCTATCTCTTATTTTATAGAACACAAAAAATTTGAATTTTTTTTGGTGATATTTAGGAAATTAAAAACAAAAACAAGAAAATGCATTATCTCTTCTCTCCAAGCCTCAATCTTTCTTCAAACTCAAAATTATACATTTTCCCTTATTATTATTATTAAGCTAAAATAAAAAAAAACTATCCATGAAGTCCAAAAAATTCTGTATTCAAATATTAGAACTGTTATAAGAGAATTTATAATATTTTGTATACCCTCAGGCGATATAAATAACTATTTAATATTTTTTTTGTCAAAAAAAAAAACTATCAGCTTATCATATCACCTGAAAGCAATCAAAATGTTATAAATTCTCAAATTTATCGATCATCTTTAATGAATTGTGTCCTAACGGTGCAGTCCTACCTTCAATTTTATACCAAACTTATAGCTGTCTGATGTGGGACTCTAGTGCTTCGATTCTATTTCTTTACACACCCGTTCAACTTAAGCATCCTGCCAGCCAATTTAAGTCAAGAGAGATTAAGAATGCAACTACATTTTTCAACTCAAATGTACACTGGTTGAATCACTGATAGCTACCACCAAGTAGAGGGAGGGTATACCATTTTTTTTTTAATAACATAACGTAAGATTGCTTAATAGTGTCCAAATTTTATAAATTTACTCACTTTCCTGTTAGTTCATTATAGCGTTCAGTTTCAAATTTTTAATTCATTATATATAAGGTTTTTTCTAAATTACCTTTGAAGATTGGTGGGTAATTTACCCATCAACCAATGAAAATGAGCAATTTATTAGTGGGGTCAAGATAGTTCATGAATACCATCTAAAAAGGTAAATGTTCATTGGTTGAAGTAAAAATGAATTTCCATTTTCGGTGGAATTGCACTAGTGTATTGTATATGCATGCTTGGCCAGATTATGGTATTCGCCGCTGGCCTAGAATGAAATCATGTATATACATACATACATAGGTTATTATAGTACTCATTATAGATTGTTAGAGGGACTTCAATATGAAAGTAAAAAACCAAAATATTTTATCTTCTTTGAAAAGCAATGAATATATGCATGCATAAATTATGGCTATTATACGTTGAACATATATTTGTTGATTTTGTAATGTTCTTTACCATATTTTGGTTGAATTAGTTTCAGGAAGTTTTGAACAATGATTTTCATTTTGTGCCCCAATGTAACAAGGCACGAACGTATTAAATTACACGGATTTTGAAAATAGCGAATTAAAATTGGTGTGATATTGAAGAACAGGATCATGCATGAGTCGGTACTTATGTTTTTTTTTAGAAAATATTGCTCATAGCCTTTTATTATTAATCAAATTAGTGATAATGTTAAAATTTCATCAAAGACATGGAAGCTAGGTTAAGGATGTGGATGCATTGGCTAATTCATGGACAACCTTATTCGTTTGTCTGATAATAAACTCAACATGAGAGTTTGTTAAGTGAGAACTACAAAATTGGATACCAAATTCGGTGATATCTCCCCCTCCTCTACTAAAATAGTCAGCTATTTTTTACAAATCAACCTCAAAATCAACATTTGTGAGTTGTATGTCATATATCCACTAAATCGCGTGATAGAGTCCCAAAGCCTCCCCTATATCAACTGAACATAATGGAGTGAACAACATTGTTTTGGAGAGAACATGCATGATGGCCTTCGGCATCTCTGATGCAAATGTCTATACCTACTTTATTATTGAAATTAGAAAAAGAGGCATCGACATTGCATTTCAGCCTATCACGCTTTGGTTTCCTTCACCTGATTTTGTTACTCCTATTATCCACAATCAAATTAGTTTGTTGCTGAGTACCTACAGGGGTGGGAGTGCATATCTACGTTGAATTCTGCTGCTTGCGATTTGCACTCCTCCAACCTTCTAAAAGGTGTTCTCCACTATTTTACTTCTTGAATCTGTTACTTGTTGTCAAAGCTTGAGAATTCTAGCTTTCCATATGCTCCATGAAATAGTAGTAATTGACTCTGCTTGAGTTGTTGACACTTGATTTAACGAATAAAAAAACATGACACATTATCAAACTGGTTCAATGACAGTTCAATCCTATGCCAGACATTTGCAACATGCCATGTGTCACTTGCGGTGCCACAGTGAAAGAAAATATGATAACTATCTTCAGGTGGATCGTTGAACATGACACACTCCAATGGACAATTTATATGTCTACTATTTAATTTCGCACGCATAGGAAAGCAATCTCTACAAATCCGCCACACCAAGTTCTGTTTTGAAGGTACTTTCAATTTCCACATACCACTCCAATAACCTAGTTTTCTCAGGTGGGTATTATCCACAATATTTTCAATACTTAGACGGTAAACACTTCTAACTGAATAACAACCGTTTTTCTCCAGCTTTCAAACAAGTCTATTTGTGTTCAATTGTTGGAATAATGGAGAATTGTTCCACATTTGTTTTGACGTATTTAGGATGGATCATATATTTAATTTCCCATATTCTTGCATCAGTGCCACATCCTACCTTGGTTGTATTGTATGATGTATACATGTTGTATTAATTAGGGATGTTGATGGTACCTGGATACCCAAATATGACCCAACTATTTTGTCCCTAGATTGACTTTGTTCCACAAGAAAAATATGGTAAAAATTTCTTCTCATTTTATGATTCGGTAGCATGTAAAAACGGGTGCAAGTTAGCACTAGGGGTAGTCCTACCTAAACACTAATACCACTCCACCTAAAATATCATTAATCCATCTTATTAGTCCCTTAATTGTTTTAAAAACAGGCGAGAGAATGGTAGTTTAGGAACTAGCTAGCTTGATGTATTAAAAAAAGTATAGATTATATTCCTATAGTTTACGGATCAAATAGATGAGAGTGGGATCAAATTGATTTATTTTATTTGTTATTAAGTTCGGTTTAAAAGTAGGGGTGACCCTAAGCCTTGTTACCGCTACATGTAATAAAGGAATATATTAACAATCCTTCTTTTACTATTTTTTAATTTTAATAGAGTAAATAGGCACTCTCTAACTGAACACCTTTGTAACCACTTTATAATTTTATTTATTTTATACTCCAAGTCAAACTAATTTGTCCTACATTGAGCAACCTTAATTAAACTCGTATATCATTAAGTCTTTTTAATAAAAAGTTGAAATCAAGTTCATATAATTAGCTTAGTAAAAAATTTGGCTTAATTAATGATTTTGTCCCTTAAGTTATTTGTTGGTTACATTTTAGTCCATAAGTTATTAACGTTACAATTTGGTCCCTTTAAGTCATCTTCGTCAACCAAATAAATCTCCACCGTCAAAATCGTTAAGCCAATGTCTAAGGTGGATACACATTGCAAGTTGTCACGTCACCGTTCACATTTACCTATTTCACGTGTTGGCAAAAGACTGACAGTGAGGATTTATTTGGCTAACAGATACTAATTAAGCGACCAAATTGTAACGTAATAACTTATGAAACCAAAATGTAACCAACAAATAACTTAAGGGACCAAATCATTAATTAGCTTAGTAAAAAATTTACCACAAGACAAAGGTCATTTGAGTACAAAAGAAAGAAGAGAAAGGCTACATGGGACAATAGGGATCAAACCAAGCTGATCCTTAAACAACAATGAATCCAGTAGAGCTCCACCCCAACCACTGTTGACTGACGCTACAATACCGCTCAACAATTTTTTTTATAATATGTAACTATTTTTTTTTTTTTTTTGAAGAATAATATGTAACTAATTATTATAGTAATTAATATATTATTCTTTAAACAAGTTATAATATTTTAGACTAATCATGATTTATTCTACTTTTTTAACAATAAATTATTCATTTTCTTTTTTAAAAGTATTCTATTTTTGAAAATAAACAGTTTATTTTTCTAGCGTTTTTAGTTAAAAAGAAAAAGGTATGCTGTCTTTTTAAAACAAGGCATTTGTCTTTAAACAAAAATTTAATATTCTTTTATAGATAGATCGGATGAATACCCATCTATTAAAAATATGATAATGGATGAACATAGATGATTTATCTCTTGAATGGAATTGAATTTCTTAAAGAATTTTTAATAAATTGGATCAATAAATTATTAATATATGTTGTCACTATTATTATATATATTTTTATTGGTCAGGTAGTCTAGTGGTTAAAATTCACCTTATAAGATGAATAAATAAGGTGTTTGGGGTTCGAATCCCGACCCCTATATATAACAATGCATTGTCCTATCAGCTGAGTTATCTTCATGGGACCTAAATAGATATTTTTACAACATGCATGGGACCTGCGTATTTGGACGGGGTGCCATTTTACCTGTTGATGACTGGTTATATCATCATTATTAATGGACTTCCATTTAAGATATTGTCTGGAACTTTTCATAATTTCCTCCTATCCCATATCCTAGTGTCATGGGGTTCCATATTTTTTTTATTTTCACGAGTAATGTTTTTTCAATCTCTACAAGTCATTCTTACCGTGAAAATGTGAATTATTTCTCCCTCATCCTGATATATTAAGAAATGTTTTTCAAGACACAAATTATGACACATACACTATATATATTACTCTCTCCTATTCATTATAATTGTCTTTTTAAAGATTGTGTGATTTTTAAAAAAATATTAGTTGTATTGATTTTAATAGTAAATTTAATATCATGTACTAAAACACTCATATGAATTATAGTTAGAGGAGCAGTAAAGTGGAGTAACAATAAATAATAGTATATTAATAAAATAAAATATAAAATATTACATTGATATTTTAAAATGACAACTATTAATATGGAACCCATTCATAGTATTGACATGCAACATTTCTTTGATTTAGTGGAAGGACTTCGACTTACACCGTAATTTTGAGAAATTAAAAAACTTCTAACTTTTTTTTTATCTTCTACAACTTACACATTTAAAAAATACTCACAAAAAATCAAACAACAACACTAAAATTTAAATGCTAAAAAATCATTTATGAAAGCTTGAACATAACTCTAATCAAAATGCGAAAGCTGTCACCTTTGATGTTCATGTGTCATTCGTGTACTAACTATAGTAACTAATAACGTTTGGAGATGCCAAAGGAGTCACCATCTTCCTGCTGGTTCCATTGGTTGGTTCTTTAATATTACCATTAATTGAGCATCTTAGCATATTAGCATGCTCCCTTTTCAGTGTACTTCGGGTCCCAATTTCGTTGCGTTCTTCAATTTTTCACCTTAAGCACTTCACTCTTCCTTTTATGAGAACGTCAATTTCTCTAGTTAATGATTCCACAAAGCACAATACTTATCTAGTTAAGGTTGCTTGTTATTTTCATGCGCACCAAGTCTCGTTTACCATTTGCTTTCATTTTCATATCATATATGTCGTATATTATGGTTGGGTGCCTTATGTGTTTGGTCTAAATATGTGTTTCAGTACTTTGGGTCCCAAGCTTTGCCGCTTATGATTTCTTATTTATCTTTGTCTAAATATGTAATTTGGTAACTGCAATTTTTTTTAAGAAGGCATATGCAATAGGAGTCTCAAATCTCAATGAAGCACAAGATTTGCCTAAGAGAGAGTAAAAACAAAGTCATAAGGTACAAAGTCTAAACAAAAAACAAAGGTTCAAATGCGACATTACATGTTGACATAACCCATACAAATCAAAGGGTTATTCCGCCAAGAATGGAGATCATAAAAAGAGTGGTTTTGAGATTTTGGATACCATCAAGAGATCCTTTCAAAAAACAAAAAAAAAAACCGCCAACAAGTATTTGCTTGTTGTTACAGAAAATCCGCGAGTTACACTTGTTCCAAATGCCCCATAAAGAAGCCAACCAGATCATCTGAAAGCAATGACGAATATCCTTTTGAAACAAATGTGAACCACCAAATTACAAGGCGTGCAAGTTGATACCCGCAAATATGTAATTTTGCTTTTATAGTCTCATTAGTTTTTCTTTTTCCTTGGGTCCCTTCAAATATACTATTTTTTATTTATTTTAGTCCTTATTATTTTGGTCCATATAAATTTTATTCATATTAAATTAGGGGTGTACGTGGGTCGATTTGGGCTGGGTTTGACCAAACCCAAGACCCGAACCATATAGGGTACTCCAGTTTGAGTTAGGTAAAATGCCCACCCGTTATATTAATGGGTAGGTTTGGGCAAACCCACTAATTTTCGGTTTGGGTTGGGCAGTGGGTTACCCATTTCTTTTTTTGTTAATATGAAATGACTAAATGACGAGTCCTTGTATTTTCTTCATAAAAATTGCTCAACTTTTTATTTTCTTAAAATAATTATGTAACCTATTTTCATTTTTTTTTAGCATCATAAAATAATAAATTTTAATATTAATACTTAAAACAAATTAAAGTTGGATGACGTAAAATTGCTTTAGCGTCAAAGTAACTATAAATTGCAACATCATTTGTAACTTTAACATTTTTTTATTTTCAATATAGAGGAGGTGTTGTCAATTTTAGAAATTAGACTAAATTTATGATTAAAACCTTTGTTATTCTTCTTCCTCCCTATGAAAATGAAATTAAAATTTGAAAATTATTGGGTAAGTGGATTTATTGGGTATGGGTTCGGTTTTACCCAAAACCCATTATTTTGTATGGGTTTTTCATTTTTTAAAACCATATTCACTCAATCGTCCAACCCAACCCACTTTTTTGGGTTTTTTTGAATAGGTTTGACGGGTTTTTTTGGGTTTGCCCAACCCATGTACACCCCTAAGCCATTGCATTCTTTTCCTTTTTGGCACATAATTATAATTGTTGATGACTTGATGTGGATATAATTTTTTGTAATTTAATATCAGAATGGCTTTAAAACCGAACTTTGAAATTTTGGGATTCTCACAGTTGTTAATACGTACAAAGTGTCTCATTGATGCCTAATACTCAATTATTTGGATCATGGAGTAATAGGTAAGGAAAAGGACCTATAACAAATGTATATTTCTCTGTCAATGTCAGTTTTTTTTTATGTATTATAATGGTTTGCTCGATTTTTATCTAAAGTTGAGGGGCGTGAAAACCATATCATAATAATAGAATACATCATGTACTAGTATTCTATTAATGAGTAATTGGAATCTTCTTGAGAGAAATAATTTATTGGTCCCCATTTAATAATTATATGCATCAGCATTATCATGGCCAACAACTAAGATAAGAAGGAAAATAAAAGGCACTATTTTCAATCATAGCATCATTATCATGAGAAGCAATCTATTCAATACTGCTCACGTTTCTTGAAATGAACTCTACAATACATCCTCTTTTATCTCTATTTGCAAGGTTGAAGGAGGAAAAATCACACAAATAGAACTTAAAAAGGTAAAAAGACATAATAAGTAAATTTTGAACATTAAATTATTAATTTTCTGCTTCATCTAACACCATCTCTTTGTGTCTACATTCTTGACTGCAAAAAGCTTTTTCTCCTCTGCAAAAAAAATAAAAAGGATCATCAAGTTAATGCTCATTAATAAGTTTTGCTCAAGTAACTAAATAAAACAAAAAGCATGAAATAGAAAAATAAAATTTAAATGTACTAAACATACCTGTAAATGAAGATGTCTTTTGTATGCTCAAGATGATTTTTGCAAGTGTAACAAAAGCTAAGAAAATTCAGTGAAAAAGAGTGAGGACTATTAGGGACAGAACAGTAACTTTCTTCCACAACACAATTATCAAATATATGAGTTGTTTTTGGGTTTGGTCCATGAGATATCACACATGTGTATTCTTCAGAAAGTTCCATCTCACTCAAACTAAGAACACTTTTTTGTGACTCAAACATGGAAGGTGGTAGAGGAGGGATTTTCACTCTAAGCTCAGTTCCAAAGAGAACTTTTCTATTGCTTAGTTTATGATCAGAATTTTGATGAAAAGGCTCATCTTTTAGAACACCAATAAGACCAAGACCAATGGTTTTTGAATCTACTTTGTCCCTTGAGCTACAAACTTTGTTCCTATTGGTAATTGAGAAAGGATTTTCAAATGAGGTTAATGCTTTTGTGTCAAGAATTGATGTTGGACTTATCAAAGCTTCAGTTCCAGTGAGAGATTTTTTGGAAGTGAAATGAAAATCTCTATAGTTTGATGAACCAAATAGAGATGGGAGTGTAGTGAAATTTTGATTTGGTGATTGTTCACCCATCAAACTTTGTTTGGTGACTGCTCTTGATCTGTTTCTGAGTAGCATAAGTGCTTATTTTAATTGAAAAGTGTTTCACTTGAGGTGTCTAAAGAAAAAGAATCCTAAGTGAAAGTGTACTGAATTGTGTTTGGTCTTGTTAATTTTCTTCAAGAAGAAAAAGCATGATTTAGTAGTGGTACATGCATGTACTACAATATTTGGTTTATTTTTCAGCGTTAACTCTGAAACTTTGTGAAGATAAAAACAGAAAGAAAGAGAAGAAAAAGAAGGAAACTTTTGACATGGAATAATGAGAGATATGACTGAATAATATATATGGCTTTTAAAGGAAGAAAAAGCAAAAGATGTTGTGTGCATGAAAATCAAACGTTAGTAATACTTCAAAGTTTTGCTTTCTTTTTTAATTGAAAAAAAAGTTCTATTCTATTTTTCTCAATCTAAATCTCAACTCAACTGTGTCACTAAACATATTGATTTTTATTTTTTTTGTCCTTTTCTAATCATTTATTTATTGTTTATATATGATTTGATCCAAGGTTTTTTGTCCTGACTCTGGTAATCTTGTGTGCCTTCGAACCATGGAATAGGAAAAAAAAAATGAAGGGAGATCTCACCTTTATGAATTGATTGAGAAAGTTAGGCATTGACATATTAAAAAAAATTATAGTGTAAGTTTTATTTGCAATAGAACAAGTAATAAATATAAAATAATACTGCACAATTGAAACATTTTTTGTCATTTACAATATTTGGTGGATAATATACGACCTAAATAAAATAATGTGAAGTTTATTTGTTATAAAGGCGGATCTTGCCCAAAATATTAAGAAGAGAGAAAGTATTAGTTAAAACTTTATAATTGATATTCATAAGAGTAATATATAATTTTTTCTTACTCTTGAAAAATACATCAATTTACTTGTATTAAAAATTGTATCACAGTAACAAAATAAAAAACAACAATTGTATCACTCCTAAAAAATCACAAATTAATTATGTTATGCAACAAGTATTTAACTTAATACAACATTGATATGTACAAATTAATTACCAATTTCATATTTTCCTTTTCGATAAGGTAGAATTGTTTTGATTGCAGAAATTGTACTTTTAATAAGGGTTAATAGGTCTTTATACCCTCTGTAATATATGTTATTTTTGGTTTTTCCCCCTGTAATTTTTTTATTTATTTAAAATAAAATTTGTTTTGATTTACCCTCTAATAGGCCAAACAAAAACCATTTTTTTTTTCAAGAAATTTTTGTTTTTGTTTGGCCTATTAGAGGGTAAATCAATACAATTTTTTTTTTACAGAGGGTAAATAAAAAAAAATTACAGAGGAGAAAACTGGAAATAATCTATATTACATAGAGTAAAGACCTATTAACACTTTCAATAATATTAGCGGGGTAGTGCCACCACTACCGTAGTGGTGGTAATGGTACATATTAGAAGACAATAATATTGTGCCTTATTTACAAATTAGAAGACAATTTCCCCTCTGAAGAAAGACAACTAATTAATTTGACAAAGAACAATTTCTCCTGATAAATTCGTCCTCATTTCAAAAGAATAAAATTAAGCCTAATAATTGGTCAAGAAAAAAACTAAGCCTAGTAAGAAAAGTTTAATTATGATGAGATCACAATTGATCAATGATGAAGTGGAAGAAAGAAGAGGCAATAGAACACTGATGAAGAACACCACATGAATCAATAATCCAGAGTGTTGTTGATGGAAAACAATGATGAAGCAAAAGGAGAGACAGTATAAGCGATGGCCAATCCATTTTCCCTCTGTTTTTGCTTTTGTTTTAACGGATTTTTTTTTATTTATACTATGTTCAAGTTAATTGTTTTCTTTATTTGTCTATGAGTTGTTAAAATTTGGTTGGTTATGAACTTGATTTCCCTTTGCAACCGAATTTTTGATTTAAACACTTATCTCCAAACTTATATCTCTCCGATGTGGGAGTATAGTGCTTCTTATCTAATTCTTTACGCTCAATAACAATACTAAACCCAAACGTCTTAAGATTCTACGCTAAATTATCTTATGTATTTGTATACTAAAAGTTCTTCCAAATTTAATTCAACACAGATTAACGTTTCTTTCTAAGAATACTACTTAGTTTTTCAGCTCAAATTAAATGACACTAGTTGGATCTAGTGGTAGCTATTGATTAGACGGTAATAAGAAATCTGGATTGGTCAACTCCACATGAAACATAAATCTATCTAAATTATTATGTATTATCTCAAACTGATGATTTTAATTATCAAAGTTCTTATAATTAAAAACATAAGATTGCTTAATAGAGTGTCCTTTCCTATTATTTCATTATAGTGTTCGGTTCAAATTTTTAATTCATTGTATAAACTAAAACTATATTTCCAATTCATCTTTAGAATATCCCTTATTAATCATACAGCTACATTACATATATCTTCCATGTCAACAAAAGCTAAACATAGAACTTTGTCTTTCACTCAAATCTCAGTATACATAAAATCAGAACTTGGTGACCACAAAAAATACAATGGCAAGAAGGGAAAGAACAAAGTGGAACGAGACTTTAATAGCGCTTCCATCAGACGAACCACCGTCTGTTGATGGGACACTTTTTGATCCTGCACCTGCAATTCACCAAAACTATGTGAATCAATAAAGGCTATACTATTATTTTAAGATATAGTCTATTGAAAATAAAAATGATTACTTATGCGTTAATTAATTCAGTATACTCATCATAGTATTTATACCTGAGGCCGAGGGAAAGTCTGAAGCAGAAGGTGTTATTGTGCCTTCAGGTGATTCAGTTGGAGAACCAACTGGAGAAGTTGAACTTGAAGGAGATGTTGGTCCATTGCCACCTAAATTCATACCATGTATATAGGTCAGTAGTATAATATATAATTTTCTTTTAGTACAGACTGCAGACGCTTCAGATTGAAGGTGCGTCAAAGTGTTTAACACGTTATTTACATTCAAACTTACCTTTGCACTTGCTAACAGGTGGAGTTTGAACCTTACAAGCAGAAGGAAGAGAAAGAGCAAGTGTTTGATTTATAGTGATTCCAAAAGAGGAACCACCACCATTAAGGAGGGAGCATAGACACTGTGGAGAAGATTGGACTACACTTGAGAGTTGTGAACAACATGAAGATGATGGATTTGAAGAAGTGCCCATTATGTAGTTTAGACAAGGGCTCAAGCTAGTGAGTGTTGATGTACAACCTGATTGAGCTGCATTTTGTGTGCACATATTGGCCACTAGGACCATAACTAGACACACGATATACCCTTTAAATGTCATTACTCCTTTTATCTTGGAACTAATTAACTCTGATATATTTGTTATTTGTGATGTTTGAGTGTTGATGAAAAGGTAATGAATCATAGGTTATATATATACTATATAAATTCTAAGAAAAGGTCGATTGTCTGTCAAAAAAATGAAAATAAAAGGACAAGTAGATGCAGGTTGCCTACCCTTTTGAATTATAAATTATATGATGTGATGGTTGTACATATAAAGGAAAACTTTTTCCTTTGAAATGAAGTGTTTATTGTTAACAATTTTATTAAATTAAATGTAATGATAAAATAGTTGCGGTTTGGCCCAACCGCAGTACCACGACAGGATGTGTCAATGGGGAATTTGGCTTCCTTCCGAGATGCCGCATTCACGTATTTGAGATATCTATCGATGACTCTTTGTTTGAGATCATACCGTCAAAAAAATATTGATTTAATTTTAATTATACTTTTATAATCTAAAACAAAGTTTAACTTTGAACCATATGGTCTTGGTGGAATGACCATTGATATCTCAAATGCGTGAAATCTCAATTGTTCGAAAGTCGGACCCATCATTCAATACATAATCAACAACAATGATTAATTAAAGAATTTGTAGCATCTCTATTCCAACACTCTTTATTTTTATATTTCGAAGAACTTAATTAGATTTTAGCAAAAATATTGTCCAGTATTTTATTATAGACAAATGTTAATAATTAATTAGATAGATAAATACCTTTAAAAAAAAATAAAAAAAACATTAGTAACCGTAGTTGAACACGACATCATGCATAGGACTCATTGAGTGTCCTAACCCAAACCATTGGGTAATCTGGGTTACTCCATCTCACATTCCAATTGTAGAAATCAAGGTTTTCAAACACACTAATTTTTCCATAAATGTTGTTTTCCATATACAACTGTTAGCCGTTAATATATTAGAAAATGTGAAAAGGTCGAATCTTAAACTTCTACATAGAATTCCTTCAATGCTCGAACCATTCTCAATTTAGTACATTAAAATATGTTAAAAAATATGTTTAAATTCAATGGTCAATGACTAAATGAAGTCATTTCAAAATTTGGTTTCCAAGTGATTTTAATTTGGTTTCCGACCTTACCAAACTATAACTCAGGCAATTAACGAAAACTATACTCTTTCAATATAAAAGTTAGTAGTTAAGGTAGTTGAACTCCTATATGCATATTCATTTTATTTTAATTTTTAAACACCTGTTTTTTTTAAGCAAAATAAAAATTAAATTAAAAAGAAAAGGAAGTACAAGCTGGGGGCAATGACCTGAACCACTAAATCAAGACCCTAACGGGTGATACAACAATAAAAACAATGGTGGTATAAGAGAGAAACAACCCTAAATAACCACTACCATGAATTATCCAGCGAACCCATGTGTGGACCGAAACTGAATTGCAAAAAAACTTAGAGAGATTATTCAGAGCATAAAGATAGGTGTATGAATCGTCTGCCAACACAGAAACGATCCAAGTTCCAACAACTCCCTTCCAAAAGTAAGCAAGTCATAAACGACATTTCGGGCCAAACAAAACATATATGAACCGAAGCAGAGGACGGGGTCGCATAAGTCTTGAAATTTCAATCGTAGTCCATATCAAGGGATGAACAAACGACTAAAATTCATCACAAATTCACGGTCCATTGACGGCGCAAAAAACAACTGCAACAGATAAAGTCCTTAATGTACAATGAACGACTACTACCGTCAACACGGAGCGTCTACGCACATAGCTCTTTCGAGCAACATCCAGCGAAACAAGTCTTGTTGAATCCAAATCGTGGGATGCATCCAACAAAACAACGCACAAATGAAAAGAACCAAGAACCAGATCTTGAATCTAGGAAACTAGGATAACGATTATCAAACGAAAACAGAGAGTCAGAACCACACCACACCCAACTTTATCTTCCTATAACAAAAATAAAACAAACGAAAACAGAGACAAAAAACACACTGTCGAATATCCACGAGAAAAACAGCCTGTCGGCGACCAAGATCCATAAGCTTCCGCAAAACCCGCACATGACTATTCGCCTGAAACAGATCGCGGCGAGAAGCAACCAACTCGGCAACGAACAAAACTTAATCTCGACTCATTGAACTCCAGAAAGGACAACCACAACGACGGCACATCTGCTGGAGATCTGACGTTGAAACAACCAACGAACGACGATGAAAGAGTCATCGCACCACCTTCTACAAAGCCTACATGGTGATTAGTTACGTTTGGATTGGAAGGGGAGGTAAGGAGAGTTACGGTGGTGGAAGCTTTTTTTCTAGAAAGCTGTGGATCTGTGCCCAAGTTAGGATCACAATATAAATCACCGTCCTGGGACTGACCCATCATTCTCCCAGCCAATATCATGGGACAGCTAAGTGCTTTTCAAATGAAAGTGATATCAACATTCCATTTAATCACTTCAGTAAAATTGGTTTTTGGACAGATTAGTACACCATGCACAACTTTTATGATCAGCAGTTTCACCCTATGAGCAAATTTCATTACAGGAAGCACCAATTAGTACACCATGTACAAGTAGTATGGATTGTGCTTTT
>Ga0228711_1008268_pt1 | contig 14678 bp, 7 predicted proteins | sample MedpolnodulmetaG_2_FD_177996 | JGI IMG/M metagenome (GOLD analysis project Ga0228711, IMG submission 177996) | Root nodule microbial communities from Medicago polymorpha collected in Santa Monica, California, United States - brown nodules | ecosystem: Host-associated > Plants > Roots > Nodule...
AAACAAACAAATTACTCTTTCAACTTAAAATGGTAATCGATGTCGAACAATCCATGATATCGCACTAGTCCCTGAGGAGACGATATATAAATACTTACTTTTGATATACGTAAATATGCTACATCAGGAGGCAGTGGAGAAGGCGTCTCTTTGTTTGGAAGAATGAGTTGTTGGGTGAATGTATTTCTTTGTTAACTAACTTTTTTTTTGCAGGACAACGTTGAGGATAGATGAGTTTGGCTTCCTAGCTCTCCTGATGGCTACACAATCAAACATGTGTTTCATTTAATCTCTCATACCGAGCAGACTATGATTAGTTTTCATTCTTATATTATTTGCAACAAAGCAGTATAAAGCAGTATAAAGGCGAGCTCTTAACAAAAAGATTCCAATAAAAGATAATTTATCACGTCATGGAGTGTCACTTACAAGAACAACTAGTTGTGTTGGGGGATGAGGTAATGAAGAATCAATCAACCATTTGTTCTTAGGTTGCAATTGTTTTGGAAGTATTTGGTCTTCCATTCTTCATTGGTTGGGTATATCAATGACTACCCGTGCTAATGTTATGGAGCATGCACAACAATTTGGGATTTTTTTGTTTTTGGGAAAGAAATTTGTTTGGGTCTTCATATTATTTGGTTGGAAACTATTCGTGTGGTGTGGAAGAAACACAATGCAAGAATTTTTCGTAATAAAAAGATTATGTTGGGCCGGTTACTTTAATGTATTAAACTTCATTCTTGTTGGTGGTTGAAATCGTATAACTCTCATAATGTTTGCGACTATCACGCATGGTGATCCAACTCGTTAGCCAATCTTAGGTTTTGTAATTTGTAAAGTTTCGTTTTTCTCCCTTTTGGCTAGCTATTTAGTGATACATGTTTTGTAAACTGTTATATTCCCTTTGAGGTACCTTATTTGATAAAGTGAGGTTTAATCTATTATGTCTTTTGGCTTCTTAAAAAAGGGCTTTCATATGCATTAGATCGACCTTGTTATATGAATAATGTTATTTTCATAATTGTTTACATCCCCAACAACGTAAATGTATATGGTATATATATAGGGGCGGATCTGGACTCACAATATCAGTGTGGCAAAAAATTCCGTCAAATAATTAAATAATAGTAAATTTAATAAAGACGTTACAAGAGATCAATCAAATGCTCTAGTAGAATACCCGCGTATACGGACAGTTAAGCGTGTTGCACTTTTTTTTTGGAAGCAAGTCGCAATTGTGTAGAAATTAAAAAATGAAAATTCTTTGGATTGACATATGAATAAAAATATAGATAAATGAACAAATTGTACAAAACATTATTTATGTATTAAATACGAGTAAAAATATAGACATGTGTATAAATAAAAAATAAAATCAATCTCCGTATTAATATATAAGTTAATGTATAGACACATGTAAGAATTAAAAAAGAAATAGGTCCCCTTACTAATATAAGAGTAAAAATATAAACACATATATATATTAAAAAAAAGTTCATGTATTAATATTTGAGTAAAAATATAAACACATATATAAACATAAAAGATGTTTGTATTAATATACGAATAAAACTACAAAGTAAACTAATAAAAAAAGTTTTAAAAAAAAATAAAAAATTGGTGTGGCACTTGCCACACCATGCCCTATTCAAATCCGCGCTTGTATATATATCATTTTATTTTTGCACTCTTCAAATAATATCAACAGTTATAAGTGGTGTATCTTTATAGAATACTAAATACGGTTATTAATCTTTTGTTGTTCAAATAACCACACTTGTTACAAGTAAGGGTCAAGCTTATGTGTAGAAATTCAAATTGGGTGATAAACTTGAAGATACGACTAACACATTTGATGTTATTTTAATTTTGTATGATTGAGAAATGCTTACTTGAGTACAATCGCAAATAAAAATTGTTGGCACAAAAACAAATAAAAAAAATAAAAGAGAAAACAATCAAGTGATGTGATTAAATTATTTTTCTTTTAATAGTTTTCATATGTATGTTCAAACATTGACTAAATACATGCTCTTTCCTGAGTTTCTCTTTCGTTATAACTAGCAATTTCGTCCATTGCGGAAAACACGGTCATGAGACTAAAGATATTAGTTCGTTGTCCTTTCATGATGATATATGTATTTTGTTGTATAAAGCATTTTCTAAGAAATATTTAGTTGAGTTATCATATAACGAACTTAATCTTCAATAACTTTAAATGGGTCATTGCAGCAATTGAACTGGGTGTCTGAAATGAGGATTGTTCTTTAAGCATCCAGTTATTGTTCTTAGACATTCAATAAACGACAGTTAAATGTTGTTCGATACTTTTGAAATCAGTTGAGTCATTTTTTAAATTGTTTTATCCAATTTTAAAGTGTGTCAAACGATAGTTAACCACCGTTCAACTTTTCTAAAAATCTAAAGAGCATTTGTCATCTGAAATAAGTTTCTAGGAGATCATTAAAGCTCACAAAAGGAAGTATTTCAAATTACAAATTTGTAAAGAAATCAATTGAAAATTACAATTATGTGGATAAAATGAGTTGAAAGCTGTAGAATGACGTTGTCACAAAAATGGAGGAAGAAACGGGGATTATTCTTCCTAAGACATGTCTAGAGGTAGGGTTGAGAAAACATGAAAATCACCATGGATTTGCCCAAAAGATTAAATTAGGATAGTTTTCTCAAAAATCCCAAACAAATCTATATTCGGGCAATCATAGTGACTCTGCTTAGCTATGTTTAGGGTGTAAAAAATATGTCAAATTTTTTTTTTAAGGGATGTGTAAATATTGATTCTTTTTGCTATGACAGCTTATTTCTTCAAATAAATATTATATTGACAAAAAAAGTTGGCATCAAACCGTACTATGATTTTGATTTTGTTTCTTATTAATTTCTTCTCTTTTTTTTCAATTAAATCAAAGTTAAAGTAAATGTATTTTTTTACGGTGTCAACTTATTGTGTTTAAATTCCATTGCTCTTTTCAAAATCAAGTTCCTTAAGAAAATAAAACTCGAAAGAAGAAAAAAATGAAGGGAAAACTCAAGAAATCGTTTACTACTTGTTTGTAAAACCAAATATCTAGACTATTATACATTCTAAATTTAGTTCTTCCTTTTTTTTTACCCTTAAAAATTTAGTTCTTGATTATCATCTAATAATATGTTCCACGTACGGATCAACATCTAGTAAATCACAACCAAAATATCATTCTAATGTTAACCTTCAAGACCCATTTTCTACATATATCACTAGAGACAAACTTTCATAATGTAAAAATGTCCGCATGACAATATAGGTTTGAAAAGAATATGCACTCAAAAAGTAAACTTTTAGACATGGAAATTTTGAAAAGAAAACAAAATGATGCATGGGTGTTAGTATAACAAGAAAAGAGGGTGCAAAAAGCAACCCCATATGCATTGGACAAGTAACCATGAGATCGTATATGGGCACGAGCCAATAATGCAAAAAGAAGAACGTTTTGCTAACGTAGCTTAGCTCTTTTCTTCGTGCATCCAACTACGACTTTGAATTTAAAATTTAAAAACAAGAAGCATGAACCTTTCATAATTTCTTTACCTTTCGTTTTAAAAAAGAACATATAAGCTTTATAATATTCAATAATGAATGGAGCAAAAGACGTGTATTCCATTGCTTATCTATATGATAGGGTTAGAAGCCCCCAAAGTTCTTGCTAACATTGACAACATAAAAGAAGACACAAAAAAACAATATTAGTACTATGTTTGAGAGGTGTATGATGAGGTTGTAAAGAGATGTGGGAAATGTGTTTGTTGCAAATTGCAATGTTGCGGACATATGTCTATGAAGAATGAGACAAAAGAAGGGTCATTAATGGTTTATGAGGTGGGCATGTAGTGCTTGTTAGTGCACACAAAACATTCCATCTTTTTTTACGCATAGCATGCAAAGCTTCCCCCCCCATCCCCTCTTATCTGTCTGTTTGTTTAGAGTTTTTGCTTAGAAAATTCAAATTGCTCAAAGAAATTTTTTCAAATTTTGCAATAATGATTGTGTTTTTACCATTGTATCTTACACTCCTTCTCATCCCAATTATAATTATAAGGAAAAAGTATGTAAAGTCTAGCTCAATTGACAATGTCAAAATTGTTAGGTTGGACACCTTTATCTGGCTTTGAACTCGAGGCCCTATAAAAAAAAAATTATAAGGAAGAAAACATTATAACCAAGAAATTAAATAAATAATTTTATTGACCAGAGAGTCAATCTATTTAAGGACTCTCTCTATTTAGAACAATAAATTTTCTAGATTTTTTTTTTTTTAATAAAAATTCTCTAGAATTGAAATGTACCCTTCTCAAATTCATTATTTTTTTTTTTAAGTTGTAACAAACTGACGTAAATTTTTAAATGTATTTATTTTGTTTAAAAAAACTATTTTCTTTTTCATAGAAAAAGTTGTAACAAACAACCGTAAGTCATATATATGGATGTAAAATTAATCAAAAATATTTCCTTTACGGTTGATTGAAATTTGTTTTGTTTAATTAGTATGAGAAACATATGTATTTTTTTTTTTTTGGTTTAATAGCAGTTTTAGCCCCCTAAGAGAAAAAAAAAACTACAAAACTGTCCTCTAATGCAGCGTGACTTAACTCACGCCGTGTGACTTAACTCACACTGAAAAAATCATATTGAATCCCAACGTAAGTTAACTCAAGTTGGTTTTAGCTTGCATTTTGTCATGTTGTTTCAATATCATACAAAAGTTGTGGCACTTTAATTGTCAGAAAACAATTGCTATGCTTTGCCACTTACCATCACATTTTTATAGTTCCCTTGGTAATAAGAGAAATTCTAATATGGTCACGTGACCAAATAAAAAGTGTTTGGTCATACACACATAAAGAAATATTTTTTTAATAATAAGTAAGAAATTGATAAAAACAATAATTGAATATTTTAAGGACCTATCTTTTTATGTGTGTGTCCAAACACTTTTGATTTGGTCTTGTGACCATGGAAGAATTCAACTGGTAATAAACCCTTGGCAACACAATTGAACTGGTTTAATATATAAATCGTAATAAAAAAAATCAAGGGGATTTAATCAGCACAATCAAATTGTTTTTATAAAGCCCTACAAACTTATGGGAAGAAGTGCCGAGCGTAGGTAGGGGAATAGTAAAATGTGAAAAGATATGGACCAGCAATCTGACAAAAATTAAAGTGCCAATTGAAACAAAACATGACGAAATTCAAGCCAAAACCTAACTGAGTTAACTCATGTTGGGATTCAATGTGTTTTTTTAGAAGAAATATAAGGTGCGTGAGTTAACTCACGCCGGAGCAGTTTCGGAATTTTACTTAGGAACGATCAGTTTTATTTGGGTAAAGAGCAGAATTCAAACAATTTAGTTACGATAAAAAGTAAAAAGTACATGTTTAGGTTACTAGTATAAGCAAAAATTAATATTTTAAATTCATTTATTAGATGTTGTATGTAGTCTATAATAAAAATCATGAATATCATTAATTGAATGAATATAAAATATAAATTTTAGTTTATAATTGGTACGAAGGGTGTAATATTCAATTTTTTTTTTTTTGTGTAATATTCAAATTAGTATAACATGTTTGTAGGGTATCATAATGGTCTCTCTGTTAAGTTATCTCATTACAACAGCCTTATGAAAATGTCAAAAATTAATCAAAATACTATTTTCTTTCTTGTTAGAGATATAAACTAGATTGTGAGAAAATTGTGAAGGAAAAAAAAATTAAATTGAGACTTTAAAGATAAAAAATGGTATCAAGACGGTTTGACCATCATACAGCGGCAAATGTGGTTCTTCCAAAACTCATGTATACAGAAAAATAAATAAGTTGATTACCAACAATAAATAGAAAAAGCCATAAAGATTGTTTAATATTATAAAAAAAAAAAAAACTATAGAGAACAATCCAAACATGCATGTTCCATGACGTGCATATAATATATCATTGACATACCAAAAAATACATGGCATGCCAAAATAATATATACTAGCTAGTATAGTATATCATTAAGGGAGACTGATTTTTCTCTGAGTCAATTCATACAATGGTGTACATTTTATGCCGTATGGTACGTGCTACATGCAATGCATATTACAAACGTTGGTTGGTGATTTGATAATTGAGTTTGGTTGCATGTACTTTCTTCTCTTCAATCGAATATCTTGTGGGAATGTATGGCATATATTATCCACCAAAACTTCATTTGGATTTTGGAGTGTACATAAGTTAACAAAGCATTGTGCCTTCCTCGAAGGACCATGAATGATGAGAACGTGTCCTAAAGGTATCTCAATAATATCTCTAACCAACCTTATGATCCCAAAGTCAATCACTAGTCAAGACAAAAATAATGTCTTAATCTCACACCGCCACTTAATTAGTATAGTATCCCCACCTTAATTTGTACACTTAGCTATTTTATTCTCCACCTTAATTTTGGTCTAAATTAAATTGAAAATCTTCATTCCTAAGGTTCATAAGTTCATTATTCTGTGCAAGACATATATGGTGGTCGGCAGGGGACGGAGTCAGTGCTCCTAATGGCCAGGAAACTTAGTCAATTTCCACCAACGGTCCGATTTATAAATTAGTTCAACGTTCACATTAGTTTTATATATATATATATATATATAAAATAAAAAAATTGAAGTTTTTTTATATATTTATTTATGGCTCGTGATCCTTATGAAAATGTCAACGTATAGGGAGAGGAAAATATGGACGTCTTATTAATAAGAAATTGGCAAACTAGTTCCAATGTTATAAGTATAAATTTGTAAGAATTAACACAAATTAATGTAAAAAATTAGAGTGTAATTTTCATGTGTAAAGGTGCTTAGTAGTACATCTTGTAAAAAATGTGCTTATTTCATCAAAATATGTTTAGGGTGGTAACAGGTGAGATGTTGTTCAACACATGAATTGGCTAGTCGTAACTTAGTGATTGAGGTCATGTTTAGTATCACGATGAATTTGTCAAAATCACATTGAAGCACCGTGATAACTTTTATACAATCACACTAGTTTATTGTAATTTTGACAAACACATCGTGATATCAAACATGTAATTTTCATGAAACTCTATACATATTTTCATGTAATTTTGTACTATGGTTAGTTTCTTTTACACTGATTCATAATACTTTCATTTTACAAAACCATTGAAACCTTTGCTTGTAAAATGAATTCTTGTCAAACTTGTACCATAGAGAGAGAGAAAATCCTTTTACCACTATGTGAAACAAAAAGATTACCACATAGCTTTTTGTTTAATTTTGCGTTAGAACTAATTTCTAACGCACATCACATTGGAAGTTACAAAATGAAGTTTTTTAAAGTAACGTCTAAATGTGCATTGGAAAGTGATTTCATCTTTGAAAAAGCTAAACCAAACATATACGAAGATCTATATTTGACTAATTTCTTACTATTTGTTATTAAAGTTGGTCATAAGCGAAAACCATATACTTTAATAGGATTCCTCCTTTACTTTCAACTTCAAACTCGCAAGCAAAAAATTTAATAGGATTTACTCAAATAATGAGTAAATAAGGCACATCATAAACCACATGTGACACTGATCCATGCTTTGAGAAACAAATTAGGCTATTGATCTAAATAAAACAGATTGGCAGCTTGATTAAGCTTTCAAATTTGTAAACAAAAACTTCCACCAGCCTTGGTCAAAATACATGACCATTTGATTAAGCTGTTAAATTCAAAAGACAGTAGGCTAACTAACTTGGTCTTGACCGTTTGAAAAAGTGATTCATTGAATTCTATGGAACTATGCAATCATTCATGCATCAAAAAAGTGAAACTATAAACTATCACAAACTTGATATATCCAATATAAAAGAATGAATGAATAATCTATAAAGTTATTACATGATTATTAGATAAATATCCTAGTAAACAAATAGCTAAATGGCTTTGTTAATCTCTACTCCCCCATCTACGGGTACAAAAATTCACCAATAAATGTCGTCAGATAAAATTAATCAATAATAATTAATATATATACAGAAAAGAATAGGCTAATCTCTAATCATTAGGCACCACCATCTTCTTCTGTTCTACCAATGAACCTCTAAACATAGTGTTTCAATTTGATTATCATGACACTGGTATCATCCAAAGAGCCTCTTGAAACAGATAACTGTGCAAGCTTTTTACAGGCCATCAATGGTTGTTGGTTGTTATTTCCTACGCAAAATTGACGAGCAATGTCTACTGCTTCCTGATTACTAACCTGGAATGAGAAAAAGAAACTTGATCAGTTAATCATTCGATATCAAAAGAAAAGTGCGAAAATCGTCATAATTGATTTTATCTTTGTCAAACATGATTTGAGTGTGTTTGGATTAGCACGAGTTTCACATTAGACAAACATTCCAATCAAAATCATGTTTGACAAATGCCGAATACACATACAATAACATCGCAATGAAATTTTGAAGTATTACCTTATCCCATAATCCATCTGAAGCTAATATTAACAAGTCATGTTCAGGTTCAATTCTAATAACTTTAGTCTCAGGCTCTGCTGTCACCCATTGTTTCAAGTGTCGATCTCCGATTCCTCTTGATACAGCAAGAGATCCTTGAATCCTCCAAACACCGCGACATAAATCAACATAACCACCCTGCAAGACAAATTTCAATGCATAAGATTAAGAACCAAACTCAAACACAAGGTTTCAGAAAAACATAAATAAAAAGAGAACCTAATACAATGGTAAGAAAATTTACCAGGGTCTCAATTCTTTCCTTTTCGTCTTCCCTTGAAGGTCGGTGATCAGATGTTAGTGCCTCAGCAACCCCTCCTCTACTAATAACAGCACGGCAATCACCAGCATTAGACACAACTAAGTTACCATTCCTAATGAATGCTGTTACACAGCAAGAACCACCATGAAGATCTTTTTTCATGAACTCAGAATCGGTATTGAGGTAACCACGTTTCACTGCCTCCTCAACATCATCTTTGTCGCTCATGATAACTTCGTCCAAGATGTTCTTTTCTAAGTTACTTGCCGCAAATTCAGCAGCTTTGGCACCACCATGGCCATCAAATACGCCAAAAAAAGCCTGCAGTTATCAAAAAATAAACCTGTACAAGTTAGATTTTACACAATCACATCTGATATAAGTCCAAGTCATCAACAACAACAAGAACAAGCAAGCATATAACATTAAATGCATAATCATATGTTCCTAATTTGTTTCAACTATCTACACAATTCAAATTTAACTAATGGCTAATTACTAAGACAAACTTTTTAACTTCAAAAGCAACAATTCAAAAAAATTCTAGCAGCTTAAAATTGACTTTTTCAACTACATAAATTAATCTCAAATTTTCCATATGCAGCTACCAAATCAGACCAAAAAAAGAACAAAATATTGAAATTCTGCAAACAATTAGATCCAATAAGACCCAAATCAATTAGGAAATCAAGTTTGAAACTTTCAACAAACCCAATTAACAAAAACATATCAACATCAAAACCAACCACTCAAAATTATATATTCTATTAAAAAAAATAAAAAAGTAAAAAAATTTCTTACCAAATTGTTTTCACCACGAAGATTAACCCCAGCTGTATAACGATCTTCCATATACTCCCTCCTCCCTCTCTTACAATAAACAGAATACCCATCTCCCTCCGCCTCAACAACATCCCTCGCCACCGCAGACGGTGTCGCCGGAACACAAAAAGCATGTTCAGAAACAGGTATATTAAGCCTGGTAGGTCGTTTCCTCTTCAAAACAGCATCATTCTGCGACCCAGAATCCTTGTTAGACGTAAAAACCAAGGGTAGTTTCGGTAACCGAAGACAAAAAGGTGAAGAAGGTGAAGAACAAGGAGAAGGCGAAGAAGAAGAAGATGAAGACGTTGATGTTGTTGTTGAAGATGGTTTGAGATGAGAAAGAGATAACGTTAACGTTTCAGATTTGTTGCAGAAAAGAGATGAAGAAGGTGAAAACACCGGCGAATTCGAAACCGCGACGGAGCAAGACATGTTTTAAGGTTATTGTTGTTGTTCACGATGATTAAGGTTTTTTGGTTTGAGTCAAATAATTTAACGTTGGAATTGGTCTTTGTTTGTTCGTGTGTTTATGTTTTTTTTCTTTTTTTTGTACCGTTGAATGAATAAGTGTTATGAGGAGGATGAAGAATTGCTATTTAAAGGAAAGAAAAAGTGGGACCCATTTAATTTAATTTAATTTGATTTGCGTGTTATTTGTGATGTGAATTTTGCTACTAAATCACAGCTATAGTTTTAGTTTCTTTTTCTTTCTTCCAAGTCAATTTTTAAAACGTTCTTTGACCATGTTATTTGTTTTATGGAAACTTCGATTTTGCCCTTTGCTTACTACTTGAATGGACATATCTTCATATATTTGTGGAAATTGGTCAAAGATTCGTTTTATGAGTAATTGGAGAAAGAAAATAAAATAATTTAATTGGTATGCATACCCAAGTAAAAATTAATGATTTAAAATTTTCACACAAAAAATAATAATTCATGGTTATCTAATTGTTTTTTTCTTTGACAAAATTTCATCATATATATCTTTCTTAAAATATCTTCTTCCTTTTTGACAAAATATCTCCAATATATATATATATATATATGGGTGATTATTTATTTATTTTTTTGACAGAATATATTGGTGATTATTATTACAAAAATTTGTTAAAATATCTTTCTTTTTCTTTTACAAATTCTTGAAATATCTTGAAATATCATGTTGGATAAAAAGATATGATTGGATAATAAAATATAAGATTATCAGTCAAAGATTCGGTTATAACTTATAAGTAAGAAAATTTTAATTGATGTCCATCACAAGTATAAAATAATAATATATGATTATATTTTTATATTATTTTGGAAGTTATCTCATCATATCTTTTCAATTAATATTTATTGGATGATCAACTAATTTTTTTTCACGAATTTATATTAATTAATCCCTAAAAAGGTATTCTCCGGACATTATTATAAGCAAAAAATTTATATTTTAGATTTTATTTAATTAATGATGTATATAGTTTTTATTATAAACCACTTACATCATTTAATAATTGAATCTAAAATGTGTCACCGTGAGTTTAACTCAGTTGGCATGGACAATATATAATATATACAAGATCTAGAGTTCAAACCTCGACCATCACAAAAAAAATCTAAAATGTTAATTTTTGTTTATAATAGTGACCGGATGATGTATTTGTTAAAATATTTATTTTCCTCATGTTAAAATAAAAGTTATGCTAAGACCTGTTTCTAGTATTTTTAGCTCCAAAAACATTAATAAAAGGATTAAGGAACTCTTTAGTTCATATTTTAAAGAAAGACTAATCACATTTATCATATATTTGTCTATCATTTTAAAATATACTTTCACTCAAATCACATGTCATCATAAATATTGGAAATTCAAATATGGACATAGTATAAAATTTAATTTGAGAAATCCTTAACATACCCTAAGTTTTAAGGATTTTGTTAACGAATATTTGCACTCTTTAAGGATCCTTAATTTAGAAAATACTTCTTCCGATCTTATTTATAAAATAAAAAAAATTGATTTTTTAGATTTATTAAGTAATTGGTATATCTTGTCTACAATATAGACCAAATACATCATTTATACAATGAATCAAAAAAGTCTAACATTTCTTATAAATAAGACTGAATGGAATATTTTTTTTATAAAAGTCAAATATTATAAATTTTAATGTCTTGATTACACATATTTTAATAAAAGTTTATTATTAAAGATTCTTAAAAGTGCTTCAGAAACACTCGTTAACATTTCTTCAATTTCAATTTGAATGGGAAAGCATGACTTTCTTGAATTATTACAAGGGTGGTCATTAACATTAACTTGCATTAAAATGTAATTTGAATGTTGACTCTAATAACGTGTGATCACTAAAAAAGAATCATGTAAAAGAAAGTGGAGGGTAAGAATGTAACTTGTGACATGAAGGTAGTTAAAGCTGGAGAAAGTTGTAAAAATAAAATAGAAAATTTGGTCTTTGGGTATGTGTGAATGAATAAAAAATAAATAAAAATAGTGTACTATATATCGGTGTTGAAAGAGTGTTTTATGATTTTGATCTTTGACTTAAACCACTGTGCAAGTGCCTCAATAATTTCCTCCTTGCTGATTAAGATTTTGATTTCTTTGTATTGATGAATACGATTTGGCCAGCAATGACATGTGGGGCCCAGCCGGTGATTGAGATAGCAAGAGCAGGTTCTGTGAAGTTTACCGTTGGGAAGGAAGGAAGAGAGGAGAGTGAGGACAACAGACACGTACACGTTCTTTAATATTTGGCTTATTTGGCCTCATAACCGTTGCCATCTCATCTCATCTCAATTCTCATGTTCTTATCAACATAAACAGTCTTGATTTTTTAGTCCTTTTTATTTGTTCTGTCTTAATTTCTTTTTCATCATATTATTACGACTTTTTCATAAAATATCTCTATTACAAAAAAACAATTCTCTTATTATATTAGGGCTTAAACTCATTTGATGAGTTTAAACCCATGTCGCATTTAGGCATTTTATCTACCATGGTCATCCATGTAAAAGCTAATATAAATGATGATTTTCACTTTATCGACATAAATATAATGACGGTCTTTTTATCTTAGCCAACATGCATGTAGCTCTTTTTGTGACTCAATTCTCGATAAAAACATCAATCGTTAAGACTTAAATACATGAAGAGATTCCATCACAAAATATCAGTTTACTAGATGGGAAAGTATTACATTGAATATATTTATCTACTCAATTCAGTATTTGTAACATTTTTAATTATCACCAAAATACTCTACGTTGGTGTTTGGTAACCCAGTAGCTCACCGCTATCTCACGTTTAAGACCCATCTCATCGCAATTTCCTAAAGCTCCAATTGCTAGTTGCGATAGCAACACAACTTTTTGAAATACCAAACATACACTACCTCACACAAATTTTTTAAAATACCTCATTTTCATTCCGAAGGCAACAATTTTTTAAGTGTTTATTATTATTATTTTATTTTTGTTTTTACTTATTTTATTTTATTCAAATTCGTTTTTATTTTTATTATTCTTTAAGTTATTTTCGTATTTTTTATTTATTACTTTTTATTTTTCTTCTTTTATTTACTTGTTTTTTTTAAGTCTCTTTTCTTTGGTCCAAAGTCAGTCCAGATTGTATAGGATTTGCACAGAATTCAATCCAAATATCAGCTCTAACCCTAATTTTCAAAGTCTCTTTTATTTACTTTGAAGGCATTTTTGTCCAATCCAAATATCAGCTCTAACCCTAATTTCCACCTTTATATAAACATGCACAGAATTCATGACAAGGTAGGTTGAGCACACATCCCAAGGCAGAGGCAGAAATCACAAAAATTTCAAACCCTAAAATTACAAATTTCAATTCGGCCAAGAACAACACATAACAAAATTTCAATCCAACACAATACTAAGATACCATTTTTCGGCCTCAAATAAGTCTCCATCCAAAGAACACAACACTGATTCTTTTCACAACAACACCATTTACACAATCATTGAACCAATACACAAGAATTATCATCACCATAAACAACAAACAAATCACCACAAGTTTTCGAATTCCATAAAACCACACAAACCTCATACTAAAACCAAAAATCATCCCAAGCCAACACTGTCCACAAACCTTACGCAAACGAAACAGATCTAAATAATATAACAAAGGTGGGATTTCGTTTTACCAGTCCAGATCTAGAAATTCTTTTTGAGAACCGTTTTAAGAAAATTGTTTTAAAAAAGAAAGGGGGAGAATAGGATTTGATTTCTTTCGAATTTTTTTTAAAAAAAAACACAGAAACCCAGCACGCCGGCCGCCATACCGGAAAACTGTGGCTTCGCCAGAGATGATCTAGAACCGGTTTTGAAAATGAAAAATGAGAAGGAGATGTACTTTCTTTTGCTGGAAAATTGATTTTATACTCCCTTTGGATCAAGTGCGTGCGTGCCTACAACATTCTATGCGACCTCAGATCTGGGCCGTCAGATCTTGAATCTGACAGCCATTGATGTGTACCCTTTTCAATTCAGCGTGCGCCAGCCTACCGTAGGCCCATGTGCTCTCCTTTCCTCGGCCTCTAGATCTGGATCAAACGATCCAGATTATTTCCTTGAGCCCATTTCGTTTTTGCAGTAGGACCAACTCTCCTTTTCTGTCTTTTTTTATTTTCTCTACTGTTTTAGTTTTCTGCACCCCCTCCCTGTACATTTTTTTTAAAATTTCTTTATTCGTGCATTTTTTTTTTTCATTTCATTTTTATTGTCTTTTTTTTAGCATATTTATTTAGGACAAAAATCATCTCATGCATTTTTTTATTACCTTTTTATTGTTTTCATTTTTTAGCACATTTATTTATTTAGGTTTAAACTCATGCATTTTATTTTCTTTTATGTCATTATTTTATATTTTTTTCTTTAGCACATTCATTTTATTTAGGTGCTTTATATCATTTCATGCATTTGTCATTTTTTTTTTTTATTTACATTTCATTTTTATTTATTTATTTATGCTTTAGAATGTATTTAGGGA
>Ga0228711_1008269_pt1 | contig 14677 bp, 9 predicted proteins | sample MedpolnodulmetaG_2_FD_177996 | JGI IMG/M metagenome (GOLD analysis project Ga0228711, IMG submission 177996) | Root nodule microbial communities from Medicago polymorpha collected in Santa Monica, California, United States - brown nodules | ecosystem: Host-associated > Plants > Roots > Nodule...
CCTAGATCCATGATGTCTCAACAAATCTTGGGTTGAATCTACTCCTAACTACCTTGCTTTGTGTTTCTCTCTCAAGAAAATACCCTAATCTCTCTCTAAAACCAGAAAAATATCAAAACTATGTAAATATATGTGTGGAAAGAGAAGAGAAAGCTATTTATATGGGGCAAATTCGTGCTCGTTCGCTTAAGCGACCATCTGTACGCTTAAGCGAACAACTAGACAATCTTCCACTGGCCAATGAGAAGCTGCCACGTGGGACCTTATCCTCTGAAGATGATGAACTTCGCTCAAGCGTACCATAAAGCGTGCTTGTGAGCGAACTTTCCTTTGCTCTCGATATTTTGTACGCTTAAGCGAACAACTGATTTCCCATGAGCGTCCTTGAAAACGAACTGGTTGGTTGCTCACTGGTGCTTGTTCGCTTAAGCGAACAGGAGGTCGCTTAAGTGAACATACCTTGGTTCAGGAGCTTCTTTCTTAGTCCTTGTTTGTCATTTCCTGCATAAATTGGGTAGAATCAGGCATTGAAGCATAAATGGTATAAATACACTCAAATGGTAGCTTTTCCTTAGATAACTTGCAGAACAAGTCACTAAAATGCTTAAATTAACACATAAAATATGTTACTTTTGAGCACTTATCACTTGCGGAGAAACTCCATTGACTCATGGAGCAACCTCTGCTACGAGTTTACAACCCACTTCACCGCTTTTAGGACGCAACCGAAAACGGTGTCATCCCTTGAAGCCATTGCTCAAGGAAAGAGCGAACCTCTCTGAGATTACATCGAGAGGTTCAATAAAGAAGCTTTTAGGTAAGAGGTGCCGACGAGACAATGAAAAGGTACCTCATTGCCAAAGGTCTGCACGAAGGCACAGACGTGAAGAAAGTTGTCTGTTTGGATCGCCCAAGGACTCTCTACGAGATTCTATGACAAGGCACTTATGGGCGACATCCTTGAGGTCTACATGGACAACATGATTGTAAAATCCCAACAAGAGGTTGATCATGCCGCTCATCTTAAGAGAGTGTTCGAACAAACTCGGAAATTCAACATGCGGCTCAACCTAGAAAAATGCACCTTCAGAGTTCAAGCGGGCAAATTCCTTGGTTTCTACCTAACCGAGAGAGGAATTGAGGCAAACCCGGATAAATGTCGAGCATTTATTGAGCTTCCCACTCCCCACTCCAAGAAATGCATCCAAACACTCAACAATATGTTGACTGCCCTCTAAAGATTCGTGGCTAAGTCCGCTCAACATGCTCTCCCTTTCTTCAAACTCTTACGAAAGGAAACGAAGTTCGAGTGGACAGACGAGTGCGAGAACGCCTTAAAGCATCTCAAAGAGACCCTCTCAGCACCTCCGGTTCTCTCACGACCTAAACAAGGTGAAGTAATGTACCTATACCTTTCTGTTTCTTCTAACACGGTAAGCACCGTCCTCATAATAGAAACAACGGAGGGGCAGAAACCAATCTACTTCACCAGCAAAGCGTTGCTAGGACCAGAGACAACGTACCAAAAGATCGAAAAGGTGGCTCTCACCCTCCTCTTGACAGCTCGAAAGTTGAGGCAGTATTTCTTAGCTCGTACGGTAATAGTCCGAACGGACCAACCCATTAGACAAATCTTGGGTCGCCCCGACGTTGTTGGACGGTTGATGAAGTGGTCACTTGAACTATCTGAGTTCGACATACACTACGAATCTAGAAAGGCACTAAAGGCGCATGTGTTCGCAGACTTTCTCGCCGGGATGACCTTCCCGACGGAAGATAACATGGAAGAATGGACCGTCTTCGTAGACGGATCATCAACCTCCAAAGGAAGCGGAGTCGGAATAATCATAGAAAACAACAACAGTAACGTTGTTGAAATTTCGCTTGGTTTATCTTTTCCCATAACCAATAACACTGCAGAATACGAAGCCTTCTTGGCTGGCCTACGGATCGCCCAGAACCTGGGAGCCAAAAAAGTAAAAATCTTTACCGACTCTCAGTTGGTGGCCTCCCAAGTCACATGCGAATTCCAGGGCAAAAAGGAGCCCCTCCAGCAATACGTCCAACAGGTACTAGAGAATTTGAAACTGTCGAGGTAACTCACGTTCCCCGCGAACAGAATACCAGGGCAGATATTCTTTTGAAGCTCGCCAGCACACGGACTGCAAACGGAAACAAAACTGTCATACAAGAAGTACTCAATGAACCAAGCGTCCAGAGACAGAAGGTTCAACTCCATAGAATCAACTTAATTATTGGGATGGAGGATTCGAGAGGACCCATTTCTCGTTACATAGCGAACGAGGAACTTCCTTCCGATCTGCATGAAAAGACAAGGCTGAAACGAAGGGCTTGCTCATTCACTTTAGTGGAAGGAATCCTATACAAAAGGGGTTTCATCACACCGCTTATCAAGTGTTTGGGACCTAACGAGACCTAAGAAGTCCTTGCTGACGTCCACGACGACATCTACAGACAACACCTTGGTGCTAAAGCTCTCGCAAAAAAGGTCCTACGAGCAGGATACTATTAGCCTTCCATGCTGAAAGATGCCCAAGACTATGTAAACCTTTGTGACAAGTGTTAGCAACACAGGGACATGCATTTAGCACCCCCCGCTGAATTAACATCACTAGTTTCCCCCTGGCCCTTCGCATGATGGGGCATTGACCTTCTGGGACCATTCCCTAAAGCCACAGGACAACTCAAGTATCTCGTAGTGGCCATCGACTACTCAACAAAATGGATTGAGGCCAAACCATTAGCGAAGATCACAGCTAAAAACGTACTTCGTTTCTTCAAAAGGAACATCTTGGCAAGATCCGGAGTATCGGCCATAGTGATATCCGACAATGAAACTCAGTTCACAGACCAAAGATTCCAGGACTACCTGAGGATGATTGGAATCAAACAAAGTTTCACCTCCGTTGAACACCCTCAAGCTAACGGCCTCGCCGAAGCAGCGAACAAGGTCATTCTATGAGGGATACGAAGGAGGCTGGACGCAGCCAAAACTAAGTGGGCTGAAGAGTTACATACGGTCCTCTGGGCCTACAGAACTACTCCTCACTCCACTACTGGCGAGTGATAAGTGCCAGGAAGTAGTAATTCTAATGAAGATTTATAGCACTTTTGTAACTTGTTTTGCAAGTTATTAAGGAAAAAGCTGAGAGATAATTGATTTTAATTCTTTTATGCTTTATCTATCTTACTCTACCTAATTTTGCAGGAAAGTTACTCAAGGCACTGAGCAAAGATGGAAAACAAGCAACAAAGTGCAACAAGGCCAAAAATAGGCAGAACAACATGTTTGCTCGCTTCCCAAGTAGCTCAACTCGCCATGACGAGTTAACAAAGGGAAAAATAGGCAGAGATGCATGTTTACTCGCCACCAGCTCGCACTCAACTCGCCATGGCGAGTTACCAAAGGAAAAAAATAGGCAGAAGCTCATGTTTGCTCGCCATGGCGAGTGAAGTCACTTGGGAGGCGAGCAAGGGCGGTTAAAACTCCCCAGGATGACATGGCACAAACCCAATGGTGAAGAAACCTCAACTCGCCATGGCGAGCAGAAGAACTCGCGAGGCGAGTTGATGCAGATGGGAAAGCTTATAAATAGAGCCCTTGATCATTTCTGAAGGCATGCTTTGATTTTAACAGAAAATTACACTTAGATACTTAGAGAGAGAGAGATAGGGCTTGGTCTTCATAGAGTGAGAGTGATAGAAGTCTTGATTCTTCCACATTTGGTGAGAAATCACAAAGTTGTATTGAATCTTTTCCTTTCAATTCATTCTTGCAAGGCTTCCATGACAATGAGAAGCTAAATCTCCATTGTTGGGATTAGAGGTACTTGATCTAAGTTTATCATGTAATCAATTGATCTATAAATGTATGGTTCTAGCATTTGATTTGGTATTGAGATTATTCTTGCAATTTATTGTTCATGTTTGATTTAATTGTGATTGAAAAAATACTTTTGAATCTAGGTTTAGATTAATAATCTATCAAACATAAATTCTAGACATGGAATTGATGTTTAGATAACCACTCTTTGTATCCGAACTTAATGCTTTTCTATCATTCAAGAGATTGGGAAATCATCAATTGAATGATAGGAACGACTCTTGGATCGTTTAATGGTGCGAGACATCAACGATTAAACGATACAATTGAAGTCAACATATTATTTGGACACGAATGATATTGACGAGGGATACGTGGTAATATCAAATGAAAGCTAGAATCCATGCATGATCTTTAGATTACGTGTGACGCTTGATTAAGAAACTCTAATCCTAACAAGCTTTACGCCCTATCAATCTCAAGTTTTAATTTTATAACATAGATATTTAGGTTTTAAACAAACAAACCAATTACTCTTTCAACTTAAAATGGTAATAGATATCGAACAATCCATGATATCGCACTAGTCCCTGAGGAGACGATATATAAATACTTACTTTTGATATACGTAAATATGCTACATCAGCGAGTCACCTTTTCGACTCACGTATGGGACAGAGGCGGTCATACCCGTTGAGCTAACTGAACTCACTTGGCAAACTGACACCAACACTAACTTCCCAGCCAACACGGCAAATCTACGTGAAGAGCTCGAATTGGTCGACGAAGTCAGGAATGAAGCTGCCTTGCTTGAAACAACGCTAAAACAAAAAATAGCCGCTTGCCAAAGCAAAAAGGTCATAAAGAGGGAATTCGAAATAGGCGACCTCGTTCTCCGGCGAAACCAGAAGGACTCTGAAGAAGGGAAACTCGCAGCCAACTAGGAAGGACCCTACAGAGTCCGAATTAAAACTGGAACAGGAGCTTACGGACTCGAAGATCTCCACAAAGGGACAATTCCAAGAACTTGGAATGTCGAAAAACTCAAAAAGTATTACACTTAGATGGCAAACAACGCCAAACTACTCTAATGTACATACTCCGTTCAACACAACGAACTTCATGTTATCCAACGAGCAACTAAAATGGAAGAGGAAAGTCGTGTCACTCCAAATCCAAAAAATTAAAGGATAAGAGAAATCTACGCGACAGATTCTCTTACTCCCCAGTATGTACATCACTGCTCGACATGTTAGGTAGAACCCCAGCTCGCGATGGGTGATTCACGCCTCAGTGCGTTGAACTCAGATTGATTTCTTCGTTCATCCGCTATTCTCTGTCCGAAACACAACTTTGGACACACGTTCAGATAAACAATCTCTTGGATGTGAAATGCTTCTAACAAATACTCTACGTAACAGTTAGAACTGTCACGCCCGGATTTTCCCTTGCAAAACAACGCAAAAGGTAAAACCTTCCAACAGAACAACAAATACCTGGGAAAAGAAAGACAAATGCCGGAGGGTAGGTCATTCCACCCCAGCGAACTTACTTCATTTCAGAGGTCGCCTCGCTTGCTAAAAACGAGCACCAAGAAATAGTCAAATACTTAGAGCGTACGAATTGCTACACTTAGTTTTAGGGTTTTATGTTTGGGTTGGGCCATTCGGCCCAATTAACATTATTCTTTCAGAATAGCTAGCTATTCTCCCATCTGTTTTTGCTAATTCCTATACTCATGCTGAAAAATACACCTACGTGGGTTAACTCACGCTGAAAAAAACACTTACATAAGTTAATTCACGTTGAAAATACACATGTGCGAGTTAACTCACGCACGGTTATTGCAAAAACATATGAGAGAAGAGCAATTACCTTATTCTTTTTGTTTCTCATATAGCTTTTTAATCCAATTAACTTTTATTCTTAATTTTTCAAAAAAAAGTTATTTGTAAAAAGAGGAAAAAAATTAATAAATTAAAATAAATATGTTTTTTAAAAAATAAATATTTTTTTGACAAAAGAAAGAAATGTTTATTGGTATCTTTAGTATCATACAATATTATTTATTTTAATTTATTATAATATGATTTTTAATATGTGACAATATTTGCTCCTTCAAAAAAATGTAACAATATTTGCATCGGAGCTACTACAAGTAAATTGGATACGTGAGAGAAATTGTGAGTTAACAAAACAAAATATCAATTTTATGCTTTAAATTCATTACAAGTAAGCCAATCTTTATTATTTGGCATAAAGTTCAAGTTACAATTATTAATCTGTTTGAATGTATAATTGTATATGGATAATAATGTATTTTATCACACAAACCATCAAGCGAATCAAATAATAAGTCGTAATAAAACAGCTATAAGGGGTTCACTGAATGACTGGTGAGCAAAATATCTGGTTGCATGGATAAAACCACATCCAAATTCAAAACCATATTTAAATAACCGGATATTTACATATGGATAATAACCGGTTTATTCATAAACGGTTGGTCATCCACTTTGATAAATCCGGTTTTTTTGTTGGATGTCCAGATCCATAACCATATATTTTGTTACTGAATTTTTTTTACCATATTTTTTTAACAAAACCATATTTTTTTTTTAACGAAAATATCTCTCTTTTTATCAAAGCTTATTAGGATCTCTTTTTTCAACACAACTTATTCAAAACAGCTAATTTATGCAAAACTGCTTATCAAAATCTCTTTTTTCAAAACAACTTATTCAAAACAGCTTATTTATGCAAAACAGCTTATTAAGATCTCTTTTTTCAAAACAACTTATTCAAAAAAGCTTATTTATGCAAAACAGCTTATCAGGATCTCTTTTTTCAAAATAACTTATTCAAAACAACTTATTTATGCAAAACAACTTATCAAGATCCCTTTCTTCAAAACAACTTATTCAAAACAGCTTATTTATGAAAAACGACTTATTAGGATCTCTTTTTTCAAAATAACTTATTCAAAATAGCTTATTTATGCAAAACAGCTTATTAGGATCTCTTTTTTCAAAATAACTTATTCAAAACAGTTTATTTATGCAAAACAGCTTATCAAGATCTCTTTTTTCAAAACAACTTATTCAAAACAACTTATTTATTCAAAACAGCTTATTAGAATCTCTTTTTTCAAAATAACTTATTCAAAACAACTTATTTATGCAAAACAGCTTATCAAGATCTCTTTCTTCAAAACAACTTATTCAAAACAGCTTAGTTATGAAAAACGACTTATTAGGATCTCTTTTTTCAAAATAACTTATTCAAAATAGCTTATTTATGCAAAAACAGCTTATTAGGATCTCTTTTTTCAAAATAACTTATTCAAAACAACTTATTTATGCAAAAAAGCTTATCAAGATCTCTTTTTTCAAAACAACTTATTCAAAACAGCTTATTTATGCAAAACAGCTTATTAGGATCTCTTTTTTCAAAATATCTTATTCAAAACATCTTATTTAAGCAAAACAGCTTATTAGGATCTCTTTTTTGAAATAAGCTATTTTGTAAAAAGAGATCCAAATAAGCTGATTTGCATAAATAAGTTGTTTTGAATAAGATATTTTGAAAAAAGAGATCCTAATAAGCTGATTTGCATAAATAAGCTGTTTTGAATAAGTTGTTTTGAAAAAAGAGATCCTAATAAGCTGTTTTGCATAAATAAGTTGTTTTGAAAAAAGAGATCTTGATAAGCTGTTTTGCATAAATAAGCTTTTTTGAATAAGTTGTTTTGAAAAAAGAGATCTTCATAAGATGTTTTGCATAAATAAGCTGTTTTGAATAAGTTGTTTTGAAAAAAGAGATTTTGATAAGCTTTTTTTTTTGTGCATAAATTAGCTGTTTTGAATAAGTTGTGTTGAAAAAAGAGATCCTAATAAGCTGTTTTGCATAAATAAGCTGTTTTGAATAAGTTGTTTTTTAAAAAAAGATCCTAATAAGTTGTTTTGAATAAGTTGTTTTGAAAAAAGTGATCCTAATAAGCTGTTTTGCATAAATAAGCTGTTTTGAATAAGTTATTTTGAAAAAAGAGATCTTAATAAGCTGTTTTTGCATAAATAAGCTATTTTGAATAAGTTGTGTTGAAAAAAGAGATCCTAATAAGCTGTTTTGCATAAATAAGCTGTTTTGAATAAGTTATTTTGAAAAACGAGATCTTAATAAGCCGTTTTGCATAAATAAGCTGTTTTGAATAAGTTGTGTTGAAAAAAGAGATCGTAATAAGGTGTTTTGCATAAATAAGCTGTTTTGAGTAAGTTAGTTTGAAAAAAGAGATCGTAATAAGCTGTTTTGCATAAATAAGCTCTTTTGAATAAGTTATTTTGAAAAAAGAGATCCTAATAAGCCGTTTTGCATAAATAAGTTGTTTTGAAAAAGTTGTTTTGAAAAAAGAGATCCTAATCAACCGTTTTGCATAAATAAGCTGTTTTGAATAAGTTGTTTTGAAAAAAGAGATCCTAATAAGCCGTTTTGCATAAATAAGTTGTTTTGAATAAGCTTTTTTTTTTAAAAAAGAGATTGTAATAAGTTATTTTGTATAAGATAAGCGTTTTTGAATAAGTTGTTTCAAATTTGGATTTTTGTTTATAAAATTTGGTTTTAAAAATCAATTTTGAAGGAGAAATAATTGGTTTTTAATTCGGATATTAAAATAATCTGGATATTTTTGTAAATCAAACCATATCCATTTATAATCCGGTTTTGTAAAACTAATCGGTTATATATCCATAACCATATTCATAACCGGTTTACATTAAAATATGGTCATGGTTAGGAATCCAAAACCATATAAGTGGTTTATATATGGATATGGTTTGGTCGGTCAAAATATCCGACCATGCACACCCACCAATGTCTAATAATCAAATACCGACAAAAAAAACATTCCAAACATAAATGGTCAATGTCAAACTAATGCTATCATCGCTCTGACACCCTTTTGTCCTTAGCTTATGTAATTTGTTCTATTGTCTTGGGTAGTTTGAAGCTAATTATGTGTTGATGTATTGAGTTGTAAATCATCAACGATATCCACCCCGTGCGTATGCGCACGGGTACTAGACTAGTATACAACAAACATATAATACATTATAAAGATATAACTTCAACTAATAATGAAGTTAGGTGATATGTCACTGACCCTGGTCAAATTCACCATGAGAAATCGAATGTTGTTACTCTTCAATCGTTTTAGTTGCTTTTTGGTGACTGTTGAGGTCCAGCCATAACAATTTTCGAAGTCATGGTCACTATCAAAGATGTTGTATGTTTTCAGCTTCTTGGAGTTGTATTGAATACCTGTAAAGTATTTAAGAAATGAAGCCTCCAATTCCAAGACAGTGCTATGTTTCTTCTCTGAAACTGCATGCACTATAGGTGGTGTCTCAGTCTTGTTTGTGATTGCCTCAATCAAATCTTCAGGCACCTTCCAAAGAAATAATCAAAGTTTAGTGAATTGAATGATGTTAAGTGATTTATCTGAATATATGTACAAGTGTGTTGAAGTGTTAAACAATATATTCAAGACGAAAATCAATTGTAGATGCAAAATTTTCAAATTTTAAATTCCAAATTAGAACAAAATAAATTTAATATTACTCGAGAATATCCAAACATGTTAAAATCGCTCTAAAAACAATTTTGCCTCAAAATGGAACCAAATATACATGTATTGTTTCACATTGTAAATGTACATATTATATACCTTAAAAGCTGCTTGGATGATTTTCTTATCAAAACCTTTGACTAGCTCATTGATCCTTGAGTAAGCACCAATTGATGGATCCTGCATTTTTCATTAACATAAACAATTGCAAACAAACAAGGCTTTGAAACTTCAATTTAAGAAAATAATAATACACAGCTTACAAAAGTGCTATCATCAGTATTGGTAAACATTGCATAAATCCTTAGTTTCTTCCTTTGTGCATCCAAGTTGTTGTGTATATAGAAAACAGATCCTTCTGTGAGGCTTCCGACATCTCCTTCACGTATATCGATTGTGCTAGTACCATCTTCATTTGCCCAGCTCAATTTTCCACTGCCTGAAACCCCATTGTCTTTTATTTTTTCTACCTCCTCTTTTTTTTTTCTTCCCAAAACCTTTCCATTCTCTCCCCTCTAAACTCCTAAACAAAGCCATAGTTTGCTGTTCTTAGAGTCGTCCTAAATTTTTTTTGTGTCATGGATGAATCAACAAAGATGTTCATTTTAATTATTAATTTTTTTTTCTTTTTTTACAAATAATTAAGGTTTTCTAAAAATATATTTTCAATATAATTAATCAAAACGAGTTAAATTTTTTTTTTTTTTACATAATACTAACTATTAAATATAAATAATAATTCTGACATGTCTAAAAAAATGGTGTCATAGCATGCCGTCCCTCTGTCTATCTCAGGCAATCCCTAATTGTCGTTGTATTTCAATTCTTTAATCTTCTCTTGTCTCAATTTTTCTAGAGTATTTGTTTGCCTGATTCTTTCATGAATGCAGCTTCTAGTATATAGTGGTATGGTACGTAAAAGATATGAATTTAGTAAACACACACGGGTACTTCTACGGTTTGAGAAAGTTATTTCGTTTAACCAATAATATAACTGTTAGTGTCATATCAGCTAGTATCCTGTTGGTGGACCACTCTAAGACTATGTCAGCGTTGAATCTTAGTACCAACCAATGGTAACAAACAGGAAAACATTTCTAGAAGGGACACCGCAATCTTTCCAAGAAGGATGGACAACAGCTAAGAAAGACATTAACACTTAAAGTTTGAACTTGAGAGTGTGAAAACAAAGTATTTGGAGCTTCAACATGATATGGAAAATCTGCACAAAAATTTCGATATACAAAATCTTCTTGTTGGTGTACCTACACATAGTCAGAGTTGCATTTAAAGGAAACAATTCCAGCTAGGTAAGATATCATGTTATTTTCATAGTGATTTTGCGAATTAGAAATTAAAGAAAAACTTACAGCGATTGCGGCTGATAGTAACTTCTGTATTAAAATTATGTTTCTCTAGTTATAGTGGTTGTCTTCGACTAGCTGGCTGCTGGTCCAGTTAAAATGTTAATGGCATTTGCTGGTGTAGTACTGCAAATAAATTTGTTCATTGTATATTTGAAAAATTCAGTAATTAGTATTAACATGTCCAAATGTAGGCATCAATCTTTTTTATCTCAGTAATTACTCAAACTCAAGTAAAGCATATCCGAGCTAGATATTATTCTTTAACAGTTTCATTTTTCCCCTTATAGTGACCTTAGAACTGATAAACACTTCAGCTGTTTTCAAATGTTTAATAGTGACTTTTTCCTTGCAAGTCAAATTACTAGAATGCAAAGAGGGACAATTTCTTCAAAAAAATGTAAATAATTAAGGTGGTTTTCATTTTTTATGTGACCTTGGGGATTGTAATTTTTTGCAAAATTGTTACTTATCCAATACCTTTATCTTTCTAGGTTTTAGTTTTACTTCCAACATTTCCTTGCAATGGGCTTCATGAATACAATGTGTTTCAAATTCTACTTTCTCTGACTTACCCCTGCAGTCTAAATTATTTTTTCTCTCTCTTGAATTCTTTTATCTTTTATCTTCCTGACCTTGTATTGAGTTGGACTTTGGAGTATCTTATGTACTCAGTTATCTTTATATATATTTGTTTTCATTTGCCATTAAAAAAAGAACTGTTTTCTTGCTATTCAATACATCTTTCACCACTGGTTAAAAAAGAAAAAGGAATTTTTCCACCACCCTTCTACACACAAAATGACAAAAGAAAAAGAAACAAAAGAAACTAATTTTTCAAGTTTCACCAGATTGTTCGATGGCTTTTTCTTTTCTTTTTCCCTTCCTTTGGCAAGTCCAATTGGAGGTGTCCCACCAAACAACTCATTGCTCAAGTAGAAACTTCTCTGTTGTTTATTTGTACTTTATCTAATTTCAGCAACCATTGTCCTCTTGGTTTGTTTAACAAAATGGGTGCCTTAGATATCATCTCTGAGCTATGTGAATCCTGTCACGTGCACCACGGTCGTAAGCTTGTGAAACGCAAGCAACTTCAGGTGAAAGTATTATGCATTTTCCAAAAAAAATATATATACTAATTGTATGTTTGGTTAGGTTGAATTTGCTAAAACTAGAGAATGGTGAAATAGGTAGTGGAGATAAAAGTGAAGATGGATTGCGAAGGGTGCGAAAGAAGAGTGAAGAAATCAGTGGAAGGCATGAAGGGAGTGACAAAAGTGGAAGTGGAACCAAAACAAAGCAAACTCACTGTAACCGGTTACGTAGAGCCAAACAAAGTGTTGGAGTGGGTGAAGTACCGTACAGGAAAGAAAGCTGAGTTTTGGCCTTATGTTCCCTACGACGTTGTTCCGACCCCTTATGCACCGGAGGCGTATGATAAGAAGGCGCCACCTGGGTATGTGAGGAATGTGTTGCAGGATCCAGAAGCTTCGACTCTTGCACGTTCAAGTCCGTTTGAGGTTAAGTATACTAGTGCATTTAGTGATGATAATCCAAATGCTTGTACAATAATGTGAGTAGGAATTTGTTGCTTTGTAAAATATGTCTTGTTGGATTGGGTAGTGTAAGTGATTTGGTTGTTTATAAAATATAAATTATCCTTAGTTTCAGTTTCCCAGTAATGTGTGATTCGTTACGGTATAAAAACTTGTATAACAACTAACACGACAAGAAATTTGGCTAAATGTATGTTTGAAATCTCATTAAATTGACGCTATAATTTTGGATTGAGCGACATACTATACTAGATTGTTTGTTTTTGTCGTAAATTGGCAACAGACGTGCGTTTGTCTTAAAACCACTATTCCTAGCTCCTATTTTATCACGGTGGAAGAGTTGTAAAACGGGAGTAAAAGTAGTTGGACGCCAAACCAAACACTGGCTAAATAAGTTTCCTTTACGATTTCCATCACAAAATATCAACACCACCTCCTACATAGCTTGCCACCTTTCCCTCTTCCTCCTCTGACATCCGATCCTTCAAATCCATTATAGAAAGAGAAAGAAAAAACTCAGATATGGCAAGTGAGGTGAAAACGAAAATGATGAGAGTGCTTGAGATATGCAAGCGAGGTGGAAATGATGCCATGATTCATATCCTTTGTTTCACTATTCGTATGAGGCATCACACACTCATATTATTTCAATAATTTGACCAATATTAATTAAGGAGCTTCTATGAAGAAGTCGGACAATTGACTTCTTCGGTGAAGTCGTTTAATTCAGCCAATCAGATTTCAAGTCATGACACGTCAGATGTTGAGACAAATTCTAATATGGATTACTTGCTTCATATGTTCCACCATAGACAAGTTTATTTCAAGATCTTAACGGTTAGATTTGTTTGGTCTCTATGTTATTATGGTACACCTTCTACACATGATTTTTCTTATTATTCCAATTCTCTTTCCTCTTTATCACTCATTCATCTCTCTCATATTTCTTTCTCTTTCTTTATTTATCCATATTCTCTTTCTTCCAGATTTTTATCAAATCACTATGTCACTCTTCAACATCTTCATCATATATTCATCATCTTCATGTGAAAAAAATCGAAAAAATTATTAAAAAATAAAAAAGAAATTACAAAATAAAAAAAAACATAACAAGTAATTACATTTGCATAGAAACAACAACAACGATGACATAAAAATGCAGATGAAGCTATAGATCCATCACAATAAACCTACCATAGATTCCAAAACGTCAACAACAATTTTGGGTATTTTTTGTTGAAATTAAATTTACTTATTTCAATTTGAGTGCTTAAAGTTACAAAACATTGCTTGAAATCGCAAAAAAATGTTACTTTTGTTCATGATTATGTGTTTAAAATGAGTTTTTGATGATAAAATTACTTAAAGTTATGTTTTTTTAGGTTTTGGGTCGCATGGGTTTTAACCGGGTCGTTATGACCCATCTGGAGGTAGAAGATGAAGTATTAAAAAAAATAAAAAAAACTTCTTTCAACATTATAAGAATGGAACTTGTGACCAAACCCTTTGAAAACATTTGCCTTAACCAAGCAACCACTATGTTTTCAAAAGTTAGGCGTTCTGATTTTATTTAACGGGTATGAATTATAAACATTTGCCTTTGGAAGCTATGAATTATGAAAATAGAAGGGTACTCGAACTCATAATACAAAATGTGATTAGTGTGTGCTTTTTAATACTAAACCATTCACACAGCACAAATTTTATGCGCTCCACCAAGACATTACTTTATGCAACAAACAACACCTGCAAGTACAATGTTATTTCTAAGGTTCCAAAGGCATATCAGTACAGTAGGTTGCCAACCATATCAACAAATCTAAGCTGCCTGCCACCTTTTCTTCTTTTTAATGAATTGTGATGCTTTACGCCATACCAAGTAATATCTATCACCTTCACCTATCCAGCCTCATCTACAAGATCTATTCCAATATCCAACGCCTTGCCTACTCTTCTACATTAAAATTACATAGTAATATACAACGCCTTGCCCACTGGTCCACATTAAAAGTAGTCGTGGAAAATATTATCAGAATGGACATTGTAAAACCATTTAACGGAATCTACTTCATAAAAATTCGCCGTGTAAATACATACAATAGGTAAGTAACTAAATAAGTTAGTTTTTTTTGTAGGCATTAGGCACAGTTGTAGTTTTTATCTCCTAAATGACGCGATATGTTTTAAACGACTAACATATAATTTATCATCAGTAACAATCAATATCTATAAAATTGTAATAAAAATTCTAAAAATTTCAGTTTTAACTTAAGAATCAATTTTTGCTTATATT
>Ga0228711_1008270_pt1 | contig 14677 bp, 8 predicted proteins | sample MedpolnodulmetaG_2_FD_177996 | JGI IMG/M metagenome (GOLD analysis project Ga0228711, IMG submission 177996) | Root nodule microbial communities from Medicago polymorpha collected in Santa Monica, California, United States - brown nodules | ecosystem: Host-associated > Plants > Roots > Nodule...
TATGACCAAAGTGCATTCACATATTTAAAAAAAAAAAAAAGTAGTCATAATTACTTGCATAACATTTGAGCACATTCACATATTTGAAAAGAAAAAAAAAGAAAAAATTACTATCCAATCACCGACCCAAATTTGTAAGAGCTTAAAACTTTCAACCCCTTAGACCATCCTCGATGGCCGAGTCTCAAACTTTTATTACACGGTGTCTCCTAGATATCTCTATTGTGGAGAAACTTTTTCGGGGATTTATAAGACCCAATGTCTCAATTAAGATCCTCGATCTTAAGTGAGACTTACACTTTTTAAATATTAAGATGTAATGATATAAAGTTATTGATAGTTAACTATTGACTTTCATTTTCTTTCAAAAAAAAAACTATTGAGTTTCATTTAAGAAATTTATATGAGATGATGAGTTGGAGAGATTGAGTGCTTGTAAGGTACCATTATAAAAAATATATATATAAATGAACGATGTGTACGCGTGTGACTCATTTAAGTACCCAAAAATGGATGTCTTCATTGTGGATGCTCTTAGACTAAGATCCTGACTCTATCACTGAGTTTCAATGACGGGTTTTAATTTTTGAAATTGACTATTCGATCACCGACCCAAGTTTGCCACCACTTTTTTTAGATTCATAGATATTGGATAGACTCATAAGCCATCTTAAAATTTAAGTTGGTCTAACTCAATCGTACAAAAATCGACTTGCAAGACCAATAATGTTACTTATACACTTTTTAGGCTATACTTTGAGTATTTCAAAAATATGAAATAAAATAGTTAAATTGGATTTGTTGCCTCGTGCATACGATACATTTGCGTGTAATGGTTAGCAATTTGTGTTTTCTGATGCATATGCAATTTATTAGTAGAAAGAGTGGGGTTAAAGTCAAAGGAAAACCCTGTGTCCAAGGAGGTAAATGGGGAATAATGCATGGAAATGGGGAGAGTGAAGAGAAAAAGGAGCAGAAATAAAGGACTCGTGAAGGCGACGGCAGCAGAATAAGAGAGTGGTTGAGTTTTTTATTTATTAGATTAGATTCATGTGGAATAGTGGGCTGTTTTATTATAATTTTAATGTGATGCTAACGAGTGTTTTATCCTGAAGTATTGGTTAAGAAAGTTAAAAAAAAAACAAGTTTTAAATTGAAAACAATACTTTTTCACTTTTTTTTTTATCAATTTATTATATAAGTCCAATGCAATACTACTATATTTACTTTCTTGCAATGTTATTATACTTTAATTAGTGTTTCGGAGGCATTAGTTAACATTTTCTACCAAAATCTTAAATGTAGACATGTCTATTTTTTATCGGGTAATCTAATAACTAGTTTTAAATATAAGAAAATGAGAAATTCAAGATTTGAAGTTCGGTTTCTACAAATAATTTTTCTACCTGAGTTATATACTCAACATATGGATATGTCTCTATGCATAGACTAGAACATTTTATGAGGGTCTTAAAAAAAAAAATATGTGGTACTATCAACTATTTATGGAGTATTTTATTGCACATATTCCTCTTTAGAATAAATTGTAGGAACATTATTATCAACATAACCGTTAATGTAATTTGAATATATTTTAAAAAGGGGATCCCAAGGCATGGCCTATCATTCTGAGTCAATATGATTCTTGAGATTTTTGTAGAAAGTTTCACTAAAGCCAAGTAAACCGCGGAAAGGGAAGCTTGCTTCCCCGTTTTCTCCTTGTTGTTTTTGTTTAAATATATATTTTCTCTATAAAATATTCTCACTTCATTTAATCACATAAATTAAGAAAATAAATGAATAAAGTGTGTACCAATATTCATAAGAGTAAAGTGTGTTTGTTATATGCGTAGATTCTTGGAAATAAAGTGATAGAAATATACATGATTATATTTGTTGCAAGTTTACTAAATTTAATGATCATGTGAGTAGAAAAATAATTCCAAAGAACAAAGGTGGGAATAAAGTTCTAGTAAAAATGAAAATAAATTTATGTATAACTACCTATTAATCTCCATATTTTTAAGGTTCTTGTTAATATTATAATGTTAATCAAACATCTTTCTTTTCTAAATACCTTTAAATAAAATTAATATCTTTATATTTCAAAGAATGTTATTTGTAGGAATAAATTTAGTAAACTTGAAACAAGCACACCTTAATACTATGACCTCAATTTGTACATGACATTACCTAATGGAAATATCCACCTCACCAAACAATTAAATAATACTTAAATAAGATATAATATTATATTAACAATTAAATTACAATGTTTTCTTAAAAAAATAAAAATAAAATACAATGTTATGTTTTTAGAGAGAGTTTGATTTGTTTCCTCCTCAATTTATAACTTTGTTATGATTTAGATGAAACTAAAGAAAACTCGACTTCGACAAACAATATCCTCGTGTGAGATAGTGTCATTATCTGAACTAACCTTATTTCCACATTTCAAATACTTCGAAAGAATTTCCATATCATAAATAACATCCAGTTTTAATTTAAATTTTAGTATCAACAAAAACCAAATTCATACTTGGTTGAAACACTTATACTACCCATATTAAGTATATCTTGCTCCGACACAATATTTAGGACTGACGTCCAGTATGATGTTTTATTTTATTAGTTGGTCCTATAATGTGAAAATTAATTGATTGTTATACTTTTTATTGTTATGTGTAGTTCATTATATTTATGTATTTCTCATTTTTGTGTTTTTCATCAAATATAAAGTTTTTATCGTTATGTATTTCTTTTTGTATTTGTGTACTTATCATCATTTATAAAAACAAAAAACGTATCATTTTTTTTTAAGAAAAAAAAACGTATCATTGTTATTATTTTAGATCTACCATTTTTGTATTAATATTTGTTATGATCGTATTTATTGAAACATAAAACTGCAAGCAAATAAAAAATATATAAAAATGCGATTTGCTTAAGGTTTTTTTTTTTTTGACAAATACTTGCTTAAGGGTTGTTTATATAACTTTTTATAATTGAAGTGGAATGGATATAAATTGCTTAAGTATGATGGATGTGAAGTTATCAGGATGCTTGGTAGTAGTATATAAATCAAAGTGAGTTTCTTTTGAAGTGCACATTAGAGATGGTCTTAGAATTGACCTTTATTAATTGGACAAACAGAAATGTAATTTAGAACATGTCACACTCACTTAAATTAGATGAAAGAGATTTATATGTTCATTTAGGCTAAATTATACTAAGGATTCTTTAAGTTTGAAGTTTATAATAGATATGTCATTTAAGTTGTTTTGGTCACATATAAGTCCTTTTAAGTTTGTAAATGTGTTTAATTTATTCCTTCTGTTAACCAAACGTTACAAAAACGATGATGTGATAGTTAAGTGTATGATGTGCAGTTAAGTTTGTACACGATGGACATTAGGATGTAAATTCTCATCAAAGGAAAAGTTCAGGGAAGCTGTTATCAATTATTTTGTGTATAATGACTTCGATTTGAGGTTCATAAAGAATGACAATAAGAGTGTCATAGTTGGTTGCAAGGATGGATACCTTTGGATTGTTTTATGTTCAAAGATGCTCGATGAAGATACATGTTACATCATACACTTAACAATCACATTATCGTTTTTGTAATGTTTTGTTAACAGAAGGATTAAATTGAAAACATTTACAAACTTAAAGGACTTATGTGTGACTAAAATAACTTAAATGATCTATCTATTTGAAACCTCATACTTAAAGAACCCCTAGTTTAATTTAGCCTTCTTTTTATAAAGATTATATCGGGAAGTTCAGAGAATCGAGAGCAATAACAAATTAAAGATTAAAACTATGAATTGCTCACACTTAAATTTTATCAATCTTCATCTAAGTGTGAGTATACTACATCATTATACATTTTAAATGTGGATGAGTGAACGAGATTTATATAGATTAAACTCAAATCAGAGGTATATGAGACCAACAATATATTTAAATTTTCTTTGTCATCTTTTGCTGGATTGTTCTTGTTATCATCATTATAAACATTGTCAATTAATAATATATACATGGCAAGTATTTTATTTTTTTATTTGGCTAAATGTGGTGTTTGGGGACCCTACTACTACTATTTTATAAAAAGAGAAATGGATGTTCATAGGGACCCATGTGAATGGAATGGAACCATACAAGATCAACTTTTTCTTTTCTTTTCTCACTTTTTCTTCTCCCTCACCTCACATTGACCATCCTACACTATACCATAGGCTAAATGCCAATATCTAACAACAGTATATTTTAGTATAGATTCCACCATTTTTTGCTGCATGCTTCCGGCGAATGTGTTGTTCCCATTTTGGAGAAGACATAGCACGAATGCCGTATGGTATAGGCTCGTGCAATCTGACTCATTCCAAATTTCTACTATGTATCAACTGTTTATTGGTATTCATCAACTGATCAAGAGGGACATAATGCAAAAAGGTCTAAAAAATTATTGGTCCGTGTTATTTTTTATACAGTTGTTTTAATTATTTAAACATTAAAGTGCAAATAGAATTATTGGGACGTATTGTCACTTGACTACGACCTTAGTATGGATTCAATAGCCCTCAATGTTGATGCCAGTAATTCTCGATTCCAACTTTAAAAGTTTTGGTGGTCTTATTCTTGATCATATTAAATGTTCTTTTTTGCATGGTTTCTTCTGGAAAATCAGTGGACTTCACATTTTTTTATGCTGAGATTTTGGCTTACTATGGCGGTTTGAAGTTGTGTTAGGAATATTGTGTCTCTATGATTCAACTATTGTTGTTGACATCATCCAAAAGAATTTGAATGTGTATCACAAGTATGGAAATTTGTTCATGGCTATTAAGCAACTTCTTTGTAGAGATTTGATGGTTAGTTTGCAACATATTATACGTGAATGTAACTGCCAACTGATTTTATAGTTAAAAAAAAATAAAAAAAAAGTGCTCTAAGTGATATTAATCTTGTTATTTTGTATGAAGCCCCCTAATATGACCTCTTCTCTTAACAAATGTCGTGAACGTTGAGTTTGTTCGACCTAGTTTGAGCCTTTTTCTTGTTTTCCTTTTTCTTTTTCCCTTTTGTTACAAAAAAGAAAGTGTTGCAATAAGGGATTGAATAACTTTCATGTCATTTGAATTTTAATTTTAACGGGTGAATGACTAATATATAAAATAATATATGGGACTGACTAACATGTGTTGAACATTATTAAAAAAAAATGTGTTGAACATTTGTTATTGAATCAAAATATAGAATTAAGAATAGAAAGAGAAAAAGAAAGCATGGATGAGATCAATTGAAAACACCATGAAGACAAGAATTAACTAAATCTAAAATTAAAAAAAAACAAACCTATTTCGGTTAAAGTCATCTTAAACGTAAATAAGAATAGAATCTCACAGTGCAAAACTTCGACCCTTGACCTTGACCATGACCCCTTGACCTTCTTGGTGTTTTCTAAACTATTCAACAAATGATATTAGAATTATAGATCTACTAGATGAGAAGAGGAGTGGATCAAACGATGGTACAATTTACAAATGTATATAGTGATGTAAGAGACTCAGATTTAAGATGAAGAACGCTCAAATTTAAGTGTGATAATTCGAACATAGTCTTAATCTTTAGCCTGTTATTACTCCCGGTGCTCTAAACTCCCCAACACAATCGTGTTAGCCTTATTTTATCCCCTGTCGAACTAACTTCACTTTCACATAACCACACCAATCACCCGAATATGTCGTCGACAAATCACTAGAAACAGTATGCAAACACTAAACAGGGTTTGAAATTATTTATAATTTTTAACACATGACATACTTCCACTCCATCATTTTGTTGCATCTCATTTGAACCCTAACTCTCACTTAGCTAAACATGTTAGGCAACAGTCTTACACACTCTGTTTAGTGTTTAGAATTTTGAACTTCAATTATATCCAAAGTAATCAAAATCAGATCGGATAAGTCAGTTCGATCCTCGGACTAAGAACCACATATTGCTTTTAACCAAACATTTTTCGCTTATCTCTATAATAATAATTACCAAAAATCCACATCACATTATGTATGTATTATTTTTTTCAATTCCAATCAAGAGCTAATTTATGATAATATGGAATATGTGCAATATGTAATATTTCTGTAAGGGACTTCATTTACATTTGAAATGAAATAACATTGAATTTGAAGAGCATATCTTCCCTTCGCTATGGTAACTTTTTACAATGTAGTCCATTTATGGGAATATATTACATTGTGTTAATAATTTGAAATTGGAAGAATGGATATTTGGTTTATTATAGCCACAATATTAGTAACACAACTTTTCATCAATTAATTTCAGTCCATTAGTTTGTACCTTTTTTCTACAACACCTGTAACTCCCATTTGTATCTCTATTATGGTATGAAGAGGCATCTGAAAATGACAAATCTCAAGTTAGAGAAGTTCATTTAACATTCATAAATCATAATTCACCAAAAGTGTTTAAGGCCGAATCAATCTGGAAATGATCGAACTCGGATGCTCCTGATTGATTCGGCCTTAACTCATTCATTAACGAGTCCAACCACCAAGTTATTTTAAAAATTAGACTGGTTATTGAACCGGTGAAGACGTTAAGGATGCATTTTATTAGTTCGTGTTTCAATCAATGAAGTTCCAATAAGCAAGAACCTAATCTGAAAAGAACCATAAGGTGACAAAGCTGAGGTAAAAAAATTAAACCACAAAATACCTCTATATGTGGAACTTCTTTCAAAGGCCTATCCGCAAAATAAGCATATAATGCCCTCAAAACTGCCTGAAATGAGAAAATTATGGAAGAATTTCAAGGATTAGAACCATTCAAGCCTTTATAAGCACAGATTTAGCGTAATGTCTTGTGTACAAACCTGGTGAGATATCACTACAACAGGAGCTCGTTGCCGTTCAAGCTCGATTATTACAGGTTCTAACCTGTATTTTTAGCACTAAAAGTTGGTTATATTGAACAAGTTGAATTGAGGAGTTAAATGATGTTTTTAAGATAAAATGTATCAACCTTTGAATAACATCCAAATACGACTCCCCGCGGGGATATCGATACCTAAGCTTGTCCTTCTTTCGGGATCTACAATGAGGGGGATGAAAATTAAATATGGCATTTAAACATAAACCCATTATGCCGCAAAAAGAACTTCCAGACTAAGTTGTTTATTATCTGATATTTTAGTTATGCTCAACTTTCAAGTGAGAAAAATTACGAGTTCGCGACATACTCATACTCTTCTGGCATGTTTTTCTTGATTTCTTCGTATGTCATACCATCACAAACACCAGCATTTATCTCATCAAGTGCACGCCATTGAATCTAACAAACATATAAAGATTATAAGTGCAGGAACAGAATAATGTGTTAAAGTGTCAACTCAATTTTCCTGATATGAATCACAAGACGGCATGCAATGCAACCATTAGGTAAACAATGAGTGACACTAACCTTGGGAAATCCAACAATTGGACTTGCGGTAAGAATAGTTCGCTGCAGTGTACTAGTCCATATCTAGATCACCAGTTACAAATATAAAAAATCACTCATCATTTCAATATTTTGTCAACAACATTTATAAATGAACTAAACTGATATCAGAACTGATTTGGCATTAAGTTTTGCCAGCATGTACAAGAGAATGCTGTAATAGTGGGAGATAAGAAAAATCATTTTCAAATCTTCACAAATTTACCCTGATGTACATTACCAAACGGGAGGGAAAAGGGACAGAAATGTTACCAAATATACCCTTTTAAATCCAACCCATCAGTTAAACAAATTAAATCTAATGGTAAATAAGTGATGGAGGACGACCGGTACACCCTTTTACATAGGTATTCCTTAAATGTGGCCAAAAAATAATTATACTACTCTAAATGTTGTTTAGCAGATTCACCATGCGATTCAGTCACAGTTCAAAATGAATATTCATGCAACTTTAGCATAATGAGGCTTAACCACAAGCCTATAAGAATAACAGTTTTCACGCGTCAGTTCCATACAATCGTTGAGCTCTCAGGATTTTGGATAGGCCTGACCTAACACGATCCAAAAGTTTGCTCAGGGGGAGAATTGCCAAGCATTATAAGAACTGCTGGAACCATATCTCTAATCGATGTTGGGGTCTCAACATGTCCCAAGCAAAAAGCCTAGAAGCCCGCAATTGAATCTAAACAATTAAAAAATCTTACAGAAGCAGCCCGTTCTGATTTGAGACGCTTTCCTACAAAGTTGGCAAGCTTCTTTGAATAAATTTCTCCTTTCTCACTGTCATAATATGTTGCACAGTGATATGGTTAGTCAGGTAAATATTGAAAGCAATTCACGAAATACCAAATATCACATTGATAAATGAGAGTGAAGAAGCAACGATTGGTAAGAGACTTAAGAGAGCCCTTAAATTTAAGTTTCCAATGGATTAACTAATAATCCATAAGGAACCAATCATGATACAATACAAGAAGTAGATGACTACATGCCTTATTTCTATACAAATGAGGATAATTAGAAAAAGAAGACATTGAAGCTTAAAGGTCCCAAAAATATATTGATCAAAATAGAAACCAGATTTTTCATTTACTTTCATATCCCTTCTATTTCTACATCCCATATTCTCCAGAGTTTGAGCATTACAGATTGCACGGGATATAGCTACTGAATAGACAAACACATGGAAAATACCTTATTGCAGTATCTCCTCCGATTCTGCCTCTCACATTGTCCTGACTTTCTCCATGACGAGTAAGTAATATTGGGCGAGGTGTAAGATGTGTATTTACCTGAAAACGTATTTACACAGAAATGTATGAACATGACATAGAAAAAATAAGTATTATATTGTTTTCAACATTTCCTAACAAATAATTCAAAACACAAGAAGCAAAGTTGTAATTTTGTTATTAAAAGTTAAAGCAAGAAGTTGAAAAGGAAAACATTTTGCAAGGCCAACCCAATTATTAATGTGACGAGTAAGTAGTAAGGAACTTTATATCTTCACAGGATAAAAGATAAGACTGAAACTCACTTCCAATAACTTAGTAATATTGGTTCAGAAAAGCTTACCAGGAAAAAGACAATTCGTCCAGGAAGGTATCCACTGATATTGTTCACCTAAACCACAGAAGTTGGGAATGATTAACAAATCAAATCACACTTGAAACTGTAAAGGTAGAGCGCGCGTACACACACATGAACCCTATATTCAATATAAAGCTAATGTTCGCATAAAAATAAGATGAGTTGATGAATTTAAGACAAAAAAAAAAGTTCTATAGTTGGTGCTTACAACACTATCAACCACCCTAAATTTTCCGCCAATCAACATAATTTAGAACACTAACTAATGGCTCTTCCAAACTCATCTGTTTTCTACTGGTGTAGATCTGAAACTGATAGCTTATCAGTTTTTATGTCAGTGGATTATGTTAGTTCCCAAGGTTTTTGAACCCTGGACGGCTGGACCTCTTGATTAGTACTCCCTCAGTGTCCCTCAGCTCACCAACCGAGCCGCCAGCCTGGGACCCTAATACTTTCATATCACAGCAATAATACTTTCTAAGTCTTTACAGAACAGACATATCACATGAGAAACCCCATCGGGAAAAGGTAAAACACATTCAATACACTCAACTACTAAATTTTAACGTTCTTATTACCGCCAAGAATAGTCGACACATCTTATACAGTTATGCTAATCATGTCTAGGATTTCTTGTTTGATATTATTTCATTCTATCAACTTTTAACTATCAAATTACAGTTACCAAATGATGAGCTACGTAAAGGGTTAATAATGTCGATTCAGGCTGTACTTACTTGTATTTGTCCACCATGTCCGCTGACCTTATCAATCATTTTTATGTAAGATCCTTCTCCTACTGGTTCATAAACCTGGTAATACGAAATCAACATTATTCCGGAAAAATATCATCTAGAAAAATCATGAAATTGAAAAGTACATTGTAGAACATGCCTTCTCATAATTGGCTAGACGATTTTTAAAGTCTTCTAATCCAGCCTCAAAATCTGGCCTGCAAATGGAAGTTAATTTCATATGTATCCGCATAGCAATCAAGATATGATTTCACTGATTTTAAATGAAACATTACTCTTCTGCATAGTCGGGACTTTGCTGAATTTTAAGACGAATATTCCTCTCAATTATGCTTCTATCATTGCATATTGTTTCCAGGAAGATAATCTGCAAAGAAAACACAAAGATGGATTCAATGAGTTCAAAGTTAAATATATCCTTTTCATATCATACAATTAACCGTGCTCGTCTGGAGTACCTTGCATTTTCCCTCAGCCAATTTCATCAGCATGTTTCTTCGTCTCTTGTTACTGTTTGTGGCATCAAATATCCCAACCTAAACCGAAATTAAACCTTACGCAAAATAAAACGAAAGAATGTATAAAAGTAACAAAACTACTGGCGAAATTGAACTTACCTGGCCACCTTCATGCATCCAAGATAACATATCTTCAAATGCCAGTGCTGCTACCTAGTGGCACGTGATATATTAAAACTATGTACACAGAGAAAGGTAAACACGGTGTCAACATTATCAGAATCTTCCATTGTAAATGAAATGTTAAAAGCAGGACTCTATTAAAGGTTAAAATAATCTTAACAGGTTATATTAGCCGATGTGACTTTTTTTTCACCTTCTATTCTACATTTGCTGGGTGGTGTCATTGCTCACTACCATACTCATTCAAAATGTACAAAATGGTAGAAGTAGAATACTTGGTGGGGTCAAAATATGCAAGCTAAAACAAATTTAGAGTCTGAAATACTCGGTTAATCTAATCAAATTAAATAATACTAATAATAACAACAAAAAAGATCAAGACTAAACTACCTCATTACGTGCCTCCATGCCTTCTGGATTGTCAGCTCGAAAGAAATCGGCAGCCTGTAAAGAAATGAATGAATAAAGATTACCTAAGCAAACATGACAGGCTAGTGCAACATTGTGATTTCAATCATACAACTAACATTTCAGAAGAGAATCAAGTTTCCACTGTCTCATTATCATGCAGAAATATTGAAACTTTTATAACCCTCCAAACTCCGAAGTACATTCTTAGGGTCTTTCCCTAATATCAAAGTTTTCTTAACTGTTTAGACTTAAATTTTTCCCAGGTCCAATCTTATTTATAAATTTAAAGTTAAGCACGAGGAAACTGTAGTACTACAGAGTCCATATTAGCAGTCCAGTGTAATTTGAAGGGTGTGATGGAGTTTTAATTCTAAAAAGCTATACTTTGTCTCAGCTTAATAATTTAAGCTTCCAAGTCAAGTGACTCAATGACAAGTGTGTCCTCGTGAATACTAGTGTAGATGAAGAAATTGGACTGCTTAGTTACTATTTCAAGCCAATGTGTATTTCTGCCACGGAAAGGTCAGATGATTTAAAAAAATTACAAATCGCAAAAATTAGTGAACAGCTTATAGCTTAACAGAATTGTAGCATATGTCTTTGCCATCATGGTCATAACCTAGGGCACAAAAGAGACAATATACTGAGTACCCCATCTTAAATCAACATGAAGTCCACAGAGCATCAACTACTGTTGGTCTTCTTTGCGGTACAAATTCCCTAGCATCAAAGTTGAAATACTAACTTCGTCAAAAGAGTTGCAAACATATCCACTTTAGATGCAAAAAGCCACACTGCTGCGTAATATTTTGTTGGATGGTCCAGTGTGCCAAACCGAAGCCCTATGTTAAGTTATCTATGGCTAAGAGTGAATGTGTGCATGTGTCTAGCCTTGCTTTTGTTAAAGATACAAAAACTGGCCACCGAACTTTTAGAAAATCATTTACCTAACTATCTTCTTGATTTTTAAACCGAGTCTATTGTGTCGTTCTATTATTGAGAGTCCTTCCTTGATGTTGGTCATTGAACTTTTGAATATAAAAAAGTAAACAGTCACATTAAAGTGTTAGATTAAGAATTCTAAGAACATTGCTTTGGAGTTATTTTCACCTGTCATATCCTCCATTCTGAAATCTACCAAATCGACTCTTATGTTATGACAAATTTCATATTATACAACATGTAACAATGGATGTAACTAACAAAAAAAGAAACAAATTGCAGTACACATCTATCACAGACAACAGTTTTCTGCAACCATACCAACTTCTGTGCCACGAAACAGTATATAATGTAGTCATGCAGATATCCGCTAAATAAGAAGGCATAAACCATTTAACAGATTCATGAAATTATGTATACCTGATTAGCTCCATGCTTGAGGCGACGATACTGCGACATCCAAAAGTAAGTGTGTTAATCTTCAAACTCGACATATTTCCAGTTTTCCACTAGGTGCAAGCATATCAATTATAAAGAAAAAATATGTTAAGAATGCAAGCAACCTTCCCAACATTGAAGTGTTTGGTATCATGACCTAACCAACGAAGGTATCTTGTAAGTTTAGCTGCAGTAAAAGTTTTACCTCGAGCTGGCAGACCGACCTACATAAAAGAAACTACTTAGCAATTATAATAATTTATTTTCTGAAAATCAAATATGCTAAACTAGTAAACTAAAAGTAGAAATATGACATCTTCGCCAGGTATTACCAAGTTACAGCTTTTGATATATATGTTTTTGCATTTCAAATCACGTCTAATTCCAACTAGAGTTCCAACTCGAAGAAAAAATTAAGTGCTCCAAAACTATGAAAATTATTCAGTAATTACTCATAATTTTAGAATAATACCAGGACAATCGCCAAATGTCTATCCTCCTTTAGACCTAGCATCTGATCAGCAACAGCTGCAGCTGCAACAGCTCCAGCAGCAGCTGGCATTGAATTCTAGAGAAAAAAAAGCAAGGAGACAAGCAATCATTTGTGAACAACCTCACTTAATATAATATATGCTAGTTTACATGCAATGAATTTAAATATTAAACAGGAAATGGAAATCGTTTGTACAAACCTTTGTACCAGTTCCCAAATTAAGATCACTGGAGAAAATATTTGAACTAGAAGATTTTACAAGTCGAGGAGATCCAACACCTCTATCAACAAAAAGTCCCCTCTGACTATCCTGCCTATGGAGAGGTGAAAATGTTCCCACTGACTTGGATTCAACCATTCCAGAACTTTGAAACACCTTGGATGGATCTGGCACAATAACCTCCATCCCCTGGTCGGAACATCAACATAAGCTATTAGCGTACTTTCTTATGTGTTTCCTCTTAGCATCAGGAAGTGGCACTTTCATTTTAAGCATCTTTTTGCTAGTCAAAATTCAGGAGTGAAGAAAATCTGGCCAATCTTGAACCGATTAAAATCTTATCGAAATACAATTATTAATCAATTATCGTACTAAGTTCCTACGTTAGTCTTTAATGAACGAATAGTCCAAAGGATAATCACGATCATAATTTTAAAATGTGAGTTTGAATGTTGAACCTTGTTGGAATATGAACTTCCGCCAGATCCACTGATTAGTGACCGTGGATTCTCTGTCATGTTAGCTGCATATACTTGGCCTGAATTTGCGGAGGTTGAGGGGGCTGGGACAACATAATGCTCAAGATCAAGTTCCAAACCTGCAGAAGAACCATTCTGAACAAAAAAATAAAGTAATCTTAAATCACTTGAATCTTGACAATATCTGTTTCATATAACATCTATCTCGGATTAGAAATATACTGCAAAATAAATAAACTAACTTATAGAACAACCAAATGAGAAACTAACTTAAGTATATATAAATGACCAATGACAAAAAAAGTTTTGGTTTTGAGAGCATGATATCTTGTATGTACAAACCATCACAAGAAATGCAATCAGAGAAAAGATTTGTCTGCAACGCAAAATGAAGGTAGCCAGCAAGAAGGAGGGTTAAATTTCAAACCAGTTGCATGATATGAATTTTGAAACAGAAGAAACACTTTCGTTAAATGAGGAAAAAATTTACTATTTTCATTTGTGATATCTTTCAAGAGATAGAAGACTCAGTTTTATCAAATAGCGCCTATAGTAGCACTATAGCGTAGCGAAATTTGAACAAATTGCTATTGTTCGTGATGTCAAATAGAATAGAACCTATATTGGTGTTATAGCACGGTAGCGTAACAGAAGTCAAACAAACCACTATTTCCGCGATTGACAACACCTAAAAGAACAGATTGGGAACTGGCAGTTTGGCCTTACCTCGCCACCTGTCTGAGGTGCTGAGTTTATGCTGACATCAGGCATCCAACGTACGGCCGAAGGACGGAAATTATCCTGATAAGCCCTCCAACTTGCCGCAAGGTCAAATGGAGAAACCCTGTCTGCTTTAACAAACACTTGATACTCAAGAACCTCACCGCTATCAAGCTTAAATAATGCAACTCTGGCATCCTCCCCTAGCGCTCCCCCGATAAGTAGGCGACTAGGACCCTCTTCAACAAAACATGGTGTATCGCTGTCCTTAGGCTTCAATAGAAATTTGAAATCCAAAGTTTCTGAATATACCACATCAAGAAATCAATGAACTTCAGAAATGAAACACCGCCTCAATGATTACCACAATTATTACATCCAAACTTCATTTATTTCACAAAAAGGCCAAATCAACGTAATACCGGATTCTGAACTTACAATGAAGGAAACAAACACTT
>Ga0228711_1008274_pt1 | contig 14667 bp, 7 predicted proteins | sample MedpolnodulmetaG_2_FD_177996 | JGI IMG/M metagenome (GOLD analysis project Ga0228711, IMG submission 177996) | Root nodule microbial communities from Medicago polymorpha collected in Santa Monica, California, United States - brown nodules | ecosystem: Host-associated > Plants > Roots > Nodule...
GTGGAAAAAAAAAAACGAACCAAGTGTGGAGGGTGGAAAAAAAAACTCAAATACTATAAGATCTTTCAAGTTTCAAGTACTTCTGCAAGTGCACAAGTCCGAGAATTCAGGTACTGTACTCTTCCCAAAGTTAAGTAAAAAAAAAAAAATTAGTACCAGCAAAGCAGACGTGAGCTGTAAGGCTAACAAAGACAGTATGAAAAAGTTAATTTTAAACAGAGGCAAGTCTCATAGACCTGGGCCTTTTCTGCAGTGTATTGTCGTAGGAAGAAGTAACCAAAATTGTGTAAACCAAACTAACTACTTTTCATCCCTAAACAAACCAGTTCAATCAGCATTCACAGGTGACACATCTTAGAGGATAAAGTCTTATATGCAAGGTCTATTTCTTGTTCCGTCATCTCGATTGTATCATCACTATCATAGTCAACTACACCAGAAGAAGATGCAGCATTTGTTCTTCCCACTTTGCTCCTATGTTCTTCATTTATCTTTGATTTCTTTGTCGATTCATGATCTAACCTATTTAGTTCTTCCTCGTAAACATGTTTACAGTCCAGTGCTAGTTTGTGGATATCTTCCTTTGACATTGAAGCTTTATTGTTTCCCACAACATCCAATTTTGCAAGCTCCTCAACAACTCGAGGTAAGAATTTCCAGTCATCAGTTCCTCTCCCAATGTCCTGGTTAAATTTAACAAGACAAATACAATTAGCAACAAAAACATGCATTCCGTTTAATCCTTGATATAACAGCCCCACGTTGAAACTTAAATAAGAATACCAAGATGGCACGGAATTCAGACATATGTGTAATTGTGTAAAGCCAGATATAAATGGACTGTACAAAGACTAAGCATACTAAAACTAGATAAGCAATTCTGCAAGTCTAGATGCCAATTGTCAACGACATTGAAGGATATTTTTGATGTAAATGAGTGTCATTCAGTGTGATGACTCAGCCAAATGATTTGCCAATTCTCATTCAAGTAAAATATCCAGTATAGCTATATACTCAGGCCTTATAAGTAATCGGCATCATTAGGTACATAGACATTATACATTGTCCATCCTGTCGTAAAAATAAGTGCAGAGGTTCTGGAGAAAACTTTGTTAGGGACAAAAAAAGCTAGGATGACAATGATTAGGAAATAGAAAATACTAAGTAGTAAGTAATACCGTTGTTCATGCAAGAGAAAATTTGACATACTTACGATATGTTACGTTTTTATGTTTAACTGATCTAATACATTCCCAAGAAAGATAGGCAAATTGCTCTGAATTGTCAAATAATAATGAGATGAATTTAAATGATAATATAAATATGTGCCCTGCATCTATTATTAGTCTGATACTCTGATTATTCTCATAGAATTTAAGGAGATGTCTCTATACAAAACTAAAATCTATATGCAAGGTAAATTTTACTTATATTACCGCCTCCCAGGAAAAGAAAATGATTAAATTAGTTGCTTACTAACCAATAAAAGTCACAATCAGTTTTAATTATGTGCATTACCTGTTTTTCCTCGAGAGAACATATGGCATCTTGCAAACAAGTCAAAATCCCTTCTGCAGCTATTTTTGTTATCTCACTTGGATCTGGCTGAAAGGATTTACTTGAAAATTTAGTTTTACATAGGAAATAACTAAAGACCTTGAACAAAATGAAGTTAGAACAACAGATATGCCTTGCTACTAAAGCATTTATCACGGTAAGAGTGAGCACTGAAATACTATATTTTTTAACAAATAAATTTGGTTTCACAGCTCACTTGTTTTTTGTCTTTTAGTTTGATCCTATGCAAGTTCCGAAAGCTTACTTAAAGTCGTGACCTCTAGAATGAACAGAAATGGTTTTAATATAGAAAGCAGAAGATTATAACCTTTTCTTCTTGATTTTCCAACCACTGAATTGTTTTATTCAAATCATCAAGTGCCCACTTCTTCACTTCAGAAGGCTCAAAGCATTTCCTAGCATCGTCAATGTCTTTTCCCTGGAATATGCAGCAAACAAAAAAATAGCAAATTTAATTGCCGACAAATAAAATAAAGGTTATTTAGATCCATTTTTCTCAAATCAAGTATATAAAATTGTAAAACATTTTGCCACCTTTTACCTTTGATTTTATGGAAGTAGTCGCCTTTGAAGGCTCTCTTTCAACAAGCTTTTGTAGTTTGTGGGGTACAGATGGTTTTTGTTCTGCACTCACGCATAAATTTCATGAGGAAATATTAGATGTGAAACTGGACCGAGACAATGGAGTGGGACTTGGGTAGGAGGTTGGCAAACATGCATGTGGCAACAGCTAATTAGATCTGCCCTTACAATTTTGCACTTATTTATATATATCTTCGGTGAAAAAGATGGTTGTAAAGAAAGTTTTAAACACACAAAAAAGGTCTTTAAGTAATTTTAGAAATAATTAAGCATGCATAATATCAATATATTTTGCAGATAATGGAGTTTTCTCTATAGCTAAAACAGTGATTCTGCTCCAAAAACAACATTTTTTTCTTTCTAATTAGTAATTACTTTTCCAGAAAAATGAGAGAGAAAAGAGACGAATATGAAATATAATATCTAAGATGCAAGTCACAAAGGTGCACAGCTCCATGCAATCTTAATTGGCTTCTTTTGAGCTCAAATTTCATGTTACATACAAAATGAATGTGGTAATCAGTAAATCATTTATCAAATGCAAAATAACTTAAACTAGGTCCCATCAATTTACTAGTGCATACAAAATTATGTCACCTTCATTGACTTCATGCGATCTACCTCCTTTACGCCATGGCTTCCCAGCATGCATAAGGTAACTATCAATTTCAACGAGTTTCCTCTGGCTGTAACACTCTTGTATCCAATCCTAACACCCAAAAACAAAATAAAGGATACATCATGTTACGTTTTTGCTGACAAAATATATGGACAATAATACAATCAAAACCAGTGTAACGTTACTAGAATTTTCCCACCAAAATCTAAAAAGTGGTAAGCTTGATTCCAATAATATTTGAAAAATTAATGCCACCAATATTATTAAAAAAAAAACAGCATCGTCTGGATTATGTAACAAATAGGATTCCCCTCAGTGAAAGGCTTGGATTAGCACATCACATAAAAATCTCATTCATGTTAGAACAGAAAAAACGAACTCTATTCATTATCCTGTCCTCGAGCAAAAACTTAATGTCAGAATGTCAACCAAGACAAAAGATCCCTAATTTCCTTCATTGAGGAAAGAAAGCCATTATGTCTCAACTAAACCACTGCAAACTAAGACACTACAGCTACAGCCTACAGTAATTGACGCTAAATTGCACATAGATATCAAATATCAAACCAAATGCTTAAAAAGAAATTATTCCACAAAGAAAAATGAGATTATACATAGAGATGCCCTAGTACCTTCTTGGCTATTAGCTGGTTCAAGTTTGAGGACAATAGTTTCAATTTTAATTCTATGGGATTGTCAATAATGAATCAACACCAGAGATCTTATTTGTTGATAAGTAGTTTACAAACTCTGACCATGAGACATTAATAAAATGACACTTAGAGCAATGAACTTATCCACACCACAAGTAGTGAGAATAACAAACCATACAATAGGGATTCGTAAGGACTAAGGAGTATAAGACGGATTCGTGAGGACTTCTTCCTTCCACTTCTAGCCTTTCCAAAATATAAGCAGTACTTTTAAAGGAATACATTTAAAGACCATTCACGTGTAACAAGTCAAAAGAAAGGGAAAAACCTTTGATACAATGGTTCCACAATCAGCTTCAACTTGTCGAAACTTGGGAGTATTTGGAAATGCACAAACCAAAAGAGTGCAATTAGAGTTCCAGTCCTGCTTAAATTCTGCTCCCATTTCCATAGCACGCGACCTCAAGATGCCACGCTCCGGATTCACAAAACCCGACAGCACAAAAACTACACCTTCCTGTCCATAAATCAGTTTAATGAATTAATAACCTCATTCAACAACAATGCAAACAAACCCAAATAAACACAACTGTTGGTATCCCTATGAGTTTGCCCAAATCACATTGTACCATCATGATTTTGCAAAAGCTACGTCCATTGTTAGTATCACGGTGGATATGCTGAAATCACAACGAGCCATCGTGATTTTACAAAATCTACAAAGTGTAGCTTTTCAAAATCACTGTGACACCGTGATTTTGCATAGCCGCTTTGGCATTGTAGCTTTTACAAAATCACGGTGTCTCACTGTGATTTCGACATATCAACCATGATACCAAACACGCATTGAGTAGCTTTTGAAAAATCACGGCGGCTCAGTGTGATTGTGGCAAACACACAGTCATACCAAACATAAACTTAATCAATTACCATAAGCTTGTTGAAAGCATTTTCATTTTCAACTTTGGTCTTTTTGTTGGAAGTCCCAATTTCACTGGAATTCTTACCACCTCCATCCAAAGTTGGCCTCTTTCCAAAATTTCCATGACCATCATCATCATTTGAAGTCATCCATGATGGAAGGTTTCTCTTGGAAGACATGATGATAAAGTACCGATTTTGAAAATCACCCAAGTTCCACTATAAAAATCTGCATTTAGGGTTCATTCAAAATTCACAAATCATTTAAAAAATTCATCAATTGACAGAGACATACATTAGAATTTGATGATTTTTTGTAGCAAACAATGCACCAGTTGAAATAAAATAATCAAATAAAAAATATTTACATATGAGATTAAATGATAAATAAATGAATAAAAAAAACCTGTTTGTTCTTGTTCTTCTCAGTTTCGGCGCTGTGTTTGATTTTGGTATAATGGAATTGTGAAAGTTTCGCTTCTAATTGTTATCAGTGAGAGTTCTGAAACTGATCGAAAAAGTGATATCAAAATATTGTGTGAAAAGACTAACAGAACAGTGGACGTGCCGGAGTGGTTATCGGGCATGACTAGAAATCATGTGGGCTCTGCCCGCGCAGGTTCGAATCCTGCCGTCCACGTCTTTTTTTTCTTTTCAATTTCAATTTTTTCAACTAAATGACAATATTGCCCTCGTAATCAAATTAAATGAAAAATATACCCTTGCGATCTATTACATTAATTATTAATTAATATTTTTTCTAGTTTTTTTTGTATTAAAAAGATTTTTTTTTCCTAGTTAAATATATTAAATGACAAAATTGTACTTATATTGTCAAAATACTTTGACTAAGAAATGCATGCACACAAGTAGCAACTTCGCACAAAACAAGTTTTAATCTATGGTTAATAGTGATTTATTCTCTTTTAATATATGTTATTTCTGGTTTTTCTTCTGTAATTTTTTTTATTTACCCCAATAAAAAAGAAATCCTGGAATACCCTTAACATCTCATTCAAAAACCAATTATTTATTTTTTTTTCCAGATATTTTGGTTTTTGAATGACCTATTAGGGGGGTATTCTGATTTTTTTTTTACTGGGGGTAAATAAAAAAATATTTACAGGGGAGAAAACCGAAAATGACCTATATTACTGGGGTAAAGCACCGTTAACCCCTTAACATATAAGTCTGTTTTTGTTGAATTTTTTTTTTTGTTAGGAGGACTAAAAAGAAGATTTGATAGCTGTGTGCAAAGCTACTCTAAATCCAACAAACAATTAAAAGAAAAGTGATGCTATTTCCAGCAAAGGAATTCATCATGAAAAAATCTTGAATCTATGGTAACCGTTGGATTAGTTCCTTATAATAATACATGGGTTGATGGAAAGCACAATAGGTGGCCCACACGGTTAATTAACACTATCGTGATAGCTTCGGGAAGTTATTTGTCGGGAAACATAGCATTTTCCTTAAAAGAATACAATCAATATTTATACAAAAAATATCAATCAAGTGAAAATCAACAACAATGTAACATGTTAGCTAATTTCTGTGTACATTATTTTTTGTGACACATGATGCTATTTTTTATTTCAAAATTTGGGATAATTTTGTTTACATGGCATCATATAATACTTTAGATTGATATGTTTCAATGCCTTCTTGAATGTGAGTGGATAATCTTCTCTCAAACATTCTAAAAAATCAACAAATGATTTAGTTTGCTTGTATGAGTAGCAGTGGGTTTGGTTTGATCTAAACTTCAACGAATTATGTTTGATGACCCAAAATGTAGAAAACAACTAATAATACATGTCTCACATTTTAATTTGACAGCGGGATATTCAGAGCCATATGATTCATTTGATTTTACGGCTGGGATTTAGTGTAAGTCTTGATACCAACGAAACTTAACTATATATTTGATTGAAACCTGTAAGTCCAAGTTTTCATGGACAAGTTTCCAAAATCATGGCAAGCTTCATTTCCAAGCAAACCATACTTGCATTGTTACATGGTTTCATTTCCAAGCAAACACTTAACAACGAAACAAAAGAAAGAGAGAGAGTTTGTCCAATAATATAAAGTATAAATTGATTCAGTTCATGAAATACAAACCCCATAAACTATTGTTGAAGGAAGCCATTTAACTTAACCGCACCTTATTAAAGTTAGACAAGAAAATTTAATTCCTACTAAAAAAAAAAGATTTACTTAAACTGAATGTCACAACTTCCCATGCCTGCAAGAGCTAGCTTCCAGTTTAGGACACCTTAAGAGGAATTCCATTAATGTTTTTCTAGTGAAAGGGCTAATCCTCCGACGCAGACAAAGATGTGTCAAATTGTGGAACTTGAGTGCATAGAGAGGATCCTAGTAAAATGAAACAGAAATAGATTCACATGGGAAACACCACTAAAGGCAACATTCTGCGCCAATACGCATTATCTTATACACAATATTTAAAAAGATAAATGATGATGATCAGAAAAAAGATAGTACATACCGTCAAAGCGTCTGCTGATAGTGTGAGAGAGACATGACACTTGCAAGTCCACTCAATAGCACAACTGAATAAGGAGGAACATGTTGCCTTGTTTGTGATGGAAAGTGCATGCGAAATTCAATAAATGGATCAACTATGGAGGTGGGTGGGTTAACAATGAGAAACTGTATGGTTGGATGACTTATGCAAGTTAAAGTTAAAAGATTTGAATTTCTACATTAGATTTGTGAAGATGGATCATTGTGGCGGTGCACCACACCGGCGTTGGTGTCCTTCCTTCCTTCTCCCATTCTTTGCTTCCCATTTCTTATTTATTATGATTATCATTTTAATTTCAGATTTACATGGTTGGAAATAGTGACAATTGCTTGGAAACCACTGACTTTGTCATGACAATTGCTTGGAGTTATACAAATTCTGTCATAACAGTTGGTGCTACACAATGTCATTTGCTTGGAAGAGTTGTAAGAGTTATGTTTGGGTTATTTTGTCATACCAATTCTGTCACGTCAATTCTGACCATATGGAGATGTTGTTATTCAACTCAACCGATTATATTTGGTCTATTCTAATTTATATTTTATGTGGTCCATTTGTAAAAGAGGAAGTTATTAGCTTGTATTAGATTGTTTGTACATCAATGTAAAATTATAGCTTTAGTTGTAACATTTGATCTTTAAGTTCTCGTACTTTGAAATTATGATCAATGGAATCTAATTATTTTTATACACTGTACTTTGATATTTGTGATTGTTACTGGTTTGGTTCGGTTCCAGCTGATATATGTGACTGTTGTTAAAGAACAAAGTAGCAAGTGACTTGTCCTCTATGATGAAAGCAGGCTGCACTCTTTGTCATAGAAGTAATGATTTTGTAGGTTAAAACTAACAAATCTGAATATAGATGTGGTTCGGATATTATGCGTGAATTAAAAGTAATAGACCTGGATCTAAGTTTTGGCATGGAATTTGCAAGAGGTGGCTGAATGTAAATGAGAGTATCATCTGGAGAGTAGGCAATGGGGCAAGACTGAATTTCTGGAAGATGCTGCTGTGAACAATCAGTCCTTCATTGAGATCTAGTTTTTCGGTCAATGATGAATCTATTCAAAAAATCCCACCTGCTTGCAGTATTGATGAAAAAGACATGGTCGATTTTTTTTTTTGCATGGCCGATGGACATTTTTCTAATGCACTAGCTTATAGGCTGTTGTTACCTATTAACATGTTGAAATCCGACTCAATTATTCCTCTTATTTGGAGTCGAAAGGAGCCAGAACGAATCAAGTTATTGTTGTGGAAGATTAGTTGTGAAATTTTGATGACGAATGGCAACAAGAAAAGGCAAAATAGGACTGACAATGACTAGTTTCCGATCTGCATTCTAAAATCCGAGTGATGAATCAAGCTTATTTTGGCTTTATAACCTTCATCATATCATATGTGACTCCTTCAAATACATGTCAATTACTGGGATCATGGTAGACAAGGGAAAGAAAAATACAAAGAGTAACACATTTAATTGATATAAAGAAGTTTGAACCAGGGATCAAAATTACAGTAAAATTTGAATAAAGAAGTTCTTGTGCATAACCATGGTCCAAAAACAATGTTCTTTGCACAATCTTTAACTTTCTTTTGCTAGTTTTTTACACATAGACCCTCAATTTTGATGCGATTACCCCTCGGTTTAAATTTATAACGGAAACTCTACAATATTGTCTTTATACAACTAAATTTCTCTGAGTCATTTCATACAGGCCTTGCACCAAAACAAGCCAAATTATAATTTGCATTGCATCATATGCTTTTGCTACCCAGAACACCGATGAATTCAACCATACAATTTCAAGTGTAATAAGTAAAAAGAAAGGAACAAAGGAAAACCTTTGACACAATGGTTCCACAATCAGCTTCAACTTGTCGAAACTTGCACAAACCAAAAGAGTGCAATTAGAGTTCCAGTCCTGCATAAACTCTGCTTCCATTTCCATAGCATGCGACCTCAAGATGCCACGCTCCGGATTCACAAAACCCGACCCCAAAAAAACTACATGATCTTCCTGTCCGTAAACTAGTTTAATGAGAGTTAATAACCTCAATCAACAACAATGCAAGCAAACTCAAAAACTTAAAAGACACAAATGATCCTTAATTGTTCTTATCAATGCATGTTTGATATCAGATTGAGTTTGCCGAAATTGCACCGAGCCACCATGGTTTTGCAAAAGCTATGCGCATGTTTGATCACGGTGGGTATACCAAAATGATGATGAGTCATCCTGACTTTACAAAAGCTACAAAGTGTAGCTTTTCAAAATCATGGTGACGCCGTGATTTCGCATAGCTACTTTGGCATTGTACCTTTTACAAAATCACAGTGACTCACCGTGATTTCAACATATCCACCATGATACCAAACACACACTAAGTAGCATTTACAAAATTAGGGTGGTTCGATTTGATTCTAGCAAACATACCGTGATACCAAACATAAACCGTTGAAGGAAGTGCTATTTAATGTTTTGTGAAAAGCATAACAGAACAGTGGACGTGCCGGAGTGGTTATCGGGCACGACTAGAAATCATGTGGGCTTTGCTCGCGCAGGTTTGAATCCTGCCGTCCACGCCTTTTTCTTTTTTTTAGGAACACCAATCTTCACGCAGGCACATGTTTGCATTTACCTTTTTAATCTTCATGAAAATTGCCAAATCTTTTTTGGAGTTGTTCTTTATGATTTTCGAAATATAGAAATAACATGGTGTTTAATAGGAAGACTTTGATTGGCAGTCAACATTTCCGTCTTGCAACAAACTAAACTAGTTTATTTTGTCCTCCAACCTTCATATGGATTCTCAGTCTTTTCCTTGAGACGAATGATAAAGGTTTCTTGGACTCCTCCTCCACCACATGATCATTATTATAAGGTTAATGCTGATATGTCTCATAAAAAGTCTTCAGAGATTTCTACTTATGGAGGTTTGATTAGAAACTCTTATGATAAGTTCATTTGTGGCTTCTACAATCAACTTGATTCCTGATATGCTATATGGACGGAGTTATGGACCCTTCACATTGAAATAGAAATGGCAAATCAATTGAATACAAAAAAAGTGTCATTTGAAGTCAATTAAGACTCATCTCTAAGTGCTTTCCTCCAATCTCTTATCTAGGAGGTGATCTCTCTTCTCCACCGTCCTGGATGGAGCACTTCAATCTATCACATATGTCGTAAAGCTATTCAGTGTGTTGACCTGTTAGTAAATCTCGGACACTCTTAGATTTTAATTTTAATTGTATTTTATTTGATGCTTTTCCCCGTCTTTGAAACTTTCCATATAAAATTACGTAAGGGTCGTTAATTAGTTTGCCTCAATTGATTTCCTAATTTAAGTCCATTTCTTATATGAAAAAAACATGAAAAAATGGTAGTATAAGATTTTTTAATAATGCATTTACTATTAGCGCAGCTGTAGTTTTCTTGCAATACAAGTAGTCTTAACAATGGATGAATATTGAGAGAATGAGAAGAATGGAGAATGAGAAAGTGGTTATGGAGAGAGAAGGACATGTTAGTTTGTTATTCTTTTCATTGATTGATTAATGAAATAGGGATTTACAAACTATTTATATACATGACTTGGAGAGTAAGTCATCTAGTAACCGACTAACAAACTTATTGAAAAGTAAAAGCTAATTATAAAACTAACTCTACTAATGATTATGGATTAATCATATCTAATATCTACATCCCTGAAAAAATGTCTATAAATCTCATGAGAATCCACTTTAATTCACCCTCTTTCTTGAAATATGCTTTGAAATATAATAAGTTCAGTTAGAAGGTAAGAAAATTCGGATAAAATATCGTTTCATCTAAGAATTGAGTTCTTTCGAACGATCTGTCGTTCGGTGAAATTTTTTAACCACTTAAATCCAATTATTTGGTTATTGTTGACAAGAGGTTATTGTTAATTTATTCTTGTAAAAGTTAAGTTGTTTATGAAAATAATTATTTCTGAAATTCACTTTAAAAACTTGAGAAATTATGCATATTTTTTTCAGAATAGGTTTTTTTTTGTTTGTGTTCTAGAATAGACTTATTTTAAACACCGCTTTTGATTATGATCGTAACCTATAACTACTTGAATTATTCTATGCATCATCACTTTATATTAGCCATATTTTTTATTAAGTTAAACGATTAGTAAGGTCCAGGTATAACTGACCATTTAAAAGCATCTGAGCATGTGGTTGGTACATTTTCTCACCACCCTTGTTTCAATTCAATAGAATGAATACTATCCGTCTCATCTTAAATTTCATTTGCACTCCTTTTTTCTGTTATGTAATCAGCAATTATAGTTTGATCACCCCAATATGGCAACACCCTTTGTACCTTCATACACAAAAGTGACACGTGGTGATGTGGCTCCCACACACTCACCAACTTTACCTCTCACTCTCTCTTCTTCCTGATGCTACATGAGGGTGTACGAGGATCGTACAAAAAAAAGGGTGTCAACTTATAATTAATCTATGTAATAGTTGAACTCTAGAAGTTTATCCGAATCAGATAGACTTTAAAATTCAATAGACCCTAATAAAGAGTTTTCACAAATCCACATCTTACAAGTAAATATTTTTCTTATCAATTGAGTCAACATTCGTTTAGCCATTTTTTTTTCCAGTATTTGTTTAGTCTCTTGGGTATTTATTTATTTTCTTTAACCAAGCAATAATTGTAACACACATTGGTCCCGTGAGTATAGCTCAGTTGGTAGGACAATGCATTATTATATACAGGGGCCGGAGTTTGAACCCCGGATACCTCACTTATTCACCTATAAGGTGAATTCTAGCCTAGGCTACCTAACCAAAAAAAATTGTAACACACATGTTCTAGAAGAAGTAAACGTGGCTTCAAAACAAGACAAAAATCTCAATAATAATGCACAGTATTAGATTAGACTATTGATATGCTGTACAAACATTCAATATATAACGACTTTGCTGTCAAGTGTATGCTTAAGTGTCAACTGTCCATATCCTTTGCAATTTTCTGTTTGAGACAACTTATCCATATGCATATTTCCGCTTCCGCACACGGTGGGTCAACTACCATCATTTTAACAAAACTTCACTTTAGAATTTTAACAAAATTACAATATTGCCGTAATTTTGTTAAACTCATTAGTAGTTCAATTGACCATGGTCATTGTTTTGTTGGTATCGAACATGGACAATTAAAATTTGAGTGACTGATAAAACTTGCTAACTTGATCAAGTAAATGGCCAACATTAATCCCTAGTGGCTTGGTCGGTGAATTAAAAGGGTTGAAACATGGCAAATGTGTAGAGGACAACTCTATTTTGTCATGGTTTAACCGTGACAAAAAAATTATTAGACTAACATAACATAAGGGAGTGCAACACCGGACTTCTAGGTCGATGAAGCGTGAAAAAAGAAATGACAGAGGAAATGAGACATGATTGAGATTGTTGGGTCACGAGGAGGAAGGAGTATGAGGAATCATCCACATTAAGCTCAAAATAATTACATAAGTGGGTTGAACACTGCATTTTTATATATCCACAAACTGATTTTGAGAAGAAAAAAAAAAGAAAAGAAAGAGGAAATGCAGGGAAATATATTGACAAAACAAGTATATGAGTGGATAAAAGAAGCAAAGCTAAAATATAGAATATGGTCATTTTAATCTTTATAGATTGAGCAATTAATATTATGCTGCATTGTGTGTAAAATTGCACACATTAGAAAAACTGGTGATAAATTTCCGTGAGCCTGGCTCAGTTGGGTAGGGATATTGCATATTATATGTAGGGGCGGAGTTCCAGGGAAAGGCAATCAGATCTCATCAGAGTATTGTCAAATTCCTTAGAAACTCACAAAAGCAATTAAATTATCTCAACTATTACAATATAGACTTCACTTCACACCTTTTTTTTTATTTTAAAAAAGACCATACCCATTTTTTATTTATTTAAAAAAGACCATACCCATTTCTTGGATTAATGTCCTTTATAAGCAAAAAAGACTTCTATACCGGTATTTTGATAGCATCAGTTTTACACTTCTCCACTTTCTTCTCTATTGTTATTTTTTCCTCCTTTCTGTTTGTTGTTAAGATGAAGAACAACACATGGTAAATTAATATGAAACAACTTCTCTCTTACAAGTGTTAGCTGGAAGAAGAACACATCAAAACATGAATTGCCGCTCCTCTCAATCTCTCATCATCATCTTCTTTTCATGCTTTAGAACCAGATCTAACATAGTTTAGCTTTTGTATCAAAATTTCTGATTTGGTTGGTTTTAAGTTAAATTTTATCATAAGTGAACTTTTACCTTAAAAAATTTGGAATTTTTTCCCTTCTAAAATTCTGGATTTGTTTCATCAGCTTTGTTTACTTCTAAACCGATATAAACCACCCGACCACCCGTGAAAATCGACAAACCGCCATCCGACGTAACCGAGGACTAAAATGGACGAAAGTGGGTTGAGATACTCCAACCGTCGGTTTGAACGGTTTGGGATTTTGGGACCGAGTCCATCCGTAACCGTCCGATTGTCCACCCATATCTCCCAAGGTACCTTTGCCACCACCTGCCATGTGTCACCATCCAATGCCACCACACCATTACCCTTACACATGTACATTCTTCTATCTGATTCACAACCATCAACACAAGTCCTTGGACATGTGGCATCATCCAAAAACTCCTCCTCGACCGGACCCCACCTTCACATGGCTACATCGAACTCCTCTGCACTACGTTCAAATCTCCCTTGCATCTCCGTACAATACCCACCAACAACTTTGGTCGTGCCAAAGCCATTGTCTCCGGCACAAAACACAACCTTACACTCATCACGCTCCCTCGCCATATTAGGAAGTAGGATCCACATGTCATTTACCACATCATATGCAAATGCTGACTTCAATGCATTCTTCTCCTCGTCGTGTCCTCCTGCCACATACATCATTCGTTCATGATCTGATGCACAAGAGAAAAATGTGTGAGGCCCACCAGGCATATCGGCCCCGCGTCGCCACTTAGCAGATAAAAAGTTATAAATAAATATTGAATTTGAAGCCATCAACCCATAACAACTAGATCATACCCAATACCCGCAATCTGACAAAATAACTTAATTCGGGTCCCATTGGCTACTCGCTCCAAATACCCGTTTTAGTTTCCAATACGTTCAGCTTATAAACCGGGTTCGCCGTCGCCTTTGAAAATGAACCGGTTTTACATTTTTCTGAATCGAATTTAGCTTGAACCGTGACTAGGATTTTCTGAGCATGACCTGTACTCCTACCTACACGATGAAACTCCGGCGTCTGAATCTCCGCGCGCCACCCTTTGCTGGCGGAGGCAACTGCCGGAAAGTGTTGGTATGAAACTCGACCCAAACATTCTCTTGCTATGTCTTCTGGTAAACCTGAAATCAACTCCATTGCAGTAAAACAGAACAGTTTCGAAAATGAAAAACAAAACAAGTATTTCACTGTTTTTTTTTTATGACCCACGAATTGAAAACGATTGAAGTAACAGAAAGTTTGAAACTTGATTGAAAGGTTGTGTTTCTTTTGGTGGATTCAAAGTGTTGAATGAAATGGAAAATTTTAAGGTAAGATATAAATAAGAGTGTGTGTGTGTGTGTGTGAGTATTGGATTTTATAGAATGGAAGGTGAATGTGTGAAGATAGAGAATGGAGGGTGATGTGTATGGTATTGAATTTTATAGAAAACAAAAGCAGGTATGCACATGTAG
>Ga0228711_1008278_pt1 | contig 14664 bp, 7 predicted proteins | sample MedpolnodulmetaG_2_FD_177996 | JGI IMG/M metagenome (GOLD analysis project Ga0228711, IMG submission 177996) | Root nodule microbial communities from Medicago polymorpha collected in Santa Monica, California, United States - brown nodules | ecosystem: Host-associated > Plants > Roots > Nodule...
TACAACCGGATCAGAAGTGTAGAATGTCTCCCTGTTATATTTATTGAGAGGAGCATTTAGTGCAAATCTCTTTGGCAAATCTGGATTTGCTAAAAACAAACGACCATACACAACAAGATCTGCCCTATTTTCTGCTATAGCATTGATCCCATCTTGTCTGTCATAACCTCCTGCAACCATGAAAGTGCCATTGAAAGCCTTTCTCATTGGCACAAGGCTGTAAGGGCTTTCAATCGTTTCATCATTTGATTTTATTCTTGGTTCCACCATGTGACAGTAAAGAATATTGTACTTATTGAGGGCATTAACCATATGAAGTCCCAACTCATTGGGATTGGAGTCTCCACTTTCTGCATATTCTGCAAAAGGTGATAGTCTAATTCCAACTTTATCTGCTCCTATCTCATTCACAACTGCTTCAACAACTTCCAAAGGAAATCGACAACGATTCTCGAGGGATCCACCGTATTCATCTGTTCTGTCATTTACTTTATCTTTCATGAATTGTTCGGGTAGGTAGCCATGAGCTCCATGGATTTCAACCCCATCAAAACCTGCAATTTACATCACATTGAACATGTTAAGTGACTTGAAAAATGTTTGTGTTTTGAAGCATGTTTCAATTTCGTAAAAAATCCGTAAAGACCAGTAAACTTACCAGCTTCAATAGCATTTCTTGCAGCAAGTCTGAAATCATTGACAATATGAGGAATTTCATCTGTCCTTAGTCCTCTCGGTTTTGTGAATTGCTATACATCATTGTTTGTGAGTGACTTGTCTGTAGAAGATATCGGTGCTTGTCCATTCGGTTGATAAACTGTTAGATTAACAAGGAAGGAACATGAACATACATTAGAAAGTAGTTACACCGAGATAGTAATAATCAATAATAACAACCTCCAACCCAAATCATTTTATTTTACTGTAACTGATAGTAGACCCAAGTAATTTGATTGATGTCTAAAAAACATGTTATATTTGAGCTAGTTAACACTAATAACTTGAATAATTTATTTTTCCTATTTGTAGCATATGTCACGTTGTCCATTACTATTTTCTTCAACAAATTGCTTCAAATTTTGTATTTTTGACAAAAAATGACTTTAGAAAAAATAACACACAGGGCATGTTAAACTCATAATAGGTCTATGTTAAATAAAAGCTGATGATTTGAACCAATCGGTATCGGCACTGATGGTTAAACATTCCGTTGGCACCAGTTGTGAATTGGAAGTGTGTCACCTAATCTAAATTTTATTTTTATCAAAGGATAAAAATACTAATGATTTGAGCAAATAGATAAATACCTGAATTTGAAACTCTTCCAACATGCCAAATTTGACAGATAAAGCACGTTATATTTGAGCTAGGTAATGCTAAAATTATGCTAGGTCTATGTTAAAAATTGATGATCTTAACCAATTGAGGTTGACACAGATGGTTAGACCTTCCGGTTACACTTTTATTTACATAATAAATGTTGTGAAAGTGATTCAAAATTGGAGTTTGGAGTGCAAAATTGATGTTTGTTGGAAGTGCAAAATCGAGGCCTAAATTGGCAAAATCAGGGCCTGATTTTGGCTGTCTTTGGGAGCAGTTTGGTTCGTGAAAAATCGGCGCCCGAATGGAGGAATTTGGGGCCTGATTCTGCGTAACAATATTTTTCAGAAACGTATTTTTGGGTCAGATTTGTTACAATTTTATGATGGTTACTTTTACTATATATATAGACTTTGTATTAGAGTAAACCTGAAGATAGAGGGGGCTGAAATAAGGGTTTAGAAAGGCAACAACAAAACTAGGGTTTGTATAGAGTTGCTCTTGGCAACAAACACTAGGGTTTGAGGGTTGATTCATCTTGGGAAACACTATTAGGAATGAGTCTCTTGGTTACGGGAAGAGATTGAGACTTTGGGTAGAATTAGGCGAGAGACTTATTCTTATAACTCATTGATATCTTTTTTGTAAAGTTACTCATCATTACAGTGAAACGAATGGCTGCTCTCTCCCCCAGACTAGGTCAAGTTGGACCGAACTGGGTAAACAAATTCTTTTGTGTTCTCTCTTTCTTTCTCTCGCTGTTTTCTACTTTTGGTTTGTGATTATAATTGTTTCATACACTTTGTTTTGGTTGTTTGATTATCACTTGCTCCACACATCAAGTTTGTTATTGGTGTGATTTTCATCGAATTCACAACAATAAATAATGATATGACGAATTAGATACATACTTGAATTTGAAACCCTTCCAGCATGCCAAATTTGACAGAAAAATATACCACCTTTGTCATGAACTGCATCTACAATAGGTTTCCACGCCTCAACTTGCTCTTTAGTCCATATACCCGGCGTGTTTGGATAGCCTTGAGCAGTGTCAGAGACACCGGTAGCTTCGGCTATGAGAAGACCACCTTTAGAGGTTCTCTGAGAATAATACTTGACAGCAATGGGTTGAGGAACATTGTTGTATGATCTCATTCTAGTGAGTGGTGCCAAAACAACTCTGAAAATATGTGAAATTATTTTGCAAGAGAAAAACATTGAAATGAATTATATATAATAGCAAGAGAAATAGTATGTACCTATGAGCTAGATTGAATTTGACCATCTTGTAAGGTGTAAGAAGAGGAATTGGATCAGTGATGTTAGTAGCTTCCATTTTGAAACCCATTAAATTAAATTACAATGATGACTAACAATTCACAAGGCAAAATATGCAGTTCAATTTTTTTCTTTTGATGAAAAATATGCGGTTCAAGTTGAAGGAGTTGGTTTAGTGGATCCATATATACTAGGTGTCCGCTACGGTGCGGTTTGGTTTGATTTTGAAGATAAAAATCATCTAAACCACGAGATAAAAAAACATGCGGTTTAGTTTGATCTAGTTGACCTTTAAAATAATATTTGAACCAAACCAAAGTAAACCATATAATTGAGTAAGAAAGTGATCAAAATACATCTGAATCAAATGCTATTTTCTGCAATTTCGATTTAGATTAGTTCGGTTTGCAATTTTTTTATTGGGTTTGTTCGGTCTTGAACATTCCTAATTTATATGATATATTTTGGAAGTGGATATTCTTTTTTGTCTTATTGACAAGTAAAGGTATGAAAAGTCAAATCCCCACGTTTGTGCTTCTTCTTGAATTTACTTGATAATTGATTAGATTACATAAAAACTATAATTAGTTTAACTTAATTCAGTTAAACTAATTAATTTAATTTAGCACAAAAAACTAATTAATTTATTTGGTATAAAGTTTAAAGAAATAATTTAATTAATTAAAATAAATTTGAATAAAAGATTAAATAATTTTAATAGATATTTTTTTTATTGTAGGGGCATCTTAGTACTTTTATAAATAATCAACACTTCTCTCCCTTCTATTTCTCTCTTCTCCCTTTTATATCAAACAGCACATCAAATCTACTTTATTTCTCACATATTTCTCTCTTCTCACTCTCTCTCTCTCACCTATTTCTCTCTTCACAACTTCTCTTCCAAACCAAACACACCTTAAGATATGAAAGCGATGGAATTGGCTTTTAAGGCTAATCTTTGTCTTGATTAATTGGGAATTTTTTTGTGTGCATTCTACCTAAAATTTGAGTGGCCATAAACATAAATAAGATTGTTCCGTTTTTTTTGTGAAAGGGCATATATCTGTTTCTTTTACATTTTTTTTATGCCTCAAACAGGATTTTGGATCAGCTAAACCTTATTTTATTTTATTTGAGTTTTTTGTAAAAAAAAATAATTAAGCATTTGTTTGAAAAGTCAAATAAAATAAAAACTCTTGCATGGTATTTGCTGAATATTATATTTGATTAAACTAGGCTCGTGATTTTGTTGAACATACAAAGTGTATTTTTGTCAAAATAGTGATTGTCTAATGTGATTATATTAAATTTATCATCAATTCAAACATACACTTAAATAACAATTAGTGGCGATGATGCGTTTGAGTTAGAGTTGAAGCAAAGCATGAAGAGGAATAAAGAAAATGAAGAGTGTTGTTACCCTTGAGCAAGTTTCAGAGACCCCAGTTGCTTCTGCGATGAGAAGACCTCCTTTAAAGGACCTTTGGGAGTAATAGAGGATATCATGTTGTTGTACGATCTTTGTGTGGTCAATGATGCCAAAACTACTCTAAAATTAAATTTAATATATTGTTACACATGGACACACAGGGTTAGTGGAGTATAAAATTATTGTTATCATTGGTATTTATTTTTTGGGTTATGTTATCTTATGCCCTAATGACACATGTTAAGCAACTCAAAAATAGAATTTTTCCTTTGATTCTTGTGCATTCAATTTATTAAAAGTCAAAAAATTAAATTTAATACACAATTTCCAACAAAAAATTTCTACATTTAACTCATTAACTTGTGCCTTAAGGGCACAAGTTAACATTTCTCTTTTTTTTTTTTACTAAAACTTGACGAAAAATGATTGAGTATAAAAATATCGTTATCAAATACAGTATTGTGTCGAGTATATATTATTAAAATATGTGCAAAATTTTAAAGATAATAAAAAGCAAGAGAGAAATAAAAATAAACACATAAATAAAGTGTTAGTTTTTTGATACATGAATTTAACTGACATTATATTATGTATAAGGTTGAGGTGGGAACCCAACTCACTTATTTTAATGTTGAAATAATATCGCTAAACTTGAAAGTGATGGTGGGCCTTCATGCTTCTTGGCTCTTGCTAACGTTTGCTGTTACGTTGCATTCTTGCCTTTGACCTTAATTAGCGGTCCAATTTGACTCATGTGATGTAAGAACAGATGCTATGTTTCATTTTACCACTACGTGAATCCTCCTATACCATTCATTCATTCAAATAAATTATCGTTCTTCACACGACACAAGATTAGTAGTAGTAGAATGGCATCAACAAGATTATGTGTGTGATTGGTTTTCCCACAAATTTATTTTCATATGAATGCATTGATTTTATAAGTTTATTTTATTTGAAATTATACTGATGTAAAATGATTAATATTTAGATATATGGACATAGAAGTGAGTTATTAAACAATAAATTTGAATGTAAAAATTACATTTGGAGCAAAACTGCATAGTTTCAAATTCAAATCAATTAATCTTTAGTCAAAACTTGTTCTTATATAAATCACACTAAATATGCTAAAATTAATTCTACAAATTTTAAATCAAAAAGTAGAACCAAACATACACCACTACGATTAGAAACTTAGAATTAGAATGAGGTTAGATAATTCAACTACTTTGAACTAAGAGTTGAAAAGGGGAGGAAATACTAACGTAACAACTATTATCCTAGTGCGTGTTTTTTCGCTTTTATTGGAAAGAGACTATAAAATTGTGAAAAATAACTAAGAGAATGTATTTAATTTCTACTTGGTCTGATCTCACATTCTGAGTGTTTCTGATATCTATATATATGGATAGACCAACTAAAATACATTGAGTTGCAACTAAGAGACTAAGAGAGTACTTAGGCCTCTGAAGGGTTTGTGGCAGCTGCATTTTGTGCTTGTCAATTGTCATGGGTGAAGGGCTTAGAAGAATTCACAGTCAGCTTGGACAATCTCAAAGAGAGTGAACAATTGTTTTCTGTGATAATAACTCCTTCATAAAACTTTCTAAAAATCCTACAATGCTGACACATGCAAGCATATTGATGTTAGGTACCACTTTCTCAGAGACCTCTCAAAAGATAGAGTGATTAAATTGTTTCATTGCATTTCTCAAGAACAATTGTCAAACATAATGACTAAAGCCTTTGAAGCATGGGTCATTTCGCAATCTAAGAGAAAAGCTATGCATTTCCTAGATTGATTAGTTGTTGTTTGTGTAAACTGATCTGCTATAGCAGTGTTCAGTTTAGGGGAGGATTTTATTAGGATTCATTGTAATTAGAAGTTTACTTGTAATGTAAGAAAGTGTATAAAAGGTTATATAAGGGCCAAATGCATGTTTAAATGTGCTGTGAGTTAGGTCAAATTGTGAGAACACCGTGATTTAGTTGAAATTAAAAAGTGTAGTTTTTATTTGAATCACGATTATTCATTATGATTCTGAAAATCCACCATCAATTCAAACATTCAATTACCAACTTTATTGCACAAATGTGGCCACCCTTATATGCTACAAGTACAACATATGTTTATTCATTCAAGTAAAGGGTAGTCAGTATAACCAAGAACTGGATCAGAAGTGCAGAATGTCTCCATATTATACCTGTTTAGGGGAGCATTAAGTGCAAATCTCTTTGGCAAATCTGGATTAGCTATGAATAAACGACCGTAAGCAATAAGATCTTCCCTATTTTCAGCTATAGCATTGATCCCATCTTGTCTTTCATAGCCTCCGGTAACCATGAAAGTGCCATTGAAAGCCTTTCTCGTTGCCCCCAAATTGTGAAAACATTCGGTTTTTTCATCAATAGTTTCCTTTATTGACTCCACCATATGACAATATAGAATACCATATCTATTGAGGGCATTAACCATGTAAAGCCCCAATGCCTTCGGATTTGAGTCTCCGCATTCTTCGAAATCTGAAAAAGGTGATAATTTTATTCCAACTCTTTCGGCACCTATCTCATTTACAACAGCTTCAACAATTTCTAAAACAAATCTACAACGGTTCTCAAGAGTTCCGCCATATTCATCTGTTCTGTCATTTACTTTATCTTTCATGAATTGTTCAAGTAGGTAGCCAGTAGCCCCGTGAATTTCGACCCCATCAAAACCTACAATGCGCACCATAATTAGTACGCAAAATTTCTTCCTGTTATAAAAAGTTAAAATAACGATGAAAATTTAGAGTTACTAAAATGTGAAATTTAGAGACGTCGGATTTTGTGATTTATTTTTTCTTTAGTGTATGTCGTTATTCCGGCCTCTCTTATATTGAAGCATTTTGAATTTTTGGAGAGATTGGTAAAGATAAGTGAAGTTACCAGCTTCAATAGCATTTCTTGCAGCAAGTCTAAAGTCTCTGACAATATTAGGAATTTCATTTGTACTTAGCCTCCTTGGTTGTGTGAATTGTGATATTTCAATACCATCACCTCTAATTCGTGGTGTGAGAACCGTGTCTGTAGAAGATATTGGTGCTTGTCCATTTGGTTGATAAACTGGTTCAAATTGTATGGAAAATGAGAATACAATATTACATGTGTAGAATACATACATGTCAATTTGTAAATGAGACTAGTGAACATAAAATCAATATCATTCTGTAACAAAATTTCAATTCCCACATAGAAATAATACTGAAAAATCAGAAGAGAAAAAATTGTTAATTAATTGTTCATTTGATAAAACTAATGCATACCAGAATTAGAAACCCTTCCAACATGCCAAATTTGACAGAAGAATGTAGCACCTTTGGCATGAACAGCATCCACGATAGGTTTCCACGCTTCAACTTGCTCTTTTGTCCATATGCCAGGTGTGTTTGAATACCTTCACTTAGCATTACATTTAATTAGTTGAAGTTTGTTAAAGATATGAAATTGGTTTGTATTAATTGCAAGTTACCCTTGAGCAGTTTCAGAGACCCCGGTAGCTTCAGATATGAGAAGACCACCTTCAGAGGCCCTTTGAGAGTAATATAGGACAGCATGCTGTTGAGGAACATTGTTGTATGATCTTTGTCTGGTCAACGGTGCCAAAACTACTCTAAAATCAAATTAATAGGATGAGTGAATATTTTAAACAACTTTATGTTTGAAGCAAGCATAATAAATGGAATTAAAACATATTATATATACCTATGAGATAGATTGAATTTGCCCATCTTGTAAGGAGTAAGAAGAGAAATGGGATCACCAGCCATAATTTCCATTTGATTAATTAATCAATTATGAACTGATATATAATGAGGAAAATATACACTTCTCTTATACACTTGAATATGAAGTTGGAGGTCAAGGATATTTTTTATATATATTAATAAAAATGGAAAGTAGTATCAGCATTTATGCTTTTTGCTGACTTTTGCTGACATTTCCTTTCGTTACTGGTATATATCGTTCTCATATTGAAAAATTCATATTTTTAGACTTGGACAAGAAATGTAAAAATTCTACATGGCATGACTCTTCTACAGTCTGTCAAAACCAAAAGTTAATTGGTCAAATATCAAATTTTTAAGAATACTTAAATTTTTCATAACAAAATAGCACAGGTTTTTCATATTTTCACCTTGGAAGGAAGGGATCGTAAACCTTCCACCGCAGTTCTTTTTCTTATTTTTTGTTATCACGCCACAGGTATGAAGCTTCAACCACCGTTTAGCGGTGTTACCATGACATTGATAAGTTTCTGTTAAAACCGAAATGAGCAGTAGTACCTGAATTATATCTCAAGTTGAAACAATACTTGAAAGTACTTGAGTTAGGCTTGGATTTGAAGATTTTGTGGTTCAACCGGGTAAATAAGGAAACAAATTCACTTCAGATATTTTCAAAATCAATAACAATGTCAATTCTTAGTATCATGATAGTTACAATAGCATAGCAATTAAAAAAATTCGGGTACTAAAACAATCCTTTCATTAACACAAAGCTCAAATGGTATTAAAAAAATCAGGTAGATAATAGTTCTACACACTGTGTATCCTAGCACAGAAGCTAGTATGAGAAGAATGAATAAAAATATACCTATAATTAACAAAATTCTTATTTAAGTGACCAAATTCACTACAAAACCAATGTGTAAGAAGAAAAAAACTTATTAATATGTAGGTCCACCCTTGGATGCTGCAATACAACGTTGTTTTCTTCATTCGAGAAATGGATAGTCAGTATAACCAACAACCGGATCAGAAATGTAGAATGTCTCCCTATTATACTTGTTAAGAGGAGCATTAAGAGCAAATCTCTGTGGCAAATCTGGATTCGCCAAGAACAAACGACCATAGACAACAAGATCTGCCCTGTTTTCAGCTATAGCATTGATCCCATCTTGTCTGTCATAGCCTCCTGCAACCATGAAAGTGCCATTGAAAGCCTTTCTCATTGGCACAAGGCTGTAAGGGCTTTCAATCGTTTCATTAGCTGATTTTATTCTTGGTTCCACCATGTGACAGTAAAGAATATTGTACTTATTGAGGGCATTAACCATATGAAGTCCCAATTCATTGGGATTGGAGTCTCCACTTTCTGCATATTCTGCAAAAGGTGATAGTCTAATTCCAACTTTATCAGCACCTATCTCATTCACAACTGCTTCAACAACTTCCAATGCAAATCGACAACGGTTCTCAAGGGATCCACCATATTCATCTGTTCGGTCGTTCACTTGATTTTTCATGAATTGTTCAAGTAGGTAGCCGTGAGCTCCGTGGATTTCAACTCCATCAAAACCTTCAATTTGCACAACATTGATTATGTTAGGAGATTTGAAAAATGTCCTTGTGCTTTAAAGCAACAAATAGTCATGTTTCTGAAAAATATCAGTATATGATTGAAGAATTTTTCAATTTTGGACAAAATTATTAAACACTAGTAAACTTACCAGCTTCAATAGCATTTCTTGCAGCGAGTCTGAAATCGTTGACAATATCAGGAATTTCATCTGTCCTGAGTCGTCTCGGTTTCGTAAACTGTTGTACATCATTGCTTGTGAGTGACTTGTCTGTAGAAGATAGCGGTGCTTGTCCATTCGGCTGATAAACTGTTAGATTAACAAGAAAGGAACATGAACATACATTGAGTGAGTAGTCTATTTGCATAAATTTGAGTAGACCTTAAAAAACTAGACAGGGGTTACACCTTGATGGTAATACTCAATAATAACATCTAAAATTATTTGATTGTAGACCTAAGTTATTTGATTGATGCCTAAAAAGCATGTTATTATATTTGAGCTAGGTGGTAATGCTAAAATTATGCTAGGCCTATGTTAAAAATTGATGATCTTAACCAATTAGGGTTGAAAAATATGGTTAGACCTTCCGCTCACGCTAACTTTTATTTTCATAAATAAATAATGATACGACGAAATAGATACATACCTGAATTTGAAACCCTTCCAACATGCCAAATTTGACAGAAAAATATACCGCCTTTGGCATGAACAGCATCTACAATAGGTTTCCATGCCTCAACTTGCTCTTTAGTCCATATACCCGGCGTGTTTGGATAGCCTTGAGCAGTGTCAGAGACACCAGTAGCTTCAGCTATGAGAAGACCACCTTTAGAGGTTCTCTGAGAATAATACTTGACAGCAATGGGTTGAGGAACATTGTTGTATGATCTCATTCTTGTTAGTGGTGCCAAAACAACTCTGAAATTATGTGAAATTATTTAGCAAGAGCAAAAAAAACATTGAAATGAAATAGAATAGAAAGTGAAATGGTATGTAGTATGTACCTATGAGCTAAATTGAATTTGCCCATCTTGTAAGGTGTAAGAAGAGGAATTGGATCAGTGATGTTAGTAGCTTCCATTTTGAAACCCATTAAATTAAATTACAATGATGACTAACAATTCACAAGGCAAAATATGCAGTTCAATTTTTTTCTTTTGATGAAAAATATGCGGTTCAAGTTGAAGGGGGGTTGGTCTGGTGTATCTATATTTATACTGTATTGTATGTTCTAAAAGTGGAAATACTTTTTTGTCTTATTGATAAAGTAAGGTGTGAAAAGTCAAATCCCCACGTTTGTGCTTCTTCTTGGTGACGTGTGCCATTGCATAGGTATCAGGTATGTACCTCTCGATTAAAACCGTCCAAATTCGTTATTTTCCCATTTCATTTACAAGAAGAAATTGGAAGAATTGGTCAACGTCCTAACTGTCTTTAAAAGGAAATGGTTTAAAATATGAAGACTCTTGTGTTCACACTTTCTCCTCTTTTTATCTATATTGAAATGATATTTGTTTGCAAAATTTGTGGACAACTAATTCTTTTATACTTTCATTGTATTTTTATTATCTCTTTTTAGTTTTTTCTCTCAATTATCTTTTACCAATCAAAAGACGAGGTAATAGTTATTTTGATGTAACGAGTGGTTTTAAAATAGTCATCGATTGTCATTAATCAAAATAGTTATTGAAGCTAAAATATTCCTCCAGTGATCACGATAACTCTTTTCACATATGAACTGAAACGACAGTAAGTAAGTAGTTATAAGGACCGATATGACAATAAGTAATTATATTGAGGGGCTAATATGACAGTATTAATAAAGCATTTTAACGGCAGAGATTGTTTTGACAAACGAAATGCAAGGAGCCAAGGACTATTTTGAAATCTTGATACGTTGAGTGACTGTTATGTCTACTCGTTACATATTTAGGAACCAAAATAACTATTACCCTTGAAAAGAAAAAAGAGTATGGATGTTCCAAAAGTTTGTCATAAATTGGTTAGATAAATAGTATATAATATAATATAATATGTTGATGATGTGATTGGAGGAGAGATATAGAGAAAATAAAATGTCGAATGATTATATGAAAATAATGGATATTTAAATGGTTATACAACATATATTGCTCAAGTAGGTTGCCATGAGCTGCATGGATTTCAACCCATCAAAACCTGAATTTTGCACCACATTGAGCATGTTAGACGACCTTAACAACAATTAATTAGTTCTGTTTCCGGAAAATATTATTGTACAGCAATTGAAGCATTTTTCAAATTTGAATAAATTTACCGACTTCAATAGCATTGGAGGAGAAAATCCAAACAAATGAAGGGCCCTCTAACAAGTACGACAAAGGTGGAAAACGAAATTAAAAAAAATTAATAAAAACTTTGGAGAAAATTGTTCTGTGAGCTTAGCTCAGTTGGCAACCCTGCACATCCCACTCATTCACGTTAAAAAAGGTAAATTCTAGTCACTAGACTATTTTTGACAAAAAAAAAAAAACTTTGGAGAAAATAAAATACAGGGCATGTTAAAATTATACTCGGCCTATGTTAAATGCTAATTGGAAGCAAGAAATCTTTTCATCATAATAAATTCAAAAAAGGAAAGAAAAAAAATCAATTTCTAAAACCAAGCATAAACTCTGCGTATTTGCCATAATAGGAGCGAAAAAATCTCTTAAATTTTTTATAAATTCAATCCAATTTCAATAACAAGTTAACAACTCCTGCAGTAGCTTGATTAGGTTTGTTTCGCATGGGCGGCTTCTCTCAATGGTGAAGGTTAGTAACAATCATATACACGACGATCTCGCCTTTCTAGCTCTTTCAAAACTGCCTCTTAAATCATTGACCAGATTTCGTTGCGTAAGCAAATTATGGTCTCTCTTGTTTCAAAACCCTTATTTCATGACCATGTTTCGAACAAATTTCTTATCCAAGGATCACTCATATAACAATGATACATTGCTCCTCTTTCATCATATTGTTCTGGACAATCATATTTATCAACCTATGTTGTACTCTCTTTTTGCCGAGAATTTCGAAAATAGAGTCAAACTTGATTGGCCAAATTCATTTCTAGAGGATGCATGTTATTTTTTTATTTATGGTTGTGTCAACAGCATTCTTTGTATTGAACGTAATTTGGATGAGAGAGTTACACTATGGAACCCATCCACTAAGGAAGTTAAAGACATTCATTCGAGTCGTTTTACTTATGAATTTTTTCATTGGGATCATCTGTTTTGTCTTCATGGATTTGGTTATGACCATGTTACAAATGACTATAAGGTGATTCGACACATAACTCTTTTACCACAAGATGGAGGGATTTGGAAAGGTGTACGTCTTCATCCCACCTCGTGGGAGATATATTGTCTAAAAGAAGATTCTTGGAGAAAAGTTGATGCAGTAGATATTTCTGCAAATTACCATACTGATGTAGGTGTTCGGGTGTACATGGATGAAATGTGTCACTGGTGGGGTCAAAGCGAAACACGTGATGAGGTTTATTTGGTGTCATTTGACTTGAGTAGTGAGGTATTTGTGAAAACATATATACCTTCAATCATGGATGATGTTGACTCTGGAACCATGTTTAGACACTTAGACGTGTTAAATGGATCAATTGGATGGATTTTAAATTATACAGAGACAGCTACTTTGCACATATCAATTTTGGGTGAAATCAGAGTGAAGGAATCTTGGACCAAACTCTTCATTGTTGGATTGTTGTCTTGTGTTGAGCATCCTATTGGAGTTGGTAAGAAGGGAAATATATTCTTTAGAAAAAAAGATGATGAACTAGTTTGGTTTAATTTAAGCACTCAAAGAATTGAAGAGCTTGGTATGAAAAGTGCACATTCGTATGGCCGGATAATGATTTTTAAGGAAAACCTTCTACCTATTAGAAAAATAAACAATTGGTTTTTTTTCTTTCCACTAGAAGTATAGCCATGCTATGATTTTTAAGGAAAACCTTCTACCTATTAGAAAATAAACAATTTGTTACTTCTTAAGGGGGAAAAAATGACAATTATGCACTTGAGGTTCTAGCTCGGTCGCTCGGAATTATAACCTTAAGGTATTGAGTTTGAATCTCCTTGTGAACAATTGTAAAATGGTCCTTAGTGTTACTTTAATTCATAAATATTTTTCATTATGCTTGTTTTTCATTGTGAACAATAGATATTTATGCAAGTTAAACTTCAGTGTTGCTACTAGGTATGATAGCATGTTTCTCTTTGTTTTTTCATTTGCTGTTACAGTATAATATTTCTTTGTATGATTTTTCATAAAATATAAGATGTAATTTATGGCATCGACAAGTTAAAGGGAAACAATAAATTGAAAGTAGCTAAAACCATTATGTTATTTTGGAACAGAACCATCAAATGTACAAATGTGTTCTGAAATCACAATATAATCACTCTTTTCAAACTTAAATGTTCTTGTGATTTTTATTTATTTTTTATTTATATTCAAATTGGACAAGAAATTCAATGAGTATTTACTCATTCATGAGACTTCATATGACTTATGGATGGTGAAACTATAGGAAAATTGGTTTTCAGCTCCTATTTAAATAGTAGTAAACTCTTCTTAGTTGTAGTATTTTAATCTGTATTTGAATTTTACTTCTCATTACACATTCTGCTTCAAACTGATTTTGCGAACAAGCAATTGCCTGGTGTTAGTTATATGGCATTTTGCAGAGAAAATGAAAAGCTTCCATTTAGTTTTCTTTAGAACTTTGAAGAGAAAATTAAATTTGAGCTTTTACTCCTTTTTTGTCAGTTCACCAAGATAATTAGGATAAACTGCTAAGGACTCATCTCTATTCCTTTAGTTAACATACATGACTATGTACATTATCATGTTGATGGTTATGAACACAAAGCTAGAAAAATAAATGATGGCTACTATGAGTTTTTCTCCATTTTTGAATACACTTCTTCGTCTCTTTAATTCCGGGATCCTATCAAACACAAAGTTCATATGGTATAAAATATCAGGTGCATAATAGTTTACACGATGTGTGTCCTACCAGAGAAGCTAGTATGAATAAAAAATACTACTATAAGCAACAAAATTCTTAATTAAGGGAACAACTTCGCTACAAAAACAAATGTGCAAGGAGAAAAGGCTTATTAAACACGGAGGTTCCTCTTCCAACCTTGGATGCTACAATACAACATTGTTTTCTTCATTCAAGAAATGGATAGTCCGTATAACCTACAACCGGATCAGAAGTGTAGAATGTCTCCCTGTTATA
>Ga0228711_1008285_pt1 | contig 14656 bp, 13 predicted proteins | sample MedpolnodulmetaG_2_FD_177996 | JGI IMG/M metagenome (GOLD analysis project Ga0228711, IMG submission 177996) | Root nodule microbial communities from Medicago polymorpha collected in Santa Monica, California, United States - brown nodules | ecosystem: Host-associated > Plants > Roots > Nodule...
GCTTATGTTTTGAACACTTAATTAAGTTGTTTATCCAAAAAAGGCTTATATTAGCACTTATAGTATTTGTAGCTAGTGTTACTTCGTGGTGAACTGTAAAATTGTTAATCATTAGTTCATTGTAACTGATTTGTTGTATTGTTATTTTGTGGTGGTGTTAGGATTGTGTTTTTGCATCCCTTGCTATGGCTGCTACAGCAACTGCCGCAGTGGGTCCACGGTATGCCCCAGCAGATCCTACACTTCCTAAACCATGGAAGGGTCTTGTGGATGGGAAGACTGGGTATCTTTACTTTTGGAATCCTGAGACTAATGTCACTCAGTATGAAAGGCCTTCAAGCTCAGCTGCTCCACCGAAAACTTCTTCAGTGCCTAGCTCTTCTGTCCAGGTTCAGCAATCATCTCAAGGGCGTGGCCGGAGTCCTGATTTCACTGATCGGTATGATAGGAATGGAAATGGTGGGTCAAATGAAGGTGGATCCCGGAACCATCAGGTTTGTCCTAAACTCTTGTGTTATATATTTTTTTTGTTATATGATGCGCTGACATAGTGTAAGATACGGGAAGAATTTTCAGATAAGTAACACTTTGAAATATTATGCTAACCGGTAATGGTTTGGTTTGTGTAAGTTTCAACTAACGGATTATTTTAACCTTATCTATGATTAGGATTGAGATTAATTTTGTTTCTAATGAACTAAATAATTTAAGGTGATAACGTGTTGGCCAATTTAAATCTTCCTTTTTTCCTCAAATGGATCCTAGAGAAGTTTGGGCCATTACATTTGCTTAGGGAATGGTGTATGCAATATCATGCTAGAAAAATGGTGTTTTAAAATGAGCTGTATTTTTCTCATTTTAATAATACGTATCTAAATATCAGCTTTACGTTCTTTCATTTTTATCTTGTATATGTTTAAAAATCAGCTGTGCATTTCTCTTGACTGTAGTTTATTGGGGACTTATTTATTATATTTTTTATATCTTGTATCAGAGTTCCAAAGGTGACAGTTTTAGTTCTCATAATAATGTTGCAAATGGAACACCTGCTGCTGGAAATGGTAGTTCTATCAAAAGTCAAGTACCATCGGAGACCGGACCTGCATTATCTCCAGATGCTTATAGACGGCGTCATGAGATCACTGTTACTGTGAGTACACACATACATATATATATATATATATATATATATATATATATATATATATATATATATATATTGCATCTGGTATCATTGTTAGTTCATTGCATAGTTTAAGAAGATATTGAACAATGTGTCCAGATATTGAACAATGATAATATGTACTATCCCTGCATTTGGGTTGTACCCCCAATCAAATGACTTAGTTGGGTTTTTATTCTTCGTATTTTTTTCCAGGGAGATAATGTGCCTCCACCTGTTACATCATTTGCGTCTTCTGGTTTTCCATCTGAGATTCTTAGAGAGGTATCAACTTCTATTCTCTTTTCCTCTTTCTTGTCTATCTGCAGTAGTGGCAGTTAGGAGGTTACACACGTTTCTGAAGGCATCTGACCCAAATGTTTCTTGTGCAAAACTATGATTCCTGAAGCTCTAATATCTAAGTTTCAGGCTCATGATAATTTTTTGCCATGTTTACTTTTTGGTCGTAGGTGCGATGTTTGCTCCTGGGGTGGAGCTAATGTCGTACGGTGTGGTGCCCTATTTCGTGGGGCTAGCATTTAGTTTGGACTTTGGAGCGCCCTTTATGGTGGACCAAGTTTTTTGAAGGGCTTTCCGAATCATCCTAGTTCGTGGCTGGGACTGCTGTTGGTCATGATTCAGTCTGCCACTTGGTCCGTACGGAAGAAGAGGCCTCCTTATGTGCTAGCTTGCATCCGCAAGCATCGGTGGCTTGCATATGGGGGATAACGCTTCTTCCGACATTAAACCTCTAATCTATAAGTCCCAGATGAAACCAATCTCCTGGATTTTCCTTTTATAGGTACAAAATGCTGGGTTCTCAGCCCCAACTCCAATTCAGGCACAATCGTGGCCCATTGCACTTCAAAGTAAAGATATAGTTGCCATTGCTAAAACAGGTTCAGGGAAAACCTTGGGGTATTTACTTCCAGCTTTTATTCACCTCAAGCGTACTAATAATAACGCCAAAATGGGCCCCACTGTGTTGGTACTTTCACCAACAAGGGAGTTGGCAACACAAATTCAAGATGAAGCCGTGAAGTTTAGTAAAACATCAAGAATTGCCTGCACTGTAAGTACTGTTCTCATTTTTTTTTGTATTGATTTAATGCATCACATCATAGAATTTTATTGTTGTACTCCTCACTAATTTGACACTTCAAGGAAAATATTGCTGGAAGCTTCATTCATTGTTGGATTTCATGTTGCATTAGGTTCCTTAAGTTAAGCTGAGCTATAGAAAAACTGGCTGCAGCTTAGTTTCCCTCAACGAGCTTCCTACTAACTATTGTTTATTATTATTTTTTCACCAGTGTTTGTACGGAGGAGCACCAAAGGGTCCTCAATTGAAAGATATTGACCGGGGAGCAGATATTGTGGTAGCCACTCCTGGTCGCTTGAATGATATTCTTGAGATGAGGAGAATCAGTCTTCATCAGGTCTCTTACCTAGTGCTAGATGAGGCAGACAGGATGCTGGACATGGGTTTTGAACCTCAAATTAGGAAGATTGTGAATGGGGTGCCTGCTCGTAGGCAAACTCTCATGTTTACCGCAACATGGCCTAAGGAGGTTAGGAGAATTGCAGCTGATCTACTGGTCAATCCTGTCCAGGTGAACATTGGCAATGTAGATGAGCTGGTTGCTAACAAGTCTATTACTCAGGTTTGATATTTACCACTGATATATTTGGTGTAATGCCACTATAGCTTATATTTTCAACGGCTATCTTCCCCCTGCAATGTCGTTTTATCTTTTGGATGCTGATGCCGGAGGGGGATTTTAGTAAAACCATATGTTTAATCTGTGCTCTAATGTTGCTTTAACAGCATATTGAAGTCTTGACATATGTGGAGAAACAGCGACGACTGGAAAGTATTTTGCGGTCACAGGATCAAGGGTCGAAGATAATTATTTTTTGTTCTACCAAGAAAATGTGTGATCAACTTGCTCGTAATCTTACACGCCAGTTTGGAGCTGCTGCTATTCACGGGGATAAATCCCAGGCTGATAGGGATCATGTGTTGAATCAGTTTCGCAGTGGAAGGACTCCTGTGCTTGTAGCCACAGATGTTGCAGCTCGTGGACTGGATGTCAAAGACATTAGGTTGTTAACCATTTCTGTTCTATTATTTTTTTTATATTATTATTTTGATGCCAATATGTTAATGAAGGAGTTAGTGTACTGTACACATTGGAATAGTGACCATGACATTTGGAAATGTCCATTAATTTTTTGCAGAGTGGTTGTCAACTTCGACTTCCCTACAGGAGTTGAGGATTATGTTCATAGGATTGGTAGGACTGGGAGGGCTGGAGCCACCGGTATTGCTTACACTTTCTTTGGGGACCAGGATGCTAAACATGCTTCTGATCTCATCAAAATCTTAGAGGGTGCAAACCAGCGAGTTCCTCCAGAACTTCGTGAGTTGTCATCTAGGGGTGGTGGTGGCTTTAGCAGATCCAAATATCGTACTGGTGGTCGTGGTGACTCTGGATTCGGTGCTAAGAGTTATGACTCTGGGTATGGTGGAAAGGGTAATGATGGAGGATATGGCGGAAGAGGTGGTGATTCAAATTATGGAGGAAGGGGTGGATATGGGTCTTCTGCTGCTTTTGGCCGAGGTGGAGGCCGTGGATTTGACAGCGACTCACAGAGGTTTGTTAAATATTTGTTTAGTTATATTTTCCTTTCTTTACAAAAGATATTGTCCAGTTTTTACACCCCCGATGATTTGGGTTTTGTAAAAGGATTCTTATTCATGTTTTTAAGTGATAGTCATATATATGTTTTGTCCCGTGGCATAGGAATGATCGTGATCGAAGCCCTGACAGAGGATCTAGCTGGAGTGATCGCTTTAAAACTGTCAATCGTGAACGCAGTCGTAGTCCTGTCAAGGGTGCACCATCTCAAAATGCCCCGGTCAGCTTTCACCAAGCAATGATGCAACGCAGTGGAGGTGGTAGTGATCGCAACAAGAGCTTTAGCCGGGAGCGAAGCCGCAGTCGTAGTCCTCAGAAAGGGTGGGGAGGATCTTCAGGTGATGGAAGAAACGGTGGCTCTCATTCTTACAATGGAGAATTGGAGGAAGGGATGATTCCTGATGAAGATTGAATGATAAATTAGAGTTTTGGCAATTCCTAATTTGATCATGGTAAGGTAATTTTGGTCCACTTTCAGTACTTGAGGACATTGCTACATGGACACTTGCAAGTTAGTATCTGGTAGTGGAATTAATGACAAATGTTAATATTTTGAGGCTGAGTAAAAGCCTGATAATGATGAAATAGGTGAAGAACCTCGTAACAAATATGTTAATGGTTTAATGTTATTTTGGTATAAGTTTAGTTTATTATATCCAGGTTTATTATTCTACACAGCCAGACTAGAAATTATTTAAGCCGTTCTGAAATGTTGCATCCATCATTTACTGATTGAGCTGCAGCATAGATTTTTGTCCAAAAAAAGCAGCAAACAAATTATTTTTTATTGACAACATACATATGTTGTCTGTGTTTGTAATATTATGAACTGGCGTCGAACGTATTTACTACAGAAATCCAATCATCATTTTGACTGAATAGAAACTTGAATGAATCCTCTGCACAAGTTAGAAGGAATGATACCAATTATTTGTGTTGACAGTTGATGAGGCCGAACAGCAAATTTTTTATGTTGTCGTCTTGCCTCGTTAAGCTCAATAAAACGAGTTTTGATGACGAGTGTATTTTAGCAAAGTTGGGTGGATTCCCTCCAACTTGTCTTGAAATTGCATGAAGCTTATACTTGGTTGGCTTGGCAGAAAACAGGGAGGAGCTCAAACTGGATGCCAGAAGTGAAATGTAAAATCCAAGTTTGATAATTGACAAATGTTGTTTAACTTATTTGTAATATGATTAATACTTTAACCATAGCTATTTACTTTAAATTTTAATATATTTTTGAAATACTTTAAATCTTATTAATTCAATGAGGAGTGCTAACCTGTACCAATACTTTTTAACAAACAAGCTTCAGAAGTATATTTAACAAGCTTCATTGAATCAACAAAGTTAGCACTCCTCATTGGATTAATAGCAATTTTTTTTTTGCTCATTTGTGATGTGATGCTTCAACTCAATCAGTGTTAAAAAAGTACTGTTATTATTTGAATTGAAAAATAGAGGTTCGTAGCATTGATATTAATATCTCCGAAGTTTTCTAAAAACGGTACCGAAAATTAAAATTATTTACTCAATATCATTTACAACCCTGGGGTAACCGAGGTCAAACAAGGGTGAAACGAATAACAAAGGTAAACTTAATTATGATGGATAACGACTTTGAATCTCTGTTCAGATGTTTGCATTTAAAGACACATTTTGTCCCTAAACAAATGTTTATGATTAAGACAAATTGCATTGATCTTCCTTAAATTATTGACAACGCCTCTACTTTTTTTTAAGCAAAACACAAACCTCCCTTATTTCATGTTCAATGTGATAAACCTCCTCTACTTGTTTGATCCTCTTATGAGACTCACCGTAAATCGGATGGCACTTTGGCGACATTGGGGTGCCAATGTCATGTGACATTGGCCAACCACAATGTCACAAGTGTGTAAAATGACAAAAAATCATATTTTTCTTCTATCTCACTAACAAGTAACAAGCACATTTTGTCCTTTTGCACACTTGTGACATTGTGGTTGGCCTATGTCATATGACATTGGCACCCCAATGTCACCAAAGTTCTATCCCCGTAAATTACAGCCTTCCTCCTCCAAGCTGGAATGAATATAATTTTTTTATAAAAGATAAGTTAATCTTCCAGCTCATCAACCACAAATTCACAATCCTTAAAGCTAGATTTACTCGTTCCTATGAGCATAGTTTATTTGGAAATCATGGTGCAGTATGTAGGGGATTGAAGTTTGAATATAAGACTCTCACTTATTCACCTTAGTGGGAGAATGTTTAGCCGGTAGGTTACTAAACTACTAATTTTATTTACAAATTTCATCTTTTTTTCTTCATATCTGACTAATTTCAAAAGGTTAATCAATCAATCGAATCTATTAATGTTATAAAAACTATTAAAAACAGACTTTCATTTTTGAAAAAAAGTAATTGATTATCTAATAATCAATACCAAATTAATTTTTATTGTAAAAAAAATAGCAGAAGTTTATTTTGAAGTTGAAAAACTAAGATATTTTCTTTGGTGAAGTAGTCTAAAGAATTGAATTTCATTTCTTAAAAGTGAATAAGTAAAAAATACTAGGTTCAAATCTCAACTTCTACATGTTGCAAAGTCTATATGAATTGAGCTAGTGATACACTAAAATATTATTTTTCATATAGAATAAACTAGTAAAGTATAATACACAAAGTTCTTAAAAAAAATAATATATACATGGAGTAACCAAACAAATTGTTTTCTCTACAAATAAAAAGAAGACAAATTGTTTCGAAGAATCCGAACTCGATTCTTAGATAGAACAAATTTTTATCAGACTTTACTTACTTTTCAATCGAATCGCAGGTTAACAACCCCTTTTCAATCGACAATTGGAGGGATAAAATAAATAAAAAAACATGAGTAATTTTTAATGACTTAGATTCATTCCAAAAATTAAATAAAAATACAACCATTAAACTTTGATTTTTTTTTTAAGGAACCATTGAGATTCGACAAAAATATATTTTTCGTGAATAAAACTATAACTGTATTAACTTTCTGATCAAGAAAAATAAATTATTAACCCTATCATCATCATATAAAAAAATAACTTTTATAACCCTTTTTATCATCACTTCATTGAGTACTAAACAACGCTGATCATTCATCTATACAACAAGCGTTACAACCTTATTTCCTCCGACCCAATACGAGAATTTAACATAAAACCTTAAAACCTTGTTTTGTTTTGTGACTCTTTGACTCTTCTTGCGTTGAAAGTCAGAGAACAACACAATAAACAATGGCGGGAATAGCTATACTTGTAGATCTATGGAGGAAGAATCATAACTCTGCTTTTCAATCTTCTTCAGCTTTTTCTTCTTCCTCTTCTGCTGCTGTTGCTGCTGCAGCTGCTTCTTTTGCTGCTAGTACCACTTTTGCTTCAAGGGCTTTCTTTGGGTATGTGGAGTATTTACTTGTGTTACCCTTTTTATTTGGATGTTAAAAATTTAATTTTGATATTGTTTTTGAGATGGGTTTTGGTTATTTTTATCAGGGTAGTGAAAAAAAATGTTTTTTAGTTTAGTTGATTTTGGGGAATTGGGTATGGTTGTGGTGTGGGTTAATATTCATTCAGATTTAGGTGTTTTTTTTTATTTTTTTTTATGATGGGTTGTTGTTGTAGACTATGAAGCACTGCGCAGACACGAACACTAGACACGGTTGCTGACAAGTTGACACAAATAATTATTTGATAGGACGGCATAATTCAATGTAATCACATGTGTTGGTGGACACACTTTCGATCAGAAGGGTAGGTGCTGCCTCTATAGTGCCGATCCTTGTGATCGAAAGTGTTTCCGACACTTATTAGTGTCCCATATCGACACGACATGACATATGTGATTACATTGAATTATATTATGTCGTTTTCTCTAATTATTACCAATGGCAACATGTTAGTGTCGTGTCTTGTGTCCGTCTCTATGTCATTGCTTCATAGGTTGCTACTTGTCAATTGCAGATTGCACGGAAAATAGTTGTTTGTTCAAATTCTGCTAAGTTAAGTTGATATAGTACCACTAACTTAGTAAGGGTATTACAGAAGAATAATTTTTTTTCTAATTTGGCTACGTCTATTACACCGTTATAGCTGCAATTTGACAATCCTGCTGGATGCTAGTGGGATATGTGACTGTTAGGGTGGGGTTAAATTAGGTTTAGTTTTGAAAGAAATAGTTGAAATACTGAGATTTGAGGATGGTGTTATAATGTCTGATTGCATTGCAGTATGAGAAGTTTATCTGTAGTGACCTGTGATTGCTTGCTAAAAGAGGGATAAGGGATTGAATTGATAACGCTATTATAGTGTGAGAATGAGATATAAGTTATGGATGATGGGAGTGGTAGGGTTTTGCTTGGTTTGTATAACTGAATAAGCATTTGAATGAACAAATATTTTGTCGATTAATAACTAGTATTTTCGGAGATACTAGTTTTCTAACTTTGGTATTTCCAAACTTCAATAACCTGGCAATTCCCCCGTTGCTCGGTTTACAGACTTACATGAATGATTGCTGCCCTTGAAATGCATGGATCTTACCAATTTTCATTGAGATTTGATGGAAAGGATTGTGTAATATGTAGGTGACATGCAAGGAAAAAAAGGTTGAATAGACCATGATTCTTTGTGTATATATGAGAAAGTAGAGAAATAGTTGTTGTAGTTTTAGTGAAGAAAGTAATCTGAATTATGGCATACGACATTCCCGTTACCAATTTTACTATATTTTAACTTCTCTAGAACTTCTAAATTCTTTAAAATCTTCAAGGGGGTTAGGCTTATGTTGTGTATTTTGGAAACATCAGAAGTGTAAAGATAGGGTTTTAAAGTTGTTGCGTTCACGTATAGTTTTTCGTTGTATTTTGGACATTTATGCCTTACTTTTGTTCATGACATCTTTCGTTTAATTGCACCTCTTTAATTTCAGGATACCAGTTGCATATTGTGATGCTGGCACCACAGTATCTGGAGATCTTATTTCTACTATACAAAGTGCTTCTGAAGATCTTATTTCTACTATACAAAGTGCTTCTGAAAGGATTAACAATTATGATGCTGAAAGATTTAGTACAAAAACGTACAATGTCCAACCTAAACCTCTATTCTCTGCTTTCGAATTGAGGTCACTTGCAATGACTTCAATAAGGTCATTCCTGATGTACTATTTGCCTCTTTTGGAGCCGCGTGCAGAAATGGAAGATGATGATGACTCATTTGAGAATATTTTGGAGGAACAGCCAGAACACCATGTCGATCTGGTTGTTCCCTTCAAAAAGTCCGTGAAGCAAATCATACGTGAGGTGAGATTTTTTTTCTTCTTATTCTTGTTTTAACTTTTAGTTAGGCTTATTTCTTGCATTATTCACAATTTATGAAATTGCTCGATGTGACTTCTCTTTTTTTTGTTTTGAAAACTCGGTGTCCAGCCCAAAGAATGTGATTTGTCATTTAATATCAATAACAATAGTTTTGAGCTGCTACATGTAGCTTGTATCGTTCAAAACCTCTTTGCTAAGTAAATTATCTTTGTCATACACAAATAAACATATTGAGGTGGACAACTTTTACTATTTGTTAATGGTAGAAGCTGTGAGTTTCCTCTATGCTTACCTTCTTTCTTATTCATACTTACGTAGGTTAACATTCCATGAATCTCTACCTATGTGGTTGGTGTGTATGTTTGTCCAATCGTTTTTTTAGCTTATCTTCTCCTTTTAAGGAGAAGCTGAGCCAAATGATTTTGCATAAAAGCTCTCGAGGAAGAATGCCATTTGAGAAAAGAAATGAGTAAAAACTTAACAAACAGTAGTAATAGTTGAAATTTACCAAGTTAACCAATTATTAGTGTGGATGTCACATTTTGGTATTAGAGTAGTTCATCCTAATTGAGCCCAATATCTTTATAGAGCTAGAGAAAGCTTGTCTTGTTTCATTACATCTCATTTATTTTGAATCTTGGTTTTATAATTTTAAGGAGTATATATGGAAGAATCTGAAAAATGAAAGTCTTAAGTATTACAAGAGCTCCTCTCAGCTGTTTATAGAGTTCTCTTCAATCAAAATTGTTTCCAGTTCCAATTTTTTGAAACTTATTTGACTCGCTTGATTTTTTCTGAGTATCTGAAAGAATAGAATACAAGCAATTAGTTTTTTCATATATCTGAAAGAATAGAATACCATGAAACAGGTGTTTAAGAGGGTGATAAATAACAAAAGAAGTAACATGAAATTGAATTTGAATAAGTTAAGCATTGAATTACGCAATTAATTTTCATCAGTCTGTTGCCTTTTCTATATTCATGATGGACTCTTTTCTGTCGACTTGGTAATTTAAAAATGGTACTATGGTGTCGCTTAGCTCTTTCATTCTATTCATATATGTTTGTTCAATGTTATGACAGACAAGTGTTGTGACCACTAGAAGAATTTTAGAAAGAATTGCTGTTCATTATGTTTCAGAGCGAATGGCTTGGAAACTTCTTAAAGGTATGTTCTCGGAATCTGTTAACAATTTCATCTATATTTTAGAGATCAGATGCTCTTGCATATACCTAAAACGGCCAAAGTTTAATATATTAGAATTTTATAAACGAGAGTGATGTTTTTTTATTTTTGTTTTGTATGCTTATCAAGAGATTTTACATGCACTCACACGGCTGTTCATGATTGTTTTAAACAGATGTTCCTAGATCAGCTACTCGCAAGGCTGCAAGGAATATGCCTACTTATGTTTACTTCTTTTCTGTGGGCAGAACAACATTCAGAGGTAAAAGATTTCCCTGAATAATCCGTGCAATTTTTAGGTAACCAGAGCATTTAATATCAACTATTTAGTGCTAACTCTATGTTCATTATGCACAGGACACATGCTAGGAGTTACAGCATCATGGGTTGTCCAAGTAGGCATGGAATTGTATCGATTCTTTAGATCCATTTTCAATGCCAATGTTGAAGACAGTAATGTCGGTGCAACCAAGCAAGATACAACCAAGAAAGTTCAACTTCTCGGACAGAAGGTTGCCCTTACTTCAATAAGGTGTGGCTCATCTTTAGTTTTTGCCTCCATAGGGGCAGGGATCGGTGCTACCCTTGTTCGTCCATCACTTGGCCAATGGATTGGTAAGATCATAAACAACATATACAGAAAATTATTGCTTCAATCTTTATTCTTGAATTGTGTTAGCCTGATTTTAATTCATTTCAACTTCCTAAAGCAAAACCTTGTTCTTCTTTTCAGGATGTGCTGCCGGTGATTTGGCTGGTCCAATCATTGTAGCATTTTGCGCCGACAAAGCATTTCAAGTAGCGCTTTAGTGCTAGTTATTTTTCTGACTTATTCTTTACAGACCTAAAAAATGAATGGTGTATCTTGAAAATTTTGCAGTTTTATACGTCATATCTTAATGAGCTACTAACTTGAATTTGGTTTAACTCTTTTGAGCTGAAAGGGTTGTAACATTCTTCCCATGATGGTGACTTCATTACTGTTTCAATTAATATTCCACTTTCTAAACTGTTAGTGTCATTTCATTTCATTTCATTGGTATTCCAACTTATATGAACCAATATATTAAACTTGTGAACTGGGATTTTAGTACTATGATTTAGCCTACAGACTACATTGACAATAGATTGTGATCTAGGATCTCTTATAGCATGTTTGATGAATTGCAAGTAGTACCATATTTCTTTTTCATTTGAAACAATCGATGTTAGTATTAACATTGTGAAATCCTTGATCTCCTTATCACTCTACACTCTACTCTTTATGTACCATCTCTTTTAATATATGATTTGGTGCTAACTTAAAAAGTCTCCTAACTTTCTATAGAACACCATGCTTTTTCTGTCAAAAACAATTAAAAGAAAATTATTTGATTCCATACCTTCCACTTCAAGATACAAATGAAGGTCTAGCTTAGAAAAACATGATGATAAATTACTATCGGATTAAGGTTTTTACTCAAAGTGTTATTTACTCCCTCTGTCTCATTTTAATTGTTTTTTAAAGTTGTGCGCGGTTTTAAAAAAATTAGTTTAGTTGATTTTAATGGTAAAATTAGTATACAAAAACACTCTTATTAATTGTAGTTAAATGAAATGAAATAGTTAAATGAAATGTAATTCAAGCTAGTTTAATTTACTCTCAATGAGAAGAATTTGTTAACAACAGGTCTATATCCTGGAATCTATTTGGGCAACTTGTTATTAATTGTAGTTTTGACGTAACAAAGCCATTCATGATGACACATTCCAATGACCTAATCATCCATCTGAAGTGATCATGCATTATGTTCAGTATTATTGGACATTTCCTAATCATGACTGGTTTTGCCTTAACATGGACAGAGTTTCTAAGCAAGATGGAAACATATCAGGTTGTGAAGGAATCTTTAGAGACAGTGTAGGTAATTGGAAATGTTATTGGGTGGAGACCGTAGAAAAGAATAAGATTATTGCTTGCTCAAGACTGGGTGGTTCATATTAACTGTGTGTATAGGGAAGCTAATAAGCAAGAGCAGATCCGGTGTTGTATGAAGGTTTGCACCGATACTATTATTATCGTCTTAAAATCTGTTACATTCAGATAAGGCAGTGGTTCGATTAGAAGAACGTTACTGCATACAAATCGCATGAACTAAGAAAGATTCATATAACACTTTACTTTGATAAGGCTAGATTTTGCTTCCATCATATTGACCTCAATTCTTTAACACAATATCCATTCCTGCAATTAGGGATGATCGTGAATCTTAATCAACCAAATAATCTGAGATAAAAATCAATCCATTTGTAAAAAAATTGAATGATTCGGGATTACAAGTTTTGTTTGATTTGCACTTTCAAACGCAATTCAAAATCAAATGGCAGGTTAAGAAAATAGCTAATGAACAAAAAGCAAGTCAAGCTAACATTTTTGTGTATGCCTACTGCATTTCTCACTAAGATGAAGGTTTTAGAAAAAGGAAGTTTCTATGTTTGTTGATGAGGAATGATAGCTATGGATGTGTTTAGCAAGAACAAGAGACTTGGTGAGAAAATAACATAATCAAATGAAGTGATTTGGATCAAAATTCTCACCCCTAGATAAGAATACGATGCCACATTTTTATATCTATTTAGAAAATGTGCAACTGCAGCATATGAAAACAGATTAATTCCAAACTCAACAATCAAAACAAAAACATCAGTCAGTGCTTACATTCATTTCTGTACATTGCGCCTACAAAAGCATGAGTCGTGTTCAAGTATCTTATATGCCTAGTCATACTTTCCATGCGCACAGTTCGATAATGGACATCGACCATGGTTTCTGAGCCGGCAGCGCTACTTAGCCTAATTGTTTACATCAAAACATGACAGTAGAATTTGTATGCTCATCAAATCATCAATAGTAGAATATATCACACCAAGAGAAATTTAGAAATGCTTGATAGAAGTGATGTTTTCTACAAACAAACAGAAAACCATAGCTCAATTAATTCAGGTTCAGAACATAGTATATTGAGATATATAGCTTGGGTTCACATAAACAAATCGTCCACAAAGTTGCATGACAACTGATTACCATAACGGACAATCCAATAAAGCAAAAACCCTAACAGCTTCCTCCAGCAAGCAGTTACTTTATGTCTAAAACAAATTCAATGTAACTAAATAGGTTTGAATAGGTCTTTTGTCCCTGCAAATATAGACCATTTGAATTTTCATCCTGAAGTTCCTAATCCTTCCAATCCGCCACTGCAAAATTTAATCATTTGACTTTTGGTGCTAAGTAGGTTTTTTTGCTGAGGCGGGCTGTCATTAACGACATGGTGCCCATGTGGCAAGTGATGATTGGGCGAGGTGGTTGGCTTAAATAGGTCTTTCGTCCCTGCAAATATATGCCATTTGAATTTTCGCCCCTGATTAATATATGCAATGACAAAATGGAAGGATTAGTAACTTCAGGGACGAAAAATCAAATGACCTATATTCGTAGTGACGAAAGACCTATTCAAGCCAACCAAACAAGTAACATTACTTTTTTTACTTAGCCATCAATTCTCACCATATCCAGAAACTATATACATACATTATTTATTTATGGGTCATGCTAACTGGTGCCTGCGGGGCACTGATTAACCATATCACAAATGAGGTTGCATCAACCAGATTTGATCATTATCATCTTCAATATCAAGGGTTGTGATGCAATAACCACCATTGCCATGAACGCAATTAATTTTTTTACCAACATTTGATTGCGACTTTTATTATATCTTTTGCCTAATAACAAATAAAAATATAGAGAGAAACCAATTATGATTTATGACAAGCGGTGAAATACGATCCATCACCTTGCTCAACAACATCATACCTCTTAGGCTTTGTTTGCAAGTTTGGAGGGGAAGAAAAGACTTTGAGAGGTGGAAAATATGAGGGATAATGAAGAAATCTTTCATATTTTTTAAAAGAGTAGTTTTTTAGAGAATGATAAATTAATACATATGATTACTATACTTTTTAATTTTAAAAATAATACAACAACATAGATTAAATTTGAAGAATTCATATAAACCCTCCAAAGCCCCCAAAACCCTCATCCAATATAATTTTTTAGTTCCCCCAAATGATTAGGGTTTTGTACTATGAAGAAAAGTTTGTTGAGGCAAAATCCCAAATTAATTTTAAAGATAATAAACTTTAATGATTAAGGATTAAATGGACTTTGATTAATTCTTTGGTATTTAACTTGTGCTCTTGAGTGTTTTACTAAGACAGGAACA
>Ga0228711_1008286_pt1 | contig 14655 bp, 5 predicted proteins | sample MedpolnodulmetaG_2_FD_177996 | JGI IMG/M metagenome (GOLD analysis project Ga0228711, IMG submission 177996) | Root nodule microbial communities from Medicago polymorpha collected in Santa Monica, California, United States - brown nodules | ecosystem: Host-associated > Plants > Roots > Nodule...
TTTTGTTTTTTTTTTTTTTTTGAAGGATATTAGACTATTAGTTGAATGTAAAATGGTTTATGTTTGAATATATTTAGATTAGTGAATTGAACAATAAATCCAAGGCTAAAAGCTTAACTAGAATCAATTCTACAACAAAATTAATTACACTTTTAACTAAAATACAGATAAAAGACAATTTGATAATATTACCATACAAAATAGACACATTAATTGCACTAACAACTTTTCTTAAAAATGTAAAAAATGCAAAAGGTATTTACATACAGGGACGGAGAGAGTATTACAATACTGGTCATTGATCAAATTAAAGCAAACATGATGTCAAGATAATAATATTACCATACTAGCCATTCACTAAACTAATTAATAAATATGTGACAAGATATACTATAATACTTGTTTTTATAGGACCCGTGCTGTTGCAATTGTGAGTCCTAAGCTTTGTGTCATTTCAGTATACTTAAACAGCACAGCCAGGAAAAAAGTGATGTAGCTGGTGCAAATGTGTGCAATGTTTAGATCTGAGGGGATTCAACATGATAAAAACAAAACAATTGGAATGTATAATTAAGAATTGAGGGGGTTCACTTGAACCCCCTGAGCTCTATGTAGCTCCGCCAGTGGCTTTGACACGTGTATAAGAGAAGAAAAGGAGAGTATCCTTGTTAAGGATATTTCCACCTTTACTTCTATCTTATTCCCAACATCAATACCAGTTCTTATTAAAATCTGTCATGAACTAAAAAATCTTAGTTACAATGAGTTTAGAAGTACAAAGTGGCCACAAAATAGTTCACAATTAATGCATAACAATTCAAAGAAATGAGGAAATTACACAGAATAGAATGATGAAAAGCTACTAAGAATAGAAAGGGACTAACCGTTAAACTGTTGATCCCTAAAGCAATACCTCTGATTCACCCTCAGCGACTTTAATTCCTTTAATGTGAAATCAACTGCAAATATGCAAAGAGTACAGTTACTTTAGCAAATTATATTCACTTGAAAGTGATGAAAAAACTGGATAAAAGAATGGAATATTGTTTCTGGTTTAGTTCAATTAGATTTAGAATCATAGACAAACATACATATATCCTATTGATAAATAAAACGTCTTAGAACCTTAAAATTAAGAAATACGTCTGTACAAAGCAAAATGGTAACTCAATAAATTAAGGAAAGAAAAATCAAGTAATACATCAGATTCTTTCAAAAAGAACCAAACTTGTTAAGATGCCCAAGAGAACGTTCAATACAAGTAGAGAACTTGAAACATGAGCTGACTTTCCAGAATACTTGTCAATAGAAATGAAAATTTCGAGTTTATGAACATATGTCTCAAGCAAAAGACAACATTCGATATGATTAACCTCCCGATATATTTTACGAAGGAAATTTGAAAAGAAGCTTAAAAAGAATAGCATCAGTACCGACAAAAAATCCAGTGATATTGACCCCTTGGACTTCATATGTTCTTTTACGATTAGCAAACTCTTTGTATTTTGCTATGTCAGTAGTTTCATCAAGAGTAACGTCGTGGAAACATATAAGAACACCATCTTTGGAAGATAATATATCCGTTTCAATGAAGTCTGCACCTTCCTCAATAGCTCTCTGCAAAAAACAAATATCATTTTTAGGCAAGTATAAATAAACCAAAGTTGAAACTGACGTCCATTATGTTATCTGCATCATATTAGTTTGTGTATAATTGTAGCATGGTTTCATTTGATAATAAGAATCAACAAGATAAATGAATATATTAAAAATACAATCTAGAACACAGATAGAAAATAAAAACATTGAGCTAATCAGTGTATGGTCAATAGATATATGCAGCATGCACAGTGAACCAGGGACACGTTAGAAACTATTGACACCAAATTCTTAAAAATATAATTCGGCAATTTTTCCAGAAGAGTTATGTAGATTCACCAGATATGCCTCGCGAGTTTCTTCAGGAAGTTCTCCATTGGAGCCCCTATGTGCAATGTTATATGGGCGAAAAGTTTGAAGAGGCTGCTTACTTCCATGGTCACCTTTCGCAGGAAGTGGATACAAAGGCCTAGCCGTGCCCCCAATCAGCAGCAAAAGAAAAACAAAAGGTGCGAAACCTGTTATGTTTAGATTTATTACACCAAGTTAAGAGATATTTAGCTAGAAAGTCAAGAAACAGACACATATTTGCAAACAAACATGAAACCCATTTTCACATTAGTGATAAAAGCAGAAGCATGATATACCAATGGACACAGATCTAAATCTAATCCAGTTAGGGATTCATGAAAAGAGAAACATTTGAGCATTACTAAGTTAATTTTGATTCCTGCGTAACTTAATCATGACTAATAATCTTAACAGAAGAGCCATTCCACAATTGAAAATGAAAATTGGGTTTCCCTTGGCCACTTAAAATAAAAAAGCACAATTTTAGCGGCAATAATAATATATAAAACCTACAATTTGAATTTGAATCATCGGTTAAAAATTGAAGCAAGTTGGTTGGTACAATGAATGACAAAAAACAGACGCTAATAAACGAAGATAGAAGTGAAAAAGCAATACCCGATAATGAAGACATTGAGATAGAAAAGAAGTGCTTCTTCGATGTGTCGTGTTGTGTTCGTCACTCAGGTCATTGTTGAGTCTTCTTTGTATCGTAGGAACGTATTAAAGTCGTTGCTTGCCGCGGAAATAGGGTCCACAAACGAATATTCCACGCATTTCTTTGTTCCTCCTACTTACGTTCTAAATCGGTTTACAAGCTTTGAATTTCATCTTGAATTATCATGACAACCTAAGTTAATCCTAATAGAAGAAGATGGAGAAACATGTGTCATTCTTTCTGTAATTAAAAAAATACAACTATCAAATGTGGTTTAGAGATATTTAGTAATACTAATTAAGAAAGAAATAACTTGTTTACCTTTAAAACATTGAGGAGAAATTTGTCATGTAAGTAGTACTATCTAATTGATAGCTATAAGAATATTCTGATGCTGAGTTAAGATTCCAACTTGAGATTCTTCCTTCTCTATATTGTGTATAAGTTCAATTATTATGTTGTTTGACAAAAAAAAAACGCATTTGAGATAAATATATCTCTAATTTTAAATTTAGAAAAATTAACTTATACCCTCAAGGACACATGTTAAACAAATCAAATACTATAGAATTATAATATTGGAAATTGTGTATTTAACAACTAAAAAGTATAAAAGTTTATGCAAAATTAACTTTTGATTTCATTTTTTAGTCCTTAACTTGTGTCCTAGCACAATACCACTTTTGGTCATTTTAGTTTGATACTCCTTCCGTCTCATAATTATTGCTTTTTAGCATTCATTCTTTTTCTCAAAATAATTGTCACTTTACAACACCAATGCAACATTTATTATTTTTTTTCCACTATCATACCCTTATTTATTGAATTTCATCCAACTTAACTACTCCACTAACTACAATTAATAAGGGTGTTTTAATAAATGCTACTAATTTTACCATTGAAATCAACACAATTAATCATTTCCTTAATAATCGTGCACAAACCTTAAACGACTAATATTGTGAGACGGAGGGAGTATAAGTTTCAAATAGATCCTTTTAGTTTGACATAATTTCCAAGTTAGTCCTTTAAATTTCAAATGTTTCAAGTAAGTCATTTTAATTGATAAACTATTTCACTGTTACCCCTGCTGTCAATTAATAATTATTTGATGTTGATGTAGCCACTTAGTGGGATAAGGCTTGGTTGTTGTTGTTGCTGTAGCCACTAAGTTGTTGACTTGGATCAAAACGCTGCATTTTAAAAGTTCCAAGGTGTCAAAACGTTACGGTCACATATATCATTTTAGCACTATAAATATCGTTTAATACTCATAGAAATACATTTGTTGTTGTTAATAGCTGCCTTTCTAGCACTATAAATGATAATTTATGACCATTAAACACAACGTATTGACATTATGGAGCTTTTAAAAGGTATCATTTTGATCCAAGTCAACAACTTAACGGCTACATCAGTATCAGTTAAACGGATACTGACAGCAGGGGTAACGGTGAAATAGTTTATCAACTAAAATGACCTATTTAAAACTTTCGAAACTTAAAGGACTAACTTGGAAATTCTGTCAAACTAAAATGACCTAATTGAAACTTTCAAAATTTAAAAGACTAACTTAGAAATTATGTCAAACTAAAAGGACGAAAAGTGATATATGACCTTTAATTTTTAATGGTAACTTTGAGCCTTTACTCTTGCAAAGATATTAAGACTATTTTGTTTCGCCTATAACAACAAATCATAATTCGAGTCATTGGGGGCAGATCTCCTAGCTAGATTGCTAGTTGTAAATTTAGATCCGTGAATTATGCTTTGTGATTGTGATCATCCTCCGAGCCTCTCATTAACACTTTTGGCATATTTTCCATCCGTCTTAAATGGTTAGAAGGAAAAAAAAATACACTTATTAATAAAATTAAAACATAACAATTTTCATTAGCTATTGGTTATGGAGAAAATGAAAGAGAGAGAAAATTGAATGTAATTTGCATTTAATTTCATGAGAATAAACAAAAAATTTTCTTGGAAAAGATGGTTTAAAAAAAAGACAAGACTAAATAGGATAAAATTTTGTTTTTTTTGCTTACATTTTAGGACTAAGAAATTGAATTTTTTTCTTGCTTATATTCCAGAACAGAGGGAGTACAATGAGAGTTTCTTTCTCGAGAACTTGATTTTTTTTTTCCACTAGTTTCGATTCTTTTCTTTTTCTCTCATGCAACAAAAAAAAAACACTATAACATTCTCTATTCCAATTTTATTGGACGTTTAATGACATCCGATAAAATTGAAATTCTAAAAACACCCTAAATCAAGACTTATCAAAAACCAAATATCTTAATTTTATCATGATATTAGTCTTACCTTATTTATACTAAATTTATGATAAAATTTCGAATAAATTAACTATACACTATTTTTGCTTGAGATTTTTTTTTTGTGTAAATTCATTTTCAATATAAAATAATATTTTTTACTAACATTCTATAAATACTATGATTTCACGTGCTTGACACAAGCATCATACTAGTATTAATAATTCCTTGCAAGTATAATAAAATTTAAATAAAAAAATTGGGACAAAATATTTCAAATAAAATTCATTATTTGCAATTAAAATTCAACATACAAATATTTCAAGTACATACTACATAGTACACTAATAATTTTATCATGATATTGTTTTGATTTTTTAAATAATATAAAATACGTCCACACCAATACAATTAAGATAAACGAGAGTTGTTTCGAGTACATAATAGGGAAAATGAAAGACTAACGAACACAAATTCCCATTCATTGTTGTTACCATGATCTCATTCATTTTACTCTAACATCATTCCTCGCCTTTTACCCTTCTACCATATCATAGCATCCTAACCTTTTGCTCTAGCATCGTCACCATCATACTCAAACTTGAAACTCCTTAGAACCTATTGCATTCTAATACAGTAACAATCGATGCTCTTTGGTTACACCCTTAGCTCTAAACAATTAAAATGCTTGCTTGATGTTGAAAGTTGCAGATTTTCTTGTAGCCAGCAAACGAGGCATTTTATTACATGCATCCATGTGGGCTAGAAAATTTATAAAAATATATCGTATACATGCACTTTGATAGATAACATTAAAGTCATGATACATGTGAGTATGTGACTTCAAAAGAAGAAAGAAAGAAAAAAAACCAAATACTTACGAAGCTCTTTTTTTGTTTTCTTCATCAGAATCCCTACATCGTTTTTGTCAGAGAGTTCTTCCTCATTCATTTTCAATACCTGGAAAAACATGCAAATGCTAAACTCATTCAAAATAAGCTACCTAATAGTGAGTTATGATCTTCTTCATTTAGTATCCTTTCCATTTCTTTCATTTGGAGATAAAACACGGTCAAGTTTGAAATAAAAAGCCTTTATTTTAAGAAAATTTTCAGCTTTTAAAATGTAGTTATTGCTTAAAAGACTCTTTCACCACTCATTTAATAGTTCTCTCTTTAATGTTAGTGGATGTATTTAATGTGTCACAATCTTTTATCAAGAGTATTTGTAAAAATATTAAAAAGTTAAATTAATTAATGATTGTATGGTTTTGACGTTTTTTGGTTTTGTTTCTTATAATAAGGCCCGAAGGGGTATAAATAATTAATAATAGTGCGACCCACTTAGTGTAGGATCTACTCTCTACTTTTTTTTTATCTATCTCTCACTAGGCAGTCGTACAACGAGGAGACAAATAAGGAGAGGGACGTTGACACCGCGGCGGACAACCACCTTCTTCCGAATCGCTGACAGATGAGCACGTCGACTGCACCAACGTCTGCGAGACAGGCATGGATGAAATGTTGCAGAATCTGAACGGTTTTAAGTTTTTTTTATCAAAATAATAATAATAATTGAATCTCTACCCTTCAAACATTTTAAAGCCATGTGTCTAAAAAAAATACTAGAAATGGAGACGATCTGCACCTCACTAAATGACATTCTCCATGGAGAGAATCCTTGCTCCATTAATAGTATGCATACATTGTATAAAAAGAGTATGACAATAGATGTTAAAATAAGAACAAAGACAAATTAGAGAACAACCATGATACATGTGACTTCGAAAGAAAATAAAAAATACTCACGGAACTCTTTTCTTGTTGTTCTTCGTTAGACTCTCTAAATCGTTTTTTATCGGAGCGTTCTTCCTTATTCATTTCCAATATCTGAAAAATAAAATGAAAATAATAAAACTCATCCAAAATAAGCTACATAATAACATGCATACATCATATAGATAGAGTATTACAATAGATGTTAAACCAAAAACAAAGACTAACTAGTAAACAAATACAAGATTTCCTCCGATACAACGAGACAACCTTTTAGATGCTAGAACAAAGACTAATCTATAAAAGCAAGCATGGCATTTTATGACATTCATTCCATGTGGGATAACAAATGTATAAAAACATATCGCGCACTCATTGACATACGGCATTAAGATACACGTGACTTGAAAAAGAAGAAAAAAAATACACTTACAGAGCTCTGTTCTTCATCGGACTCGCAATATTCCATCTGTTCACCCATGTATGTAGAGACCTGGAAAAACATGCAAATATTAAGCTCATTCAAGACAAGTACATAATACATATACATTGTTAGAGAACGATACGTCAGAGAAACCCTCTACTAGTATTGTTGCTCTCTTTACGACTTAATGAACTGTGATATTGGAAGATTTTCCTCAAAGTGAAAAACAGATGGAAGACTCATTGATAAATGGCATTAAGATACATGTGACTTGAAAAAGAAAAAGAAAAAGAAGAAGGAAAAAAAATAATATACTTACTTCTTCATCGGACTCCTCGCTCTGTTCTTGTTATACATTGGACTTGCTTTGTATTAGTTCTTTTTGTTTACATGTCGGAGGGCTTTGGTGGTAAGCCGGCCCTGAGCAAAGCAACAATAAGACAGGCATTGTACCTTGGTGTCTATTTCAGAAATAAGATCCTTCAAATCTACAACAACAGAAGAAAAAGTTAAACAACAAGCAAAACAAGAAGTACAAGAAGAAGAAATCAAAGTCCTACTTTTTCTATGATCATCAGTGGGGTCTTGGTCTTGAAGCCACAACTTAGCAATGTTACTGAACCTCAATACAGCGATCGCATGCAAATTGTCGGTCCTATCAAGTGCTGAAATCGATTCCCTGATGGAACTAAAATCATCGTCACTAAGCAGAAGCACCAACTTTGCTATTGTTATACAAATAATCTGTAAACGTAGTCTTATAAGATTCAGTAAGAGAGTGCTGAAACAATTCCAACATATCATTAATAAAAGATTGATGTTCAAATCGTTTGGTTCGTTCATAGTAGTCGTTGTAGTAGTCGTCTTCGTCCTCTTCCTCTTCCTGGTCGTTAATTTGATTAATAGATTGACGAAGCTCATTCAACACATCAATGCAAAATTTTTTGGTTGGATCTGTAGAGAGTTCAGCCACGCGATTATCGATTAGTTTCATGACGCCGTTTATTATTGATTCATCCATTAACGGCGGCGCTAGAGTTGAAGGAGGAGGATTAGGTTTTGCGTGATTGTTTTGTGTGGATAGAAATGACAATTGTGCTTTTGTGTCGCGGCCCAACGAAATATAGAACAAGGTTTCATATTCTTTCAGATTTTACGTGCATGAGCAGTTGGTGTCTCCTAATTTAACGTGAAAATGATAAGGTAAGGTATACTCCTTATTATAAGAAATAACTAATGTATACATGCTCTATAATACACTAGTTGATGAGTTTAAAAATTGTTTACTATATTAAGGACTGCAGGGAGTAGTAAACATATAATAATGTCATTCCAAATATATTTTTGATCTATTGTCTTATCAACACATTTTCTAACACACGTTTTTACACACTCTCTTTTATTATTTCAAAGGCTTAATTACACTTTTGGTCCCCTAAGTTTCCCAAAGTTGTGATTTTGGTCCCCTAAAAAAAACAACTCTTTCCAGACCCCCTAAGTTTACTTTTGGTTGCAATTTTGGCCCCCCAAGCTAATTTTGACTTGTTCAACGCTGAAGGAGATGCCACGTGAAATTTTTTATTTTTTTTTTACTTTAATGTCAAGCTGGCTTTTATGAAGGAAAAATTAAAAAAAAAAATGAAAATGGAAAATGAAGGCACATGACTTGCTTATTTGCTTTTCAGAACATAAGATTGTAAAATTGGCCCCCCTTCTTTCATAAACCATCCATCTTCTCACTTCCTCCTCTCTACCGCTCTCTCTATCCATTCTAGGGTTTGTGTGAATCAGTTAGAGTTTAACAAGGTTCTGGTAAATCGCTGCAAATCGAAGCTACAGTAGGCCGATTCTAGGGTTGAGAAGATGAAGTGGGCTGAGAACGGCGCGAATAGGGAGGAGGTTGGTGGAAGTTCTGTTGCTCGAAAAGACAAGGGCAAGCAAAAATAAGTTATTATTTGTGTCTTCTTTTACTTTGTTTGTTTAGGGTTTTGAACTTTGTCTTGCATGTGGGTGATTTGTCCTGTCGTGGGACTTTATTGCATCTGGGTTATTTGTCTTGTTATGCTTTTGTATAAAAACCTTGCATATACCTTTGTAAAATATTAGGCTTTGTCTGTATTTGGTCTTTTTTATGGTTGGTGAGAGTATTGAATACAATATTAATGCTTTAGGGGCTTATTTTAATTGCTGCATATACCTATGTAAAAGCTTGTATATATAACTTTGCCAAATATTGATTATTGATTATTATATTGATTTTAGGGTTGTTGTTGAGGACCACTCACTCAAGATAAGGTTCCACTACAATGGTTACTTTACTGCTGACCCTCATGTTTGCTACAAAAGGGGTGAAACCTACGAGTTTGAGGGTACATGGGATTTAAATGAAGTGAACTTAATTGATTTGGAGAAATTGGTGAGGGAAGTAGGTGTGAAGGGGGATTATACAGTTTGGTATCCTGTAGCTGGGGGAGAACTGAAAGAAGGTCTTAGAGCAATCAAAACTTATGGAGATGTGGTAAGGTTTAAGAATGATTACAAGTCAGAGGAAACTGTCAATTTTTACTTGGAACATCTAAGTTTGGAAGATCTTGACAACATATATCAAGATGAAGAATTTTTCTATTCTGGTGAAGAACCTGAAAGTGAAACAGATCCTGAGTATGTACCTTGGGGAGGTGAGCATTTTGAGCATGAAAGTGTTGATGGGGCGACTCTAAATGACAGTGACTATGATGAGAAATTTGACTGGACAACTGTGTTGCCTGACCAGCTAATCAATCCAACACCTGTTGATGCTTCAAGTGGTAGTGTTTAGGCTCTGGTAGTTGTTAATGCTTCAAGGAACCCTGATGCAACAAATTGTTTGATAAGTGTAAGAAAGAAGCTGAGGGTTGGTCTCCAAATTGGATTGGAGATAGAGACTATGCAAGATTTTCTGATTCAGATGGAAGTGATGCATATGTGGTTAATCTCAAAGAAAAGACATATGCATGTAGAAAATGGGATCTAACTGGCATTCCTTGTCCTCATGCAATTGCTTGTTTCTGGTACAACCAGCAAAACCCAGATGAGTTAGTTGCTCATTGGTACATGTTAGTTTACTTTCTTTACTTGTTTACAATTATTTTTTGTTTTTTGGGATTTTATTAAGTCATTTATTACTTTTCAGGAAATCCACCTTTCTAGATACTTATGACAATCTGATACTTCCCTCAAATGGACCAAAGTTGTGGCCACAAATTGACTTGGCACCTATATTGCCACCTTACATGAGAAGGGCACCTAGTAGGTCCAAAAAGCAAAGAAAGAAAGCAAATGATGAGCCAAAGAAACCTTCTGCTTCTGCTTTTGCATATGGTGCGCAAGCTTTGGTCAAAAGGAACCAAGTCACTGTGAGGTGCACAAGGTGTGGTGTTTTGGGTCATAACCAAAGAACATGCTATGGTAAACAAGCTGCTAAGAGGAAAATTCCAGCAAGGGGTAATGAGGTATATGCTCTTTCCATCTCTTATATGCTTCTGATACATGTTGTGTTGGTTTAATGTTTGTATTTTGTCATGTGTTGCAATTGCAGACTCACACAACTGTTAAACAACCTCATCTTGGGAAAGAGAAGCAAGCAGCTAGGAAAAAATCAGTGCCAAAGAAGAAGACTGTGCCAAGCAAGAAAGTTGGGGAGCCATCTGGTAACAACAGTCAGCCATCACTTGCTGCCAACATTGTCAACACTCAGCCACCATCTGGTAACAACAGTCAGCCACCACCTACTGTCACAACTGGACCACCAGCTGGTAGTAACTATACACCAGGTGCAAACAACACTGTGAATGTGACCAAAACTTTCATTGTGACCAAAACTATGAATGTGACAAAAACTGTGAATGTGACCAGCTCTGTGCCAATTGCTGCCACTAAAGCTAAACCACAAGTTGTGGGACAGAATGTGTTAATGGTGCCAAAGAAGGGCAGGACCACATGTACAAAAAGAAAGAGTGGTGAATTGGAGCCTCTTGGGACACAACAATCAGTGAACAAGAAATGAAGTTAACAATCAGTGAATTGACAACTATTTAATGACTTGAGACTTATTTTCTATTTTGGGTTGTAATGAAATTTAAGTACTCCTTTAGTTGCATTTTATTTTGGGTTGTAATGTTTAAGTACTCATACTTTATGTCATGTTTTGGTACCTTTGGAACCTAAGTCCTCTGTTGGGTTGTAATGTTTAAGTACTCAGACATATTATGTACTCTTTTGGAACCTAAGTAATTTGATATTATTAAAAAACAGTTATAGTTGAAAACTTAGCAATTTATTTTTTTGTTTCATAAAAAGTGAAGCTGTTGGATATGATAAAAAAAAATCGATAAAAAAATTCTTTAAAAAAACGGTTATAATAGAAAGGGTTAAATAAGTTTTTCGTCCTTATAAATATAACGAATTTTGATTTTAGTCCCTATAAAATTAAACTGAATATTTTCATCCTCACAAAAATTTTTATTTTGTTTTTGGTCCTAGTTAGAGCATTTCAGAAAAATTGTTAACAAACTCACAAATTGATGTTGTGGTTGTCTAAAATTATGAAAAAAAGATAAAGATTGAGTTTAAAGCAACTTTAGACAAATTCTTAAAAATCCACATTCTTTTGTTGTGATTGTCTAAAATTATGAAATAAAGATTAACACACGTAAATGGCTATTTCACCAAAAAAAAAAGTGTATAGGAGTTCAATTTTGTTGACAATTTGACCAAAAAAACTTATTAGTATTTAAAAGATTGAAATATGAGCATAACCACGTAGACGACAATGAATTCAGACATAAATGAAATCATAAAAAAGCTAGATTAATAGATATAGAAAAGTATGAACAAATTACACTCCAACAAAGAAAAGGGTGAGTGTACACATCACCCAAGTAATCCTAACTCTAATTCACTAAAAAATAGTACTCATGTTCATCTATCGAGAAGATGAGATGAAGTGAAAACTCTAGTGACCTCTAATCCTAGCTGGAATTTGGCCGTTCAATTTAACTAAGCAAATTTCAAAAACAGTACAGTGTTACAACTATTTCTGACTACAGAGGACGCACGGTTGTGTTTGCATTCAAAACCATTGATCTTCCGTGGATTGGAAAGGGCAAACAATCGTGCTTAGACAGGCGCACAGACCATGCTCAACTTTCGACAATTTTGCCTCCAATTTATTCAAACAGGGCACCGGTCGTGTGCCATGGGCGCACGGCCGTGCTCATTTTCTGGTATTGAAAATTCTTCCTTTTCTTCATTATTTATCTTGAAAATGAAAACTAATTGTAGTAAAATAGCTCTAGAGTAAGACTAAAGTTGCACAAGTATTATTGAATTTTATTTATGTTCAAATTTTGTTGGATGTTCTGATGACATCTGATAAAATTGAAATGATATAGAGAATATTAGCATGCTCATTTTTTGGTATTGAAAATTCTTCCTTTTCTTTATTATTTATCTTGAAAATGAAAACTAATTGTAGTAAAATAGCTCTAGAGTAAGACCAAAGTTGCACAAATATTATTGAATTTTATTTATGTTCAAATTTTGTTGGATGTTTTGATGACATCCGATAAAATTGAAATGATATAGAGAATATTAGCATGACTCTTGCTTGAGCAAGAATGACACGCAAATCTATAAATGGTTCAAATCATACAAGTGAGATTCTAATTGAGAGATCATGTCTAATTTTATCTGAAATATGTGTACTATATTTGAAATGTAGAATCACAAATTATAATTACAAGTCTAATTTAACACTAATCTTTGTCAGAAATAAATATTTAAACTTTAAATAATTTAGTTGTGATTCTAAAAGACATGCTAATAAAAATATGCCTTCACTGCCAAATCTCCAACCACTTGCACCAAATATAATTTAATTTACATATTTTGATCGACAGTTATAGAAAATTTGATTTATATTTTCATAATTTATTTTATTAAATTTTAGAATCAAATATAGAATAAAAATGCTATACTACCAATCCTTAATTTGCTTTATCAAAACAACCGCAACTAGATAACTCCCTTAAAAAAAACACCTAGACAGTCAGACTCGATAATTGTGATATACAGTAGGAGAGATTAATAACATTGCTCTTCATTTAAGCCTTAACAATTTAAGAATGCTAAAATAGTCTATTTCTTATCAAAAGATAGTCATCCCAGCACAAGGAAATCTGAGACACAGTAAACATAACCAAATTGAAAAAGCATGAACATCGCTCCTCAAAGGCCTAAAAATAATCCAGCTCATTTTAGATTGAAAAAACTACAGCCAAGACATTATGGTTTAAGTAGATAATAGCAGTTCATTACAGATCACATAGTCTTCTACTCAGATTGCCATGAGGTCACCATAATTTCGCATCAGCACTATTGATCCTGCAAACAATCCTGCAGCACGAAGCAATTTCTGAAAGGAAATAAAGGCAGTCTCAATACTCATGCTAAACTAAGTCAAGCTACAAGATATAAATATGAATTAACAGGGTGACACGGTACTTAAATTATGTAAAAAGCACTAAATAGCTTAATGTTGCAACATTATTATTCATGCAATTAACAGCAATCCCTCTAAATTAAGCTCACAGTTAACCTTAACCAAAAGCTCCTCGATTGGTTATTTTAAGTGGGTAAATTATTTCTGCATACTCGCTTTCCTTGGATAATCAATTTGTGTTCAACAGACTATCATGTAATTTCTACAGTAGTTAGAAATCAAGCACAAGTTCCAAAATTAAAACCGGTCACAGCCAATAATGTTTCATATTTTCACATGAGAATGCCTGAATTCCAATATGAAACTAAAGGCATTGCAATCATGGCTAAAGATGCAAGAAGCATAATTAGTTTCTAAACACAACAAAAGTCTGTTTACACTAGATAAGAGCAACTATATAGATCAAACAGCGGCAAGTGCATGAAATCCTATAGCAAAACATATGTATAATGATGAATCACTGAATTCTAAAACCTTCTTAATGTTTTTTCTGTCGCATTCTACTTTGTTAATAATATTAATTTCATTGATATCCTCTTCTTCTTACAAGGACTTATATAGGTTTTCTCTACACAAGCCAAAACAACAAAAAGTGACATGATGTGTTAAATCCAACTTTCACACTAGCATATTTATGTTAATGTCTTGTGTGTCAACTAATCAACCATAACACTCTCATCTCTACAACATTGAGCATTATACAATATTCTGGCACAAATAACACTGATACACTCTTCTATTTGACAACCCTCCTGAATCATATATCTTTCATACACCAAACCTAAAATACTCACAAAAGGTTACTTTTGATTTGGAAGAAAAAACCCATAAGTCATAATATCATTAACACTGCTTGGTTAAAAATGCTTACATGTAGGAATACAATCAATGGTTACACAATCCACAAGGATCCATAACCTCATGAAGACTAAACAAATTTAGCAATTAAGGGAAATTTCGAGTCCATCAAAAATTGAAACTCCTCCATAATAAACCAACACATCAATATAAAAAAAAAAAAAAAAACATATAAA
>Ga0228711_1008290_pt1 | contig 14650 bp, 14 predicted proteins | sample MedpolnodulmetaG_2_FD_177996 | JGI IMG/M metagenome (GOLD analysis project Ga0228711, IMG submission 177996) | Root nodule microbial communities from Medicago polymorpha collected in Santa Monica, California, United States - brown nodules | ecosystem: Host-associated > Plants > Roots > Nodule...
AACTGAAAAAACATCATGTATTATCATTGAGAGAAGAGTTACAATGATAATACATATATAACAATTAAGGATTGTCCTCGTAAACTTAGCTCAGTTGGTATGGACAATGCATAATATATGTAAGGTCCGGGGTTCAAATCCCGGCCAAAAAAAAAACAATCAAGGATTGCTTATGGACAAAATTGAAACTAACAGGAATAAGGATCAGATATAAACAGCTTATCTTTTAAACTCTTAAAAGTCAATATCAACTTATTAAAGAGTTTATGTGAGTGGAATAAAAACCTTAGAGTTTATGCAATTTTTTATCCAAGTTGATTTATATAGGAACATTTTTGAAACTGAGATGCAAATTTCTTACTGCCCAAAATGATTAATTTTTCATTGTGAAACAATTAATGTTAGTATTGTTGGTAACCCACTTGAGTTGATTTGATGAGTTGACTTGAGACCTTAAAGTATGCTCATTTTAAGGTTTAAGATTCAATTATCTTCGGTGATAATTTCAAAAGGTTAATTTAGTTTCTTCAAAAAAGAATGTTAGTATTGTTTGTTGGTATTACGATAGAAGTGACAATCCAATCATCCAACTCCTTATCGATTCACTATCAACTCTGCCAGCTTAGCCCCTAAAAAAAAAAACTCTGCCCAGCTTAGCCACCAAAACATATGCTTAATTAACTTGTTTATCTAAATACTTATCTTTTAATAACATATGTATAATATATCTTGCTCCAAAAGTTTCAAATTCAGGCAAGATCTTAGCTTAGCATTAACTTAATAAATAAATTCAGATAACTATATTTAGATATTTTGGTACTACCAACAAATTAGAAAAGTTTTGTACTCCAACCATAATGAATCAAGTGATTAACTGTCATTTTCAGGTTCACCTCATACTATCCCAGCAACCCACTTTCAAGATCTGATGGAATGTTAAATAAATCATAAAGTCACTGTCAATAAAATGGATGACTAGGACTAACCCACGCGTCACGTCTTTGTATTTGGATATTATTCTTACCTTAAACTGTTTTTGAGTCAATAAAGAATTTTAAGTTGATAATTCTGATGACTATTGCTAGACTTTTTCTTTTCTCTGGTCAAAAATAAATTGGGAGACCTTTTATATAAACGACTAGTTTGGATAAACAATCTAAATTTACAGCATATAGTACAACACTTGCCATATATAAGTACTTGTGTGAAAATAAGTTGAAAACAACTTTTGAATAAACCAATATAAAATGAATGTGAGATCTAGGACTAAAATATAAGATTAATGTAAAAAAATCAAATAAACTATTAAGATAATATAGGCGTGGGCATGAACAAAGATTTGGCACCTCATACGTCACAAAATCTAAAAAGAGACATTCATTCATAAACTCATCAGCCGTCGGCAAAGTCATGATGTGGAATGGAGGGAAAGCACACTACATCTACAGTATCACTAATTCAATATAGCACGTGCATATTTTGAATGAAGTCAGAAAATTATTAAGAAATATATGTGTTTAATGATTCCATTTAGAACCTTCATTAATCACTTGTGATGATTTGATTAAAATCTTGCCATTCATCACTTTACTTTCGATTTTTTTATCCATGTAATTATAGTGCCCCATTGACATATATTATAACCATATTTTTGCTAGTTACATCCCTAACATTTTTGGTTATACTCCTCAAATTCAAAATATTTACCAATCATATATTTTTTTAGGTGTAGACGTATTTGAATTGAGTTTGTGTAAACATATTTGAATTTTGAACTGAGTTACGTACTTGAATTGAGTTTGTGTGAACATGGACAAAGTTTATGTAAATGTATTTGAATTGAGTTTGAGTAGTATCTAAAAATTCGCAATCAATGTACGATGTGGTGCATGAATTGAGCCTACATACTTGAATTGAGTTTACTAATAGAAGACTAAAACTTTGTGCAAGTTCTTTCAATGTTTGATCAATTTTTCTTTTACATTTAGACATGAGGTGAAAGAGATCGTGGTGAAGACGATTAAAAAATGAAAAATGATTTTTGAAAAATAAATGAGACCAAGGTCGACTTTGAGAATTTTGGTGCCTTCGGCCAACTAAAAAAACCACAATGCCCCATTTTAATCATATTATTTTTTTTTAAAAAAATCTTCTGATTCTCAATAAATCTTTTTTTTTTTGAGGGAAATAAATCTTATAACATGTTTTATACTCTTTTTTTGAGAGAATGTTTTATACTTGTTGTATACTCTATATACTAATATAATAGATATATTCCTGACCTCAGTTCTGCAATAGGATATTACCATAGTTGAAATGATCATGGCAATTTAAAATGTTGATGAGAGTAATCATACCTGGCCTAAAATAAATTTAAGAAAATACAAAAAAGAAAGTATCATTGCAATGTGCAAATTATTGTATTATTGCAAATATTATAATGTTCTCTCTTAGAGTATCATCACTACAGACAGCCTTAGCAAAAATATAACATCAAATAAATAAACATGTCTGGCCAAATATAAATTTGAATAAATATTGAGATAAATTTTACAACTGGGATACACCAGGCTTAAAAGAGAAAAACATATTTAGCCCTGAACACAGGACAAGATGAATAAAAAACTAAAAATCATCGATCATAATAATTGATATAATACAAAACTCAGACCGGTTCCCAGCTCAACAGAAAATCTCGTTTCATCTCAAGATCCTAAGGGTATTAGTGATTTACTTCTCTGCATTGTGAGATTTCTCATCACCAAAAGCCAAATCAAAGATCTGCATATAGTCATCAACAAAGTGCACTTCGAGACCTTCTTTTACATTAGGTGCTAGCTCATCAAAATCTCTCTTATTTGCCGAAGGAAATATTATAGTCTTAACCTCACTCCTTCTTGCAGCAATAGTTTTCTCCTTAACCTGCAATTTTCACAGCATGGCATGACAAACAATTCCAGACACAATGTGCAAAAATAAATCTTGACAAATATGGGTATAGATGAATAATAATCAGTTTGTTGGGCCAAAGTTCCTACATGACTTAAATTTCTAATAAACAAATGGTAACTATTGGTGAGTGAGTAGATATAAAAGCATCATCCAACTCAAGAAGAAATAACTTTAAAAAGAAATTCCACAACTGGGAAACCAGCGACCATTAAAGACAATGAGCACAAGTTTCTATATCCATAAATTAAAAAAAAACATGAAATTAAATTATTTCAACATACCCCGCCAATGGGAAGAATCTTCCCGGTAAGTGTCACTTCCCCAGTCATTGCTAGATCCTTCTTCACAGGCTTCTTCAAGGCAAGGGACAACATAGAAGTGGTCATCGTGCAACCAGCACTTGGTCCATCCTTTGGTGTAGCCCCTGCAGGAACATGGAGGTGAATCTTTGAATTGGCAAAGAAAATGTTTTCTGGTTCTTTCTCCCGTAGTATATCTCTGGCAATTGTGTGAGCTAGTTGAGCACTTTCTTTCATTACATCTCCTAATTGACCAGTGATATGCAATGCTCCTTTTCCGTCCCCTTCTTCAACAAATTTAGTCTCTATATACAGTGTGGATCCGCCCATTGCAGTCCAGGCAAGTCCCATAACAACGCCAGCAGGTGTTTGATCATAGATGCGCTCTGCATGGAAGACGGGCTTGCCAACAAAATCATCTAAATTCGATTTATCAATCAATACCTTCTCAACAGTCTTTGATTCAGTTTCCTTATCTTCCTCTCTTTCTTTTGTAACCTACGACATTAATATACATGAATATCAAATTTGTTAATCATTAGCGGTGGACCACATAAGATAAAAGTAAGGTTGCATAGAAGGAAAAAAAAAGTTTGTGTAGTAGTTATTAAAAACACAAAATCTTGGATGATTGAAGTCTTCAAGCAGAAAACCTCATAACATTTTGCCGCTTAAAAACCGTTGTACCAATTGTACGATTGTTGGTAAAAACACAAAAATGCAACTATATGGCACTAGCATATCATTGAGATATATATTAAGAAAAAAGACTGTAAGTTCCCAATGTCCCATTAATGCTTGACATTAGTAGGTAACTGTTTTCTTGCTCAATGAATTTTTTTTTAGAAAATAACAACTTTGTAAGAGAGAGAATTATGATTGTGCTTTCAGAGTGTGTTATCAATGATTTTTTTTTTTAGAAAATAACAACTTTGTAAGAGAGAGAATTATGATTGTGCTTTCAGAGTGTATTATACTACCTCCATATCTGTAGATTTATTGTCAACACTTAGAGATTGATCTGCCGGTGGATTTGTGTCCATCTCATCAAGTTTAGAGTTTTCATCGGAATGTTCAGAATCGCTACTCTCTATCAACACGGGGTTCTCTTTTTGAATGGTAGCTGTACCCGTTTCATCAAAAATTTCTTCAGCTTTCTTTGGTTCAATAGCATCATCATTGGTTTCCACTTGCCTCACAAGTTGTAGCGCTATCTGTCAATATACAGAATATTTCAGGGCACAAGATGCATTTACTAATACTAAATTTAAATTCAGATGTAGTGATGAACTAGTCAATAGATTTAAAACAAATAAATCAAGAGTGGCTGTCTTTTTAACCATACAAATCATAGCATATCTCACTGTGTCAGTAACTAAAAGTTGACAGTATTGACAAAAAAATACGAGACCTTCCGGTAAATTTTCTCTATGTGCTTTTGAAGGTTTCTGACTCCTGATTCTCGGCAGTAATTTTCTATCAGAGCAAGAAGAGCAGCATCAGTCACCTCCACCTGTAGCAAGTTAATCTGTGTAGTTAACTACCTTTTCAACCAATTAAAACAAATAAAAGATGGCACATTATCCTAGCAATTCATTGCAGGAAAAGAAACCCTGTAAACGGGTGGAAAAGATAAATACCTGTTCCGGCTTTATTCCACATGCTTCACGTGTAGTTTTCTCCAGATAATCTCTTGCAATGTGCATTTTCTCATCAGCAATATACCCAGCAATCGTAACAACCTCCATCCTATCCAATAGGGGGTTTGGTATCATCTCCACTACATTTGCAGTGCAAACAAAAAGAACCTGCAGCATGATTCCAGTGCATCAGTTGTCATGGTCAAAACATTCACAATGTGCCAATTTTGATTTCAAGGTACTCAATGAAAGACATCCATTCAAAAATCATTTGACTATCCAGACTAGCTATAGAAAGATAAAATCAGTCTCTAGATCAGCAATGACAATGTAATAAATAAACGGTGCACCAATGCCGACTCTTACATAACCGTCCAGATTATCAAATACTAACCTTCGATAGATCAATGGGAACATCAAGATAGTGGTCCAGAAAATTAGCATTCTGCTCAGGGTCTAGGAGCTCTAGCAAAGCACTTGCTGGATCACCTGCATGTCCTTTGCCCAACTACCGATTGAATAAAACAGTGTCAATAATACTAATTGTCCTTTATGTGGAATATTTATGAGATTAGGAATTGCAAAAAATTTAACGAAATTGGAATTCATGCATTATATTTATTAGGACCAGGAGAGCGTACACCAAAGGGAAATCAGAAAACAGAATTACTCAACCACAAATAAATGAACTGTCTAGTGACGTCTTACTTTGTCAATTTCATCAATCAATACAAGAGGATTGGCTGTTCCCACATTCTTAAGGCATTGTACCATCTTTCCTGGCATTGCACCTATATACGTTCGACGATGCCCCTGTAAAATTCAATATTAATGATACAAAACACCACCACACTATATAACTGGTATCTATTCAACCTAGTGAAGGAAACAGAGATTTTATCTACCTTGATTTCAGCCACATCAGCTAATCCTCCAACAGAGAATCGGAAGAACTTACGATTCAAAGCCCGTGCAATTGAACGGCCAATACTCGTTTTTCCCACGCCCGGTGGACCAGATAGACAGATAATTTTTCCTGTATATAAGAAAGATCAGGAACAATGTTAGCCTTTTGGCAAAGACCGTAAGCAAGCACCAAAGGCTTGAATTTCAAATAAATGAATTGCCTTATGAGGTCAATATCTTAGAGCATTGAGTTAGAATCAGCACAAAATACATAAAATAAAATCAAGATTATCATGACTGAATTTTGGACAAAATAACAGGCATCATATTTCAAAGTCCGACCAAGTCAAGCATGCCTGTAATATATTAAATTGTTAAATTTATACCAGTTAAAATAACCAATAGCACACAACCCAGAGCAGGCTTGTCTTGCCATTAAACATTTATATATAGAGAAACAAAAATTGGGCATCAAGATATATGGTGAATTAAGAATACTTAGTCTTAATGAAAGCAACTAACCTGGTTCTAGAAACCATTTGGTAAGACATTAAACACAGATCAACATTTAGCAGTGCAGTTTGTTAAAAAAAAACATTTAGCAGGGCAGTATCTATCACAAACTTAACATCCAGAAAAAACTGAGGTTCATTACATAAGTGATTGTGGTTACCTTGTGAAGTCCCTCTCAATTTCCCAACAGCTATGAATTCCAATATCCTTTCCTTCACATCAGTTAATCCATAATGGTCTTCATCAAGAATCTTTTGTGCCCGAGTAACATGAAAATTCTCATCACTGAATTATGAAATTAACAGGTTCAGACTCATGGTATTCATGACAGTAACTTACAAAATGCAAACTTAGTTCATCCAAGAGCCTATGAAAATTATGCTTATGCATTTTAGTGGTCAACTTCTAAGCGAAATCTCTTTAGCATAAGAATGAAATTTCATGCATACAAACCTGTATTCACCCCAAGGCAGTGCAGTCAACCAGTCCAAGTAGTTACGGGTAACACTGAATTCACTAGAACTAGCCTCCAACAGCTGTAGCTTTGTGAGTTCCTCGTCTATAACTTGTAACACATGAGGTGGGCATTTTTCTCGCTTAGGTTCAATCCTTTCCCTGAATTTACCTGAAATAAAAAGTAAAGTTAATATTATCATAGCAACAAGTTTCATTAGAAAGTATACTCCAGAAAAACCTATTGACTAAAGCACAAAGAAAAATACAATATAAAGAGCACTCCTATATATACAACAACAAAAAGTTCTGAAAAATATTCGTAGAGAAACAAAAAGAGGAGAAAAAGTAAAAGAAAAATAAAAATCAGTTAGGTGAACATATTTAGTAATTTGGCAGCCAAAAAAGATTTCAACCCCAAAGTCTCGGTCATTCGAGAAACAATCACCTTGCCTACGTGTATAGGTGCGACACCAGTCATTTGGGCAGGAAACAAGTTATAAAAAGAAATCCACCATCTTGTTAAAAAAAGATCATAACGAACCTGTAAGTGCTGTCTTGTCGTCAGTCTCCAGTCCCAATTCCTGCAAATAGAACAAAATTCAAATTAGAATAAAATGAATGAAACACCAACTTATATAGTAAGTATATAGCATTCGGCAAAGCATATCTACATATTTATTAAAATCATAACTGCACTTGTGTTATAGGATCAAAGGCCTAAATCACAGCAAAACTTTCTCGACCACAGGATAAACTATAATAATGTCTGCTGTAGCCGTGAACTGTCAATCATGAGTTCAGGTTCAATGCATAGAATTAGGGGTTCAGCAAAGCAATGGCGCATAAAGCACAGCTTATGCTAACTAGTTAAAGCCAAGATGTTGTTGATTTTCACAATTAAACAAGATTACAAGCTTTACCCACATATAGAAAGAATTCAAACAGTATCCCGCTAACATAAAGGATTCTACAATGGAGGCATAAAAGATGCACTAAACCAACTTTTTGAATTTTAAAAGTTCATTGATTTCAGAGAAGAACAAGATTGTCTAGGATTTGAGGTACACTTCATCAAACCAAATCATTAAGGATATTTACCTTCTTTATGGCCTTAAGCTGCTCATTTAACAAATAACGGCGCTGCTCACCACTTATCTTTTCTTCAATTGCTTTCGCAATTGTTTCCTGCAATAATTAACACAAACTTCAATAAATAAATGATGAATAATAATCATGTGCAAAACACAAGAAATCTAATGCATTATTACCTGAATCTTACTGATTTCCATCTCTTTCTTTACCAACTCGAGTGTAAGTTTCAATCGTTTATACACCTGTTCAACAACACAACAAATGCACCGCCAAATGTTAAAAATTCAGTGTTTTATTGTTCAAATCTTTATATGTTATTTTGATCGTAATACAGAACACAAAAATTCCACAAAGTCGATGTCTCTTAGGTGTCAATTCCAAATTTACTCACATCTAGCTCTTCAAGAACTTGTTGGCATTGCAATTTGTTAGCCCCAGATATTGCGGCTCCAAAATCTGCTAGCCTTGGATATGTAAAATCACCTATATGCTGCACAGTTAACGAAGAAACAAAGTCAACATATTAAAATGATAAAAAGTAACGACTCAGTGCCAAAACATATGCCAACCACATATTAGGTACTTCAGTTAGTTTTTGTTTCGATGCAATAAAAGAGTACAAGAAAAAGCACTTATTAGGGATTCATTCATGCTTATGTAGGAAAAATAATGATACATTATCCATTAGTTTCTGAGAAAATTAACAATCTCTTTTAGAGTGATACGACTATGAAAAAATATATAGCAAAGACTACAAACAGAAGAGTTAAATATGTTTTTAGTCCCGTATAAAATACTCCTATTAAATTCAGTTCCTACAAATAATTCATTGATGTTTAGTCTTCTATTTGATGATATTCAAATACTTTCTTTTTTAAGAGACTAACAAGTTCACCTCATCAATAAGCTATATATATTCAAATGGTCTAGCTCAAAATATGAATGTCTTGTGAAAAATGCCACGTCTATGCGTTCGCAAACTGTATGAGAAACAAGAGGCCAGTGGCCTATGAAGCGCCTTTACTTCATAAAAAACACTTCTTTGAAGGACAACAACAATGCAGCCGTGCACTTCAGAGTAAATTTCACTCTAGTATTAACATATATAATAGGCAAAATAACGAAACCGCAGGATTCATAGTGTGTTATGCAGCAAGTTAAGTAGAAGAATTGAAAGACAACTAAGATTTAATATATGAGACAATTGAAAGAAACTTGTCTAAAGTACAGCCAAAAACTTCACCAAACTTAGATTCCGAATGCAAATCGATGCACAACTTAGGGCCCAATTGTTTTTTTTGAGCCTGTAGACAAAGTGGCAAGCACCACCTGAAACTCACACACGGAAATTTGAGGTCCCGGGTTCAAACCTAGGTGAAGGTGTCCAACCTAGTAATATCTGCATTTTTTAGGGCCCGTTTGTTTAAGAATAAATAAAGTGATTTTCAGATGAAACAAACTAGAGATTATTTCCTAGAGATTTTTCTATAAAGAAAAAGTAGAAGTGTGTTTGTTTTTAATAATGAAAATCATTTGTTAATCTTCTCGGTCATCTACACTACACTCATCAAAATCAAATTATTTCTTAGAAACTGCTAAAATAAGACAAATAGGCTCTTAATCAAGAGGTTGTTCAATAAGCTATTCTACATAGCCTAATTAAATACTTATTCATAAGCTAGCTGAAAAAGCTTGTAGAAAAGATACAAGCTATTTTTATAAGTATATCTAAATACTAACATAAGAGCTCATGCTATGAAATAAACCCAAGTAAGCTCTAAATGTTAAATAAGCCCATCCAAACAATCCCTCATTGTTAATCTATCATCAAAAAAACAACAACCAAGCCTTATCCCACTAAGTGGGGTCGGCTACATGGATCAAATTATGCCATAATGTTCTATCATAAACCATATTTGATCAAACTCATTAACCTCTAAATCATTCATGATAGTTTCTTTTATAGTTTTACTAGATCTTCCTCTACCTCTTTTTTATTTGACTCTCCTCCATCTGATCTACTCTTCGTACTACAACATCTACATGTCTCCTCTCTACATGCCCAAACCACCTAAGCCTATTTTCTACTGTCTTTTCTACTATAGGTGCTACCTCAACTCTCTCTCTAATGGTGTCATTCCTAATCCTAACTCGTCTAGTCCTACCACTCATCCAATGCAACATCCTCATCTCCTGTACACTTACTTGATTCTCGTGTTGGTTCTTAACCGCCCAACACTCTGCACCATACAACATTGCTAGTCTGACTGTTGTCTGATAGAATTTTCCTTTCAACTTAAGCAGTGCTTTCTTATCACATAAAACACCTAAGACTCTTCTCCATTTCAACCACCGAGCTTGAATACAATGATATACATCCGCTTCTATTTCTCCGTCATTTTGTACTATGGACTCACCTGGAAACAGCCTCTTGTGTAAAAACAGGGTAAGGCTGCGTACAATACACCAAAATGGTGGGACCCCTTCCCGGACCTTGCGTATGCGGGAGCTTTAGTGCACCGGGTTCCCCTTTTTTGTACTATGGACTCAAGATATTTAAACTGTGTCACTTGGGTTATGATATGATCTCCATCTTTCACCTCCAAGGTAGAACTTCGCCTTTTGCTGAAGTTACTTTCCATATACTCTCTTGTTTCTACACAAGCGGAAGCCATACGCTTCTAAGGCTTGTCTCAAAGTCTCTGACCTCCCATTCAATTCCTCCCTCGACTCTTCAAGCAGGACTACATCATCTGCAAAAAGCAAACATCTCGGTGCTAACTCTTGGATGTGTTTCGTAAGTACATCCAAAACTAAGGGCTTAGGGTTGACCCTTGGTGCAATCCTATTGTTATGGGAAAATCATCGGTAGGCCCCTCCTGCATCCTCACACTAGTTGCAGCTCCCTCATATACATCCTTGATAGCTCTAGTATAAGCAATCCTAACCCCTTTCTTCTCTAGGGATCTCCATAAAATCTCTCTAGGCATCAAGATATCTTAATTTTTAAGGTTCATTATCAAATGTGGTCCGTTTGAAAGAAAGAAAGAAAAGGTTCATTATCTGTAGGCACTGTAACATTAGGGCCGTTTGCATGGAAGAAGCCATGTGAAGTCAACTCATTCGGGGGTTTGTTGCAAAATAGAAAATAATAATAATAATAATAATAATAATAATAAAGTTGTTTAAAATTCAGAAACTAAAAATTAAAGGTGGCATTTAGACTTCCAAAAATCCTAGCAAAGCAATGAAAACAAACACAGCACATAAATAAACAAAGTACAACTCTAATCCCCTTTTCCATTCCCATGTTCCAATAAATGCAAGCACAAAAGGGTCGAAAGTCTAAACCTTGGAGTAAGTCGCAACATGATCTCTCCAAAGAGAACTTGTTTTCAGAACATCCCTTAGTGTTGATATGACCTCGAAAGATGTGGCCTTTATGATGTCATCATCTTTGTTATAAGCTTTATCCTGCAACACGAAGTAAAAGTCAATAAAAGATAAAAGGTGCTTGTTTATTAAAAATGTAAAAGAAATCTTCCACGTCAATGAGCATACAAAATGAGGAAGCAATCAATAAATACATGCCTTGAGGTGATCAACTTTTACAGTAAGCGGGTCCTCGCTAACCTGCAAATAAGGAAAGTGTTAAACAGTCAACAGAATACTTTAGCAGTAGACAAATGATCATCAGAAAACGAATCCCTGTAAACAAACTCTAGCACAAATATGGAGAGAATGGCACCAAAAAATTATCAAACATCATTTATTCTTAATTTTAGCGTGTTCAATACCAACCATCTCTGTTATGCGCAGACGTCGATGACCAATCAGGATTACTTGATCCCCGTGGATACTTGAAATCTGGTATTGAAAACAGGATTATTGACAAAAGGTTAGGTAGTTTATCAAATCTAAACAAATAATTTGTTGAAGGCAATAAAGCAACTATTAAGCCGCATACAAAATCACATACTTGGGCAAGAGTCCCAACTTCATGAAGACGGTTAAACAACTCTTTTCCTTTTAAATCATATACACTCTTTTCTGTGTCAGAGCTAGATACTACATTGGGATCAGAGTCTGGCTCATCTTTAAGGAGGAAGGCACCAGCATAAGGGGCTTGTCGATCTCGACTTTCCTGTAAAGCTGCCAACAGTTTGGGGTCCTGGATGCATGGAAAAATAATCAATAGAATTAACACACAATACTTTCAAGGTCCAAATCACATTTAACCAATCCATGAACACGTGCATGCACCGAACAGAAATTACAATTCTCATATGGTTATGCCAGAAGCCTGTAACGAGCAAAGACGGATATTTAAATCATCATTCTTGGTAACTCACCATACCTTAACAAAAATTGGCATGTAAAATCCTGGGAAAAGAGGTCTATGTTGCAACGGCAAAGCCAAAACCTGATCCAACAGAAAGGAGAAAAAATAATCATTGAGTAATCAAGCAAACTGTAAAGAAAAAAAAACAAGAAATGACGAACCAAACTCTTCGATAAAATTATAATCAGGAGGTTGATGAAAGAGGGTAGTATAGGACACGACAAAGTTTAGGGCAGCAATAGGGAGGAGACTATTGATAATATAATCAGAGGTCAAGAATGCCTGATCCCAAAACAAAGGCAAACCAGCATGACTTAAAAGTGTTATAAAAAGTTCAACAATATGTCTATGCTTGAACACAACCCCATTTAGATGGTGAGTATGTCGACGTAAGAGTTCGGAGAGAAAGACAAAAGGAGAAGTTTGTGAAAATGTGTAAGAATTATAGTGCATGGTATATAATATAGTGAACTAACAAAACTAACCAACTATCCGGACAGAAAACTACGATAACATGGATTCTACTATTCTCATTGGATAAGAAACAAATTTAAAGGAAAATCATCCTCCAACAAGATCGCATCAAAGCAACGTCGAACAGAAAACCACAAGAATACCAAATACTCAGTTGTAGGATAAAAACCCCATCTGGCTCAACCAATAAAATTGCCATTGCAGAAGCGTGAAACTAGTGTTGTCTATTGCAGATCATGAAAAATAACAATTTGTTTAAATTCTGTTTCGCTCCAATGCTATAGTTCCACTACAGCTGCTATTTAACAACACCGTACAAAATAGTGTATTGCAGAACAATAGCGATTTATTCAATTTCTTCTATGATACTGCACTACAATGTTAAATTATCAACTAGCAGTTTTGGCTACATTTCACATATTACAATTTACAACCCAAAAACACTAAAACACCTATATCTATAATAAAAAACACAAATTCCACTTGCAGTTGTAATTATTAAATTAAATTAAAACGTAACATTCCTTCATAAACGAAAAAGAATCAAACTTTGAAAAATTCAGCAAATAAAAGATAATAGAAACACAATAAATTCGGAAACCAACAGTGAGGTAATCTTCGGGTCTGGGATAAGTGGAGACAATAGCAGAAGAAGCAGCCTTTGCCGGAGACTCCTCAGCCGTTTTAGCTTCAGCATCAACCACATGATCGGGTCCGTCGCCGGATTCCGACTCCGAACAGAAAAAAAGCCTCCCTCCCAGATAACGGTTACTCCGACTCAAACCGCCGAGAGAATGCAAAACTCTAAGAAGCGGAGATGCGGAGTCGGATGCCGGTCGGAGAACCGGAACCGCGGCGGGGTTTAGGCGGTGAATGCAAGAGGATGAAATGAGCTTCAACATTGGATTTGGGGATTAGGTGAACGTGTGAATTGAATTTTGAAAATTGAAATTGAAGATGTTTAGAGAATGGAATGGTTTTTGAGGGTGGCGACAACCACCATTGATGGCGGAAGCGAAGCGGAGGAAGAAGAAGAAGAGAAGTGGGTTCGATTCTGGTATGTAGATTTGTTAAAGCCCTTCATAAACCCTCGTTTATCTAAATGACCAAAATGTCCTTTCTTGCTTGTCAAAAAAACAAACTGTCCTTTCTTGTCGGAGAACTGAATGAAGCATGATTTTTGTCTACGATGCGTAGGCGTAACACACTCACACTTTGTTTAGATTTTTTTGTGTTCGTCCAAGAAGGTGCTCTGCTAGTAGGAATTGTCCTTCATTTGGCACGGAATCTTTCATTATGAGAGATAAGCTTGGAACTTAATTTTTCCTCTATCTTTTTTTTCTTTTTTTGCTTCGTTACTTTGTAACACTACCAAAAAAAAAAAGATTTTTTGTGTTCATTCAACAATTGGTTTTGTTTGGTTTAGTAAAAAAAGAAATCACCACCAAAAAAGGAAAGTTTGAAAATATAGAATATAAGTCCAATATTGAGAATGAATCATCGTTTGACCATATTGTCATATAGCATGGTGCAAACCCAAGAGTGTTTAGATGAGATGGAACAGGTCTCTTCTAGCTTAACCAAGGTCATGGGTCCGAATCCAGCATTGGGCATGCAGCAACGTTAAAACTCTTAGGGAGAACTTGCCGCCCATTTTGTGGGTCCCACAATACTCGAGGGATTAGTCTCAGCAGTTGCACGCAGAGGATACCTAGTTTGTACCAAAAAATATAGCATGATGCAACACACGACCATAACTTAATGCATCACCTTAGGAGATATCAGTCTCAGACCTAACACATAACATAAGACAATACCTCTTGCATTGTCTCGTGAACTACATTGTTCCTACATCTAGATAAGTCAGACACCAACGTGCTCCACTGTTTTAAGCGCCAACAAACTATCACATGATTACTTCCATATTCCTACTAACATGGAGCTCAATCGAATCAAATAGTCCCCCCCCCCCCCCC
>Ga0228711_1008291_pt1 | contig 14647 bp, 17 predicted proteins | sample MedpolnodulmetaG_2_FD_177996 | JGI IMG/M metagenome (GOLD analysis project Ga0228711, IMG submission 177996) | Root nodule microbial communities from Medicago polymorpha collected in Santa Monica, California, United States - brown nodules | ecosystem: Host-associated > Plants > Roots > Nodule...
AAAAAAAACTCCTCCTCCACCCCAACCTAACCTCCCTATCTTTGTTTTCAATGTACTTTTTGATGTGAGCATTATGGTTTGTCTAACATGTGAAATATGGCACATGTTAAAGGAACTAAAAATAGAAAAAAATTATTAAAAAAACAACAATTAATTATTAAAAAGTTATATATTTAATGTAAAATGCACAAATTCCAAAACAAACTTACTACTTTAAAATTCTTAACATCTGTAAATTCCTTTAATTTATTTTAGTTTTTATTTGACTATATTATTGTGCCATGGCTCAAAAAATAAGCATGAGGGGTCAAACTCATGACACCCAGAGTCTGGTTAACACCTTTTGGCATTGAAACATGTTAATACTTGTGTCATTTCTAAGCCAAATTAATATATATCACTTTATTTATAGGGTTAATAGGTCTTTACCCCCTGTAATATAGGTCATTTCTGGTTTTTCCCCCTGTAAAATTTTTATTTTGATTCACCCCTCTGTAAAATATATTTTTTCAAGAAAAATTTTTTTGGTGAATCAAAACAAAAATATTTTACAGGGGGGTGAATCAAAATAAAAATTTTACAGGGGGGAAAACCAGAAATGACCTATATTACAAGGGGGTAAAGACCTATTAACCCTTATTTATATTTTGCTATTGTCTAGTTGCACCCCTTTCCTTCTTTTATTTTATCCTCCATTTTTTTTTATATCCCTCTCTTTGGAGGACCTGACTATGACCTAATATCTGTATATTATTGATGAATGGTGATAATGGTCTTTTAAATTTCAAGCGTTAAATGTTAGAATGAGTTAACTAATTTCTTAGTCCTTTCACCACTAAGTCATATTGATGATATAAATTTTTAAAATGTTCTAAACATGGTTGTAAAAAGTACTAAAATTTAAAATAGAAACAATATTGATCTAAGAACAATGATCATTTGTATAGAAGAAGATATTTCAAAGGAGTAAAAGATCATGCTTTGGAGTGGTTGAGCGATATGTCCTTTGATAATGTGGACTTCGCTTTAGAATCGAAAGTTACCATAGATTTTTTTCATCATGATCACGTTGATAATGTGAATTCAATTTCCTATCAAAAAATTAGTCAATTCAATTTTATTTTATATAGTAAATACTTGAAAGATTTAAAGTATTCTGACTTAAAAGATGTTTAAGAATAGTATGTCATAAATATAAGTTAAAAATATTTAATGATCAAGGTGCTCACCATTTTTTTATTTAATTTTCTACTAATTTTTTTGAAAAGTATTTCATCTATATATATGTATACATACTTGTCAAAAGAAAAGGCAGGAATATCATTGTCAATATAAACATACTTGTAAAGAGAAGTGTATTGTATGAAAAATATGGAAACAACAAAAATATCTTCTTTAACGATGACGTGCTTGTTGGTTCTTTTTATCATTGCATCAGGTCTAAAATCAATATAATGAGGGTTTGAGGATTGTTTTTGGATTATTTTATTGATTTTTTACATCAACCAATTTACCCGTAAATTATTTTGTATATTGTTCTAATTATTTTCATGTATTGTTTGTGTATGTAGATATGTGTATGGAATCACAAGCCGGAAGAGAATACTGTAACAAAGATAGTGATTGTCACAAAGCGAAAAACCCAGACTGTAACCTATATATTGCATGTGTTGCACACGAGTGTCAATGTGTTCATCTTCAATCAACCTTCACCGAAGAAATTCCTATTCGAGCACCCTTAATCAAACACTAAGTAATGGGATAATATTGTGAAATAATAGTTGTGTTTGATTGAGAATAATGTATAAAATAAATATAAATGGTTTGTTGTTGCATCTTATTTTGTGTTCGAATATTATGAAATTAAATAAAACAGGTTGGGTTGGCTATCTTAGTTTCCTCTAGCAGAGTCAGCTTTATTTTTATGAAATAATTCCATTTTAATTTTGGTTGATATTTATAAATGGAGAAGATCCAAACTTTGATAGAAGTTGGGTTCTAATTTTCCTTATTGAAATTGGTGTTTTCCAATAAAGACCTCTCTCTTTGTAACTTTGACAACTAAAATCTGCACAAAACAATACTTTAAATATAGGTTTCGCGGTTATACACAAGGTATTTTAAAATTCATCAAGTGACTATAGAACAGGCCGATGAGAAAAAAGAATATAGGTATTTGTTTTGAAAAATATCTGCTTAATATCATGATGATTTTCCTGTGCCAACATAATTAAAAAAGAATTCATATCATTGTAATAATTGTTATAGAAAAATAAATAAATGATAAATCATTTTTTTTAGGGAAATAAATGATAAATCATATAAATTAATAAAATGGCATGTATAAAAATAGGAAAATGCTGAAATACACGACAATATTTGTCGTGTAATTTGCACGACCAAGCTTATAACTACCATTTACTTTTTTTTTTAATTTGGATTCAACAAAAAATGACAAATTTTGCCTGTGTTGTATATTTCCTATGAGAAATCAGAGAAACATCACATTCGGTGGTCTAAATATGTGTCTTACCTCACCATTGCTTTGGTAACATTGTTTTTTAATATATATTATTTGATCATACATGATCAAAATGCGTTGCTTTAAATGCGGTGGTTTGAGTGGTGGTAGAATGCGTCAAGAGTGCTTCTTGGAACCGGGGGGGTGTACCTGCAGGTGCTCCGACGCTCAAGTTAGTAGAGATCAGAGAGTGAGGGTTTAGAGGAAAAGTAGATTCTACCTTGGGGACTGCTAAGAGTCTCCTATATATAGAGGTAGAGGGCTGTAGAGCCGTTGTAATGGCACACCTGGGTCCAGCGGTTACGAAATTGTGGGAAGTGTAACCGCCAGAGAAATAATTGCGGGAACGGGCAAAGAGACGTTGTGGCTCGTTTGAACCGGTCATGTTTGCTCCGTACACCCCCCTCGCGGAGAAGGGGTATGTCGCAAGTAATGTAGCCAAACGTGGTGTTTGGACTTTGGATAGTATTGGGCCTAAGTAAATGGGCCTAAGATCCTTTTGGTCGGTCCAGAACAGTAGCCCCCCAAGTCGTTGCTCTTGATGGAGAGTAATGACTTAAGGGCGGGCAGGATTTACTGCTCGTAGATGGCGCGGAGGAGGATTAGTTTCGTATTCAGCATGTGATAAGAAAGAGAATTTGTGCTCGCCTCTATTTTCGAAGCTTCCTCGACCTTCCGTGATAGAGATCGTTGGTTCCGATGGAATACCTTGCAAGTTCTTCACCAGAGAATAGGTCGCGCTGATGAGACGTGTGATAACGTCTTGAATGTCGGGAGCCGTTTGTCTTAAACAGCTATATTGCCATGCAGATAAGGCGAGCGTGTGTCGGGACGCGCTTTCTCATACCGTTAGCATATTGTTTTATAGTCATACAGGTTCGGTAGTTGAATGATCTATGCCCGACCCATGGGTGCTCGTTTGAGTTTGGTTGATTGTCATTCAGCAATTAATGCCCACGTCTCGAGGGAAATATTGAGGAGACATGACCTTTGGTTTTTGGATGACACGTGTAAAGGCTATTATGGTACTCGAGTACCTAGTGCCTAAAGAGTGTTCTTGGTTTGTGTTTCCAAAGTGTCATCAAAACCGTTGATTTAACCCTGTCATTTGAGGAGCCACTACCGTTAACCAGAGCCCTTGGATGCGTGGTTAGATTCGATCTGGACCGTGGGTTTACCACTTGAGTGGAGAGTTGCATGTGAAGGATTGTGTCGGATTGTAACTGCATGATTCTGAAAGGTTTGTGAAGCGGGTATAAATAGTTCAAACGCTTGTTTGGAACACTTTTAACACTTCACATTTTAGAAACTCAGAAAACTTCTAAGAGTTCTTTTAGACACGAAGCATTTTCCAATCCTTCAACTTCTCGCTTCAAGCCCTGTTCTTCCTTCATCGTAACAGGTAATGTTCTGATAACATCTTTTCCCTTTGTTTTCATGCTTGACTTTTGTAGTTTCCTGTTTAAGAAACCGTTAGAAATGCATGTTTTTAGGGTAGAAGTTACTTCGACGCGATGGTTCTGCCGTTAGTTATGGTGGTTTCCACCGCGTGTGAGGAGTCTTAGGTGTTTTGCTGTCTGTTTTCTGTACTTTTAGAGAAAACATTGGCGAGAGGCTTTAGTTTTTGTCATCGTGCATGGCCGTTGTGGTTGCTGACCTTGTCTGTCCTGTTTGAATTGTTGTTGTGTCGGCAGAGTTTTTTGAAAAACCCTTTCCTGACGATCAAACCTGTTGGTTTGAAGGAGAGATGGGTGTGATCTTTTGGGTTGATCCTATCTTTGCTTTTTCCTTACAGGTTAGACTATGGCAAGAAATTCAAACAAGGATAGTGGAGTTGCGCATTATCATTTTTGGGTGGGGAAGGAACCCTTGGAGGCGGTTTCCCTCTTTTTGGCCAATAAGGCGGCGAAAATCCCGCGTTGCTTGATTGGAAGGAAAGAAGACTGGGAGATTAACCTTCCTACTACCTCGGACAGGCTCTATTCGCGATTTTCTGTGAATCGTATCCCCATGTATGAGGTTGTCTTTCAGGAAGTGGGTTTTAGGCTTCCTTTGTCTCCCTTCCGAATGAGTGTGTTTGAATAGACAGAGTTGTGCCCTTCTCAGCTAAGTCCAAATTCTTTTGCCTACTTGATGGGTTTTGAATTGGTGTGTTGCTTCTTGCGCTTTCCTGCTTACTAAGGACCTGTTCTTCGCCATTTTCGCCGTTCAGCGGGGATTGGACAGAAATGGCGGACATAACTGGGTGTCCTTTCGTCAGCATAAGATGATGTTTGAGGCCTTCAATAGTGAGACCATGAAGTTCCAGAGGAGGTTCTACCTGGTTGGGCCGCGAACTGAAATGGCGTTGAACAACGTTCTGAAAGTAGGGGAACACCCTCATGAGGATGTTGGGGTCGTGTCTACCTGGGTTCCCCGCTTTCATTTTTATTGGAGTAAAGACCATATTAAGCACGAACCCGACATGTTTAGGCATAGTTATATTGGCGTGTCCGAACGGAACCCGACATGTTTATGCTTGAATCCTTGAGTTTGTGTGTTCCTTTTCTCGATCGAATGTGGTAGCTGAGGATGGTAACCTTGCATTAGACTCACGAGGGAATAAAGTTAATATGCCTCGTGTGATTGATACCCGCTCCTTGGTGCTTTCAAGTGATCATATGGAACTCTTGGGTAGGTTTAGTTTGTTGCTCTTTGTCTTTGTTTGACTTATGCCCTTTACTAACGATTTGCTCGTGTTTCTTTATGCCGGAGAGATGTCCCACATTCGTTCCCTGGTGGACAAGGCTAACCAGAAGGTTACTAGTTAGAGCAATGGCAGTCGGAAGAGAGATGAACGACGAGAGAGGGTGGCGGATGCTTGGTTCCCTGCCCGTGTGCATGATGACCCTATGAAGGAGGAGGAGGTTCCCCTTAAAAGGAAAAAGATTGCTTCACTTGATAGGGTAAGCATGTTCAGACTCAAGCTCTAGCCCTTCCCCGGGACACCTCATCAGCTGGCGAAGGTTTGTTCCAGCTTCCCAAAGTGTGGTCTGAGTCTGGCAGCTTCAGTTCCCAGGCTTCTATGTACCTGAGTGATTCTGAATTGAAGGTGATCCGTGACTTGGGGGTTGCTGGTCGGACCCGGACAGTGACGCAAGGAGTCATCGATGCTACGAAGGCCCTGGAGATTGCTGTGTATATGAACAACTTCTCCACTGAAGAGGCGGTACGCTCTGATGCTCTCACCCAACAAAAGGAAGAAATGGCCAAGAGGATGGCAGAGCTGGAGGCTGAGTTAGCAGCTGCAAAGAAGGTTGCTTCAGAGAAGGACAAACTATTTGCTTCACTGGAGGAGAAAGAAGATTTAGCGGCCCGGTACTACCACGAGTTGAAGGAAGTTCGTGCTAAGTTTGTTGTGGAGAAGAAAGTGCTTGAGGATGCTCTCCGTGATGCTTCCCTTCCTGGGGAGGATGAGACCGAGGATACGGTTTTGCTGGCCCATCCTGCGCTGGTTGTAACACCCCGTTTTCCCAACAATGTAAATAATACATATAATCAGAGCATTCAACATTAAACAGAATGTCACACTACATTAAAATATAAATAGAGAAAAATTACTATTTATTAAAACAACTTTCTCAAAATTCAATTACATTGCAGCGGAAAATTAATTCATTATTCAACAACATTGGCACTACGGCCTCAACGTAAACAACTTTAATGAAATTCTAATTCAAATAGTTTCAACAACATAGTTCATGAACAATACGTAACGAATGGAAAACAATGCAAATATCCCCATCCTGTTATGTATCAGAGCGACCCTAAGACGACGCATGAGAGAGTCAACTCACAACAGCAACTAATCCTGGTTATCTGCACGTTACCCACGTAGAGGCAACATTCAAACAGAAGGGGTGAGATTCACATTCAATAATAATAGATATACCATTCATCAACGGAATTTAATAACATAAACAACAACAACTAAACAACAGTAATACTTCACATAATTCTTCAATTATTTCTGCTTGACATTAAAACAATGACAACAACTCGACGACGACAACGACTACGCGACAATGCAATGACACAACAACAACTTGATTATGCAGTATGCATGTGATACCAATAAACGTGTTAGAGCATAGGCTCTCAATTCAATGTGTAGAGCATAGGCTCTCAAATCAACGTGTAGAGCATAAGCTCTCAAATCAACGTGGTATGAATGATTAAACATTCAATAGGGCATAAGCCCCCAACTTTATATAAGTATGCATGGACTCAACAACAACGTACAACTTCAACGACATTGACGACAACAACGACAATGACAACAACGACTTGCATAAATAATAAGGCGTTAACACGACTTAATGCAACAACGGCAACAACTTCAACGTAATCATCACTTAGCAAAATATTCAACAACAATACATAAATATATCCACATAAGGTTATGTATATAAATCATCCATCAACGATATTTTCATAATTAACAACATTATTCTTTGCAAATAAACAATGATCTCATTCACACACTTATAATTACGAAACTCAAGCATTCATACCTTAATTAAACTCCTAATACTCAAGTTTCGAAGTTTAGAAGCAAACCATAAGTTTTGGGACGACTTGGAGATAGTTATGCTAAGTTTCCTTAAAATTTCTCCAAGACCTACTTGGACTGTTTTCATCATAACTCAAAATCTAAAAATCATTTTCACGTCTAACCAAAGTCATTGGAAAGCTAACAAAATTATCTAAAACTTTCATGTTTACACCAAAGGCCAATTCAAAACGGAAAAGGGCGTAAAATAGTGAAATATGAAGAATGTGATTCACCAAAATCGTGTCACGATTTTAGAAATCGTGGCGCGTTTTTATGTCCAGAAATTACTGAACTTTCTGCCAACAAAATCGTGTCACGGCTGCAAAAATCGCGGCACGATTTTGACAGCATCAGGTCCAGAAATCAGCTTTTCAAAAGTGCGTTTTCCACCATTTCGCGCGTAAAATTCAATCCGTTAATCCGTTTTCAATGCCGTTTCCGCCTACACGCTCCTGACACTTAGCTCTATCATAATCAATCAAAAATTTCAAGTTTCAACTGTCCCAAAATAATTTTTCCAGAACCTCACATGAACACTCAATTTTCAATTCAAAACCTAATTTCTCTAATCATCAAAATTTAACAACAACAATCATGTTAAACCTTTTTCAGAATTATAGAACCTAAAATTAGAGAATGAGAGTCTCATCCTTACCTTAGATTAGGTGATTGATTTCTACAACCTTCTCTCTGACTCTTCTCTTGGCTTCTCTTGGTTTCTCTTGGTTTTCTCCCTTTTCTCCCAAAAGCTTGTTTTACCTAAAAAAACTTGTCTGACTTCTCAGTTTCTATTTCTCTTAATCTCCACATATTCTCTTAATTCTACTTAATCCACTTATTTTTAATTAATTCTAATTTAGCCCGTTAAAGTCTAATTATACTAATTTCCAACATATCCTACTAAATAATAATATAAAGTCACTTAATAAAATATTAATACACAACAACATGTCACTTATCAACATAAATCATATAAGTCATATAAAAAAATCTAAACTCAACCAAAATAATCAAATAAATAAATAGGGCGTTACACTGGTTTACCAATTCGAGGAGTTGTAGAGGAACCTGGTAGGTGCTGCTCGCCATGGGTTCGACAATGACGTGGACCAACTCAAGGTAGTGAACCCAAGTGTGAAATTCTGTGTGGACGGAATCCATTTTTTCAAGTATGTTGAAAATGGGAAGATTGTTTCTTCTCGCAATGATGATGGGCATGTTGGAAACGCCTAGGCCTGCACGACCTTGTAATTTTTAACAATCTTTGTTTTGTGATTGGTCGTTGAGCTAATGACATTGTGCGCCCCTCGTGGTTTTAGAACCTCTAATTTTATGCTTGCTGTTTTTGGTTCTTATCACACTTGTTGAAAATGTTTGTTTTATTTTCAAGTATGACGTTCGAACCGAGTGCTCGTTGCGTGAGGCTTTTATACTGTTTGAAGCATTTTTGAGAGCGATTTGTCTTGTATGTTTACAAAGTAACAATTCGTATACTCGAGTGTTTTCTGTTTCTTGATGCTCGTTTGATAAGTGAGGTGACCTTCGAAACAGGACAGGTTCGCTTAAGGCGGTATGGCCTACCACCCGGCAGTCGTTGTTTTGATGAAATAAATCAATGACTGGAGAGTTTTGCATGTCCGCCGGTGACCTGGTACTTTAACTCGTTGTTTTGAATTTAAAGTTTTTCCTTTCTTTCCCTGGTATCATTGCTCGGTCGGAACGTATATCTTCTGTGTTGTTTTGCAGAGGGAGACCCGAGCATGAGAGTCCTAACTTTTACGCGGGGTATTTGTTAGAAGCAGTTCACATCCAAGAGATTGTTTATCAGAATGTGTGTCCAAAGTTGTGTTTCGGACAGAGAATAACGGATGAACGAAAAAATCAATTTAAGTTGAACGCACTGAGGTGTGAATCACCCATTGCGAGCTGGGGTTTTACCTAACATGTCGAGCAGTGATGTCGCAGTTGGTAGCGAGCATACTGAGGAGTATGTGAATATGTTGTATAGATTTCACTTATCCCTTTTAGTTTTTTGGATTTGGAGCGGCACGACTTTCCTTCTCCGTTGTAGTTGCCCTTTATTGAAGAGCATGAAGTTCGTTGTACTGAACTAATTATGTACATTAGAGTTGGTTGGCTTAGCTTTGCCATCTAAATGTAATACTTTTTAAGTTTTTCGGCATTCTAAGTTCTTGGAATTGTGCCTTTATGAAGGTCTTCGAGTTCGTAGGCTCCCGTTCCGATTTTCATCCGAACTCTGTAGGGTCCCTCCAAGTTGGCAGCGAGTTTTCCCTCTTCAGAGTCTTTCTGATTTTGCCGGAGGACGAGGTCGCCAATTTCGAATTCTCGTTTTATAACCTTCTTGTTGTGGCGAGCGGCTATTTTTTGTTTTAGCGTTATTTCTCGTAGGGCTGCATCGTTTCTGACTTCGTCGACAAATTTGAGTTCTTCACGTAGGTTTGCCGTGTTGGCTGGGAAGTCAGTGTCAGCGTTAGTTCGCCAAGTGAGTTCAGTTAGCTCAATGGGAACGACCGCTTCTATCCCATACGTGAGTCGAAAAGGTGACTCGCTAGTAGTAGAGTGGGGAGTAGTTCTATAGGCCCAGAGGACCGTGTGTAACTCCTCCGCCCAGTTGGTTTTGGCCTTGTCTAGCCTTCTTCGTATGCCTCGCAAGATGACCCTGTTTGCTGCTTCGGCGAGGCCGTAGCTTGGGGGTGTTCAACAGAGGTGAAGCTTTGTTTGATGTCAATGTTTCTCAGGTAGTCTTGGAATTTCTGATTGGTGAATTGAGTTCCATTGTCGGAGATTACTAGGGCCGGTACTCCGAATCTTGGCAAGATGTTCCTTTTGAAGAAACGAAGTACGTTTTTGGCTATGATTTTCGCCAGAGGTTCGGCCTCAATCCACTTAGTTGAGTAGTCGATTATTTGAGTTGTCCCGCAGCTATGGGGAATGGTCCCAGAAGGTCGATGCCCCACCATGATAAAGGCCAAGGAGAAACCAGAGATGTCAATTCAGCAGGAGCTGTGATGTCCATGTCTCCGTGTCGTTGACATTTGTCACACAAGTTGACATAATCTTTGGCGCCTTTCAGCATGGTGGGCCAAAAGTATCCTGCTCGTTGAACCTTTTTGGCGAGAGCTTTCGCACCAAGATGTTGTCCGCATATGCCATCGTGTATGTCGGCAAGGACTTCTTGGGTCTCGTTAGGTCCCAAACACTTGATAAGTGGTGTGATGAAACCCCTTTTGTATAGGACTCCTTCCACTAAAGTGAATGAGCAGGCCCTTCGTTTCAGCTTCGTTCTTTCATGGGGGTCAGAAGGGAGTTCTCCGCTAGTAATGTAGCGGGAAATGTCTTCTCCAGTCCTCCATCCCAATAAATGTGTTGACTTCGTGAAGTTGGGCTTCCTCCCTCTGGATGCTGGGCTCATTGAGGACTTCTTGGATTACACTTTTGTTTCAGTTTGCAGTCTGTGTGCTAGCGAGTTTTGAAAGGATATCTACTCGGGTATTTAGTTCGCGGGGAACGTGTGTTACCTCTACAGTTTCGAATTCTTTCATTTTCTCGAGTACTAGCTGGACGTATTATTGTAGATGCTCTTCTCGGACCTAGTACTCGCCAGTAACTTGTGAAGCCACTAATTGAGAATCAGTAATGATTTTTTACCTTTTTGGCTCCTAGATCCTGGGTGATTCGCAGGCCGGCTAAGAAGGCTTCGTATTCTGCAGTGTTGTTAGTTACAGGAAAAGATACCCCAAGGGAAATTTCAATGACGATACCTTCATTGTTTTCTATGATTACCCCGGATCCGCTTCCTTTAGAATTGGATGATTCGTCTACAAAGACAGTCCATTCTTATGTCTTTTCTTCCGCAGGGAAGGTCATTTTGGCAAGAAAGTCGGCGAACACTTGTGCCTTCAGTGACTTTCTGGATTCGTAATGTATGTCGAACTCGGATAATTCGAGTGACCAGTTCATCATCCTTCCAGCGACGACAGGGCGACCCAAAATTTGTCTAATGGATAGGTCGGTTCGGACTACAATTGTATGAGCCAAGAAATATTGCCTCAATCTTCGTGATGCGGTAAGGAGGGCGAGGGCTACCTTTTCGATCTTTTGATACCTTGTTTCTAGACCTAGCAAAGCTTTGCTGGTGAAGCATACTGGTTTCTAAATTTCTGGAGTTTCTCTAACTAGAACGGCGCTGACCGCGTCGGAGGAAACAAAAGGATAGAGGTATAGCACTTCACCTTGATCGGGCCGTGAGAGAACTGGCGGTGCGGAGAGGGTCTCCTTGAGATGTTTTAAGGCGGATTTGCACTCGTCATTCCACTCGAACTTCGTCTCCTTTCTCAAGAGTTTGAAGATAGGGAGAACATGTTGAGCGGATTTGGCAACGAATCTGGAGAGAGCAGTGAGCATACCGTTGAGTGTTTGGATGCACTTTTTAGAATGGGGTGTGGGAAGTTTCGTAAATGCCTGGCATTTATCTGGGTTCACCTAAATTCCTTTTTCTGTTAGGTAGAAACCAAGGAACTTACCCGCTTGAACTCCAAAAGTGCATTTTTTTGGGTTGAGTCGCATGTTGTATTTCCGAGTTTGTTCGAACACCCTCTTGAGATGGGCGGCATGATCAACCTCTTGATGGGATTTGGCAATCATGTCGTCCATGTATACCTCAAGAATGTCGCCCAGAAGTTCCTTGTCATAGACTTTGTTCATCATACATTGATAAGTAGCCCCCGCATTTCGTAGGTCGAAGGGCATTACGTTGTAGTAATAGTTCCCTGATTCGGTCATGAAGGTTGTTTTCTTTTTATCTTCTTCAGCCATGGGTATCTGGTTGTAACCAGAATAGGCGTCCATGAAAGATAAAAGTTTGTAAGAGGAAGATATATCTACAAGTTTATCTATGTTAGGAAGAGGATATGCCTTTAGGGAAGACCCTATTAAGATCGGTATAATCAACACACATACGTCATTTTCCATTAGATTTCTTGACAAGTACGACATTGCAGAGCCATGAAGTGTATTTGGCCTTAGAAATAAAATTTGCCTCTAGGAGGTCTTTTACAGCTTTTTCTGCAGCCTCTGATTTTTTAGGTGATTGCTTTCTACGTCGCTGAGCTACAGTGCTAACACCAGGGTCAACTGTCACCTCGTGACAAGCGACGTTTGGGTCGATTCTGGGCATGTCGGCTGCACTCCAAGCGAATAGATCAGCATTCTCCCTTAAGCAGGCGACCAGCTGTGCCTTGACAAGTTCAGGAAGATCCTTGCCGATCTTGAAGTTCTTCGAGGGGTCGTTTCCAAAAGGAACCAACTCGAATTCTCCATCACGAATAGGTCTAAGAAGTTTCGTGTTGAGCGAATCCTTCTTTTCCCTCTTTTGTTCCTTAAGATCCTCCTTGGTGAACCTGGGGTCGAGTTCGACCAAGTTTGCATCTAGAATGCTCGCAACAGCTTTCCCTTTGTCTTCAGCAGGTTTGCTGGATTGGGAAACCGAGTTCTGGGTTTTATTTTCCTGAAGGTGTTGGCCATTGATGCTCAGGCGAGCAGAGGAATGGCTGAATTTGAGGCCCCACCGGGAAGGTTGACGCCAAGGGTGGTCTTGCTCCGATGTTGGAATTGGAGGGGACTAGGAGGTTGACGCTCATGAGCTCTTCAAACTTTCTCTTCATGCTTCCTACGGAAATGATCGTTCCTCCTGTGATGACGTTGGCGGAGGGAAACTGTTCCCAGGTGCATGAGTAGGGTATGATGTCCATGTTGTCAAGGAAATTACCCAAATGCTCCACGGACATGGCGACTGTCTTGTCCGCTTCGTTGCCATCGGCGATGAGCTCAATGGTCTTTCTCTCCGACTCAGGGTTCTTGATGAACTATTTGAGCCACCCTCATTGAATGAGGAGTTCAATATCATCCTTCAGATGGATGCAATCGTCAGTGACATGCCCATGATACTTGTGGAATCGACAATATTTGATTTTGTCGATTCCTTTCCTCTCCTATGAAGGAGCCTTTGGTGGCTTGATGCCAGCTTCCGTCAGATCGGCTACTGCGATCTCGGCGAAGATCTTTTCCCTGGACATGGCCAAGGGTGTATACTTGGTGAAGCGACCGTTGGGTCCTTTGCCTCCACGAGCTACTTTGCCTTCCTTATTTTTCTTATGAAAGGGCTTTTTGGAGGATTCAGCAGCAGGCTCCTCCTTCCTGGATTTGTTGAGGTTGTCCGCGTACAGCTCTTCTTCGTATCTGATGTAGATCTTTGCGTTCGCTAGGAACTCGTAGAGTTCTTGGGCAATCCAAGCGGACAGCTTTCTTGACGTCTGTGCCTTCGCGCAGACCTTTGGCAATGAGGTACCGCTTCATTGTTTCGTCGACACCTCTTACTTGCACAGCTTCTTTATTGAACTTTTCGATGTAATCTCGAAGAGGTTTGCTCTTTCCTTGAACAATAGCTTCAAGGGATGCCACCGTCTTTGGATGTGTCCTTGAAGCAGTGAAGTGGGTCGTGAACTCGTCACAGAGATCGCTCCATGAGTCAATGGAGTTTCTCCGTAGGTTCTTGAACCACGTAACGACTCCTCGTCTTAGAGCGGTGACAAAGAGTTTGTATTTCACAGTGCCTTGCACCGATCGGTATGTGAGAACTGCCTCAATGTTCTCAATGTGTTCATCTGGATATGTTGTTCCGTCGTATGAATCCATTTGAGGAGGCTTCTCTAGTCCGCGGGGGATAGGAGCTTCTCGGATGCGCCGTGTGAACGGACCGTAAGCATTACGGTCATTCCGGGCATCGCGGTTGTCCTCGGAACTAGAAGGGGACCAAGAGCGTCTGTTGCGCCTTGGTGGGGATATCCTTGGAGGGGATCATCTTGGAGGAGATTGTCTGGGTGACCTCCTTATGGTCGACCTCCTGGTGTGGCTTGGAGATCTGACGCTTACTGAATGTCGAGCGGATCTAGAACGTGATTGGCGAGGGCTCCTTCCTCATCTGCTAGGTGTTCAGTAAGGAGTCCGTTTAGTTCGTACTAGCGGGCGTGCTTGCTCCAGATCCATCAGGCGTCGGTTCTGTTCCTCGATTAACGACGTTTGTCGTTGAACCGTGCGGATTAGGTTATTGACGAGGGCACCAGTTGGCGTGGCATCTTCTGGCGTCTCTGTAGGTCGTGGATGACCTTGTAAAGGCCTTTCTTGGAGAGGAATTATTTGTATAGGTTCCTCACTGGGTGTACCCACAAGGGAAGGTGAAGATGTCATTCCATCGCGTTGAGGGTCACGAACTTCACTTTGTATCTGTGAGCTGGCACCGTTGGCGGTCATGGTAAAATTTTGGAAAGCTTTGGTTTTTAGTAAAGTAAAAACGGGGAGAGCTTTTATTTCCCACAGACGGCGCCACTGATCGTACCTGATCAGAAGGTGACTGTCGGTGCTTTAAATGCGGTGGTTTGAGTGGTGGTAGAATGCGTCAAGAGTGCTTCTTGGAACGGCGGGGGGGGGGGGGGGGGGGGGGGGGAGGGACGGGG
>Ga0228711_1008292_pt1 | contig 14646 bp, 5 predicted proteins | sample MedpolnodulmetaG_2_FD_177996 | JGI IMG/M metagenome (GOLD analysis project Ga0228711, IMG submission 177996) | Root nodule microbial communities from Medicago polymorpha collected in Santa Monica, California, United States - brown nodules | ecosystem: Host-associated > Plants > Roots > Nodule...
AAAAGATGAAGTAACAAAGCCTTCTGAACCAAATTATGCTGCTCAAGGATGGGAATTGAACCAACATGAAAATAATGAAACAAACTCCTGGGATCGGTATTGGGCTTCTGTTGGTGAACGTGCAAAAGAATATGGATGGCAAAATGGCCAGAATAATTCTCAAAGGTTGATTCAGAGGGAGCACTATGGTAGCAACTTGCATAACAAGTATCAAGGAAGAAATGGTAGGAGTGGTAATTGGGGAACATGGGATGGATATAACAGAAAGAAAGAAAACAACATGTCTTGGTCTAAGAACCCTGGATATCATTATGGCACTAGCGAGTATCAGATGAATAGAGGAAGAGGAAGAAATGGAGGAAGAGGTGGAGGAAGGAGGGGAAATTTTACTTATGCAGACAAGGTAGCTACTCCAAGTGCATGTTAAATGAAGATCAGATGCCTTGGACTGCAAGAAAGGACTCCTATGAATCTGCTAAAGGGCCAGTTTTGTAAAAGTAGCTGAGGATATAAGTTTTGTTATCTAGGTATTATATATGTGATATTATATCATATAAGAACAATGCCCTTTTCAATATTGTTGCATCCATCCAATAACTATACGGTCTTTTGGTGCTTGTAGGTTAAGAAATATAATTTTTGTGGTGACCGATGATCCAATGCATTAGTAATGATATTATTGAAATAAGAAATGTGCAATTAAAGTTAAATAAGGCTAAATTTTTTCATTCATCACTCTTTGATATATTTGCTCCTTTGTGCATACAGTGGTACCAGGAAAAAACTAATAATATCTATGACTATATAGAAACTCCTAATATGATGACTCAAGGACTACGATTTACATTGTGTATCTTATCATTTGAATTTGTGCTCCATGGAAGATGGTGTTGAATGATAAGAAGAATTATTAAGATTCATTATAAACTTAGTTTTTGATTGCCCTTTGTAAACCAGTTCTATTATGAAATATTTATCTTATTCATTAGTCAAAGAATGTTCCAATTACAAGGTACTGTAATGTAAATGATGAATTGCCTTTCGTAGAATAAACAAGGAGTTCAGTTTTTTTTTTCTTCGCATAAAACCATCTCCAAGATTGATTCTTTATGTAGTCTACCACTTCGACATTATGCTCTTTTCGCACCTCCTACAGTGGTGGTGAATGATGGTTCACTTGGTTGTGATAACCTTTTTTATGCTATTTTGGATTCTAGTGGGACAGTAACTTCACTTGATAATCAAATAACTTACAACACAAACTTGTCCTTGGTTTATCATGTGAAGAGAGGGACACAAAAAGATTTGGAAAGATAACCTGAAAAAATTGAAAAGGAGTAAAATGTTTGATTAGTATAAAAGAATATAGTACATAGACAAATATGTGTCATAATTGTAATAAGCATCATAAAAAGGGATTTGTACCGTCTCCGTGAACTTTAACTCTGTTGGTAGGGAGACTGAATAGAATATGTAGGGGTCGAAGTTCGAACTCCAAACACCTTATTTATTCACTTTTAAAAAAATGAATTTCTATTCGATAAACAACTTGAAAAAAAATAGTATGTGATAGTTATTTCAAAAAGCAATTACATACAAAATATATATATATATGAAAAATGATGAATTTTTATTGGATCAGATATATAACCATTTTTACCGAATGCATAACTATTAAACTCATCATTTTAAATTGTCAAATTGTCAATGTGAATAAATGGGTGTTCGGGGTTGAAATTCTGACGTCTGCATATATTATACAATGTCTCTATCAACTGATTTAAGCTCACATAGACAACGTCAACACCAACTTATTAAAGACTAACTTGCCTATGAAATCAATGTCAACTTGTGAATAAATTTAAATTTATGTGTAATTGTAATCGCGAGTAAGTAAATTATTGACAAATTAGTCCTTTTAGATATCTAAATTTCATAAGAGGAAATTGAGATTTTGAGTAGCTCATGGTTTAAGCAATGAAATTACATATATACTAAAATAACAATTAACACATATACTAACCTTTTGTCAACAAAAAAATTAACATATATACTAACCTTTGTCATTTTAAAAAAAAAAAGAACTTTCTTAGAGGAAAAGTTGGTAAAATGAATATTTTAAATCTGTTGTCAAAAAAAATAAATTAACATATATATTAACCGTTGTCATTTAAAAAAAAAAGATCTTTCTTAGAGGAAAAGTTGTAAAATGAATATTTTAGCTAATAGTTTAAAATTCATAATTTCACATAAATATTTTTGTTAATTCTAAAAAATGAGATACTATACCATTTTAAGCCATGGTTACCAATATTATACAAATTTTCCTAATCACTCAAAAAAGTAAATGTGAATGAAGTAAAACAGTAGAAAAAGACAAAAGGAAAGTGAAAAACATGTGCTATAAATACATAGACAAACACAAATCATCATCATCATGTTCTTCTCCTTCTCTCTTTCTGAAATTTGTGTCTGTTTATTCCTTTTCCCAAAATTTGTTCTTTTTTTATTCAATTGTGTGGTCTTTTCTCTCTTTTCAATTACCTCTTTTGGGTCTTTCTCTTTTGCTTCTTGAAATGGCTGATTGGAGAAGAAATCAAAGGATCAGCAATCATCATCAAGTGGGTCAGTGGAGATCCTCCTCATCCTATAACGGAAAACCACCATTGTGTTAGTTTCGTTTCACTTTATCTTTCTTTCCTTTGGTTTTATTATTCTTACATTGCATGGATCACTTTTTTACGTCTAAGGCATACTTGAATTGATATGCATATCATGATCAATGTTTTGAAATAATAGTCATGCTAACTTGTTCTCCAATGGCAATGACACATTTTTTAAAAGATAAGTGTTATAATGAAAAAATTAATATTTTTAAAAAATATTGAATACATAACTTTCAAGAAAGTATTTTTATATTTAATATCTTGACATGTGCCTTGTTAACATTTTTCTTAAAATAATTGATGTCGCATACATTTTGAGTCTCTGATGTATCACTCATTTTATACTAGTCATAGGTTTAAAAAATGTATTTGGATTTTAATTTTGCTTAGGACGAGTTTTGGTTTGATGGTTTCATTATGAAACCCTATCTCCTTTGTGTGAAAAATCTTAGAACTTGTATTTTGTAAAATATATATGATGGAGGGTTTAGGTTTTATTTCCTTGTCAACACAAGTAACAAATAGCCTCAATAATTGAAGAGAGTGTCACTATGGACATGAACTTTAACTACACTTTTATTTATATCTACAAATTAAATCGTTTGGATGCGCATTTAAAATATCCCTAAGTCATTCAATAATTGAATACGAAATCCAAACAGTTATTTTTTTTACGATAGTCACACGATTTGCAATTTGTTTTGGTACGTGGTACGAATTCAATGTAAAAACCCAGTTTCTTTGAGATTTTTGATTAAATCCGTTTAGATCTGGCCATTAAATAAGTATTTATTCTTCTCCATGAGTTTTGCCTGTTTTTCATTTTTTTGACACGTTATGTTAGAATTACATTATAGTTTCATGCAATCTCAACGTGATAATAGGTTATCACCTTAATTATTAATTGATTCTATTTATTCCTTTTGGTTTGCAGCTAAAAGGTTTTCATCAGTGCCTTTGTGGGAAAAGAAGTTTTGTGCTAAGGTTGGCTTAGTTCCGTGGCAGAGACTAATAGAAGGCAAGAGGTTTATGTTTCTGCATCAAAAAGTGATCAACTGGGACGACTCTGCTGTCAAAGAGGCATTCGACAATGCGAAAAACAGGTTTTGGGCTGAGATCAATAGCTTTCCCTGCGACATACCATTGCCTGATCCTAACATTCACATCGACGATGTGGATTCAACCGCAAGTGTCGACCCTGAACTTTATCTGGATGTCGAAAATGAAGCAGTGGCCAGTGACAATATGGAAGAAAAATGCGACGTGACTCTAATTATTGATAATTCTCTCCTAGTGAAGAAGTCCTTTGCCGATCTTGGAATCATACCTACTGGATGGGGGGACGAAGAGGAAAAAGATGAAGTAACAAAGCCTTCTGAACCAAATTATGCTGCTCAAGGATGGGAATTGAACCAACATGAAAATAATGAAACAAACTCCTGGGATCGGTATTGGGCTTCTGTTGGTGAACGTGCAAAAAAATATGGATCGCAATATGGTCAGAATAATTCTCAAAGGTGGATTCAGAGGGAGCGCTATGGCGGCGACTTGCATTACAAGTATGAAGGAAGAAATGGTCGGAATGGGAATTGGGGAACAAGGGATGGATACAACAGAAGGAGAGAAAACAACATGTCATGGTCTAAGAACCTTGGATATCATCATGGCACTAATGAGTATCAGATGAATAGAGGAAGAGGAAGAAATGGAGGAAGAGGTGGAGGAAGGAGGGGGAGTTTTACTTATGCAGACAAGGTGGCTACTCATAGTGCATGGTATAATTGAAGATCAGATGCCTTGGACTGCAAGAAAGGACTCCTATGAATCTGCTAAAGGGCCAGTTTTGTAAAAGTAGCCAAGGCTATAAGTTTTGTTATCTAGGTATTATATATATATATGTGAGATTATATCATATAAGAACAATGGCTTTTTCATATATTGTTGCATCCATCCGATAGCTATATGGTCTTTTGGTGCTTGTAGGTTAAGAAATATTTTTGTGGTGACCAATGATACAATGCATTAGTAATGATATTATTGAAATAACAAATATGCAATTAAAGTTAAATAAGGCTTTTTTTATTTTTTTATTCTTGACTCTTTGATTATCTTTTTCAAGATGTTGTTGAATGATAAGAAGAATTCTTAAGATTCATTATCCCGCTCCCAAACTCTTAGTTTTTGATTGCCCTTTGTAAACCATTTGAAACTTGTTTATCTATTATGAAATATTTATCTTATTCATTAGTCAAAGAAAGGTTCCAATTACAAGACTGTAATGTAAATGATGAATTGCCTTTCGTAGAATAAACAAGAAGTTCAGTCTTTTTTTTGCAAAAAACCATCTCCAAGATTGATTCTTTATGCAGTCTACCACTTCTTCGACATTATACTCTTTTCGCACCTCCTACCGTGGTCGTGAATGATGGTTCACTTGGTTGTAATAACCTTTTTTTATGCTATTTTGGATTCTATTTAGTCAGCATTTGAGAAAGTAGGTGGAGGGTCATCGAACATAGTTGTATATTAGCAAAGTGGTTGGCCTTCATCTGGTGGGACAGTAACTTCACTTGATAATGTAATAACTTACAACACAAACTTGGTTTATCATGTGAAGAGAGGGACACAAAAAGGTTTGGAAAGCCCATTTAGACATGTGTGTTTTCCATATTCAGGCATGGCAAAAAAATCCGTATCTGCGTATCTGTCCGAACCCAAATTAATTTGACATGTTTTCTTCTATTTGATTGAGATTGGTCATTAGTTTGAGTTTTTTCCGATTTCAAAATATGGTATGACTATGAGCACAGATAATGATAAAAGGTAATCCAAAAATAAATGCATATTGAAATTATTAATTTTTTTGAAAAATTAAATTATTTTTCTTAAATGATGAGATTTTGTTTCCATACGAAAAATAATAATACATTAAAAGTAAAACAGAGAGAAATGAAAATAATTCCAAAAATAAAAATGAAAATAAAGAAATAGCATAAAGCAAAAAATGAAAAGTAATAATAATTTAAAGAAAAAAAAGGATAGATTATCACCAGTCAATGTTATAATGTTTTCTTTAAAGAAAGAACATTATTATATATATTTTTGACAGACATTATTATTAAATTTTATACGATGAAAAATATTTTGTTTCTATAGAAGAATAATATTAAAAAGAGTAGTGATAATTCTACAACCATATATGATAACTTTGATGACAACTTTCATTTTCTCTTTTCTCATTGGTCCAAAATAATAGAGAGAGAAAAAGGAAGAGAGAGAATAAGAATATAATAAAAGTATGAGAAAGAAAGTTGTCAAAAAGTGGTTGTACAAATATCATTTCTCTATTAAAAAAGAGCGTAAAAGGGAGAAACATTTAATTTTATTCATCTAACCATTGGAATACAAGTTTTTATTGAGTAGATAAACTCTACAAATTTGTTTATAAATATTTAAAACTTTACACAAAGTTATTAAAAAAGGTTATTACATTGTAGGTGTACAATTATTTTACACATGTATACAGTGATGTGTTGTAACATCAATTAATGAATATGAAAATACATGAGTTGTCATATTCATTAATTAATGTAACAACACATTATTGAGTGCATGTGTAAAATAATATTACACTATCAGTGTCTATTAAGTAAACAATCATCTTTATCTTTTCTTCTCTTTTTTCTCAAAAAAAAAAAATCATAATTTATCTTTATTTTAGGAAATCTTTATCTTTTAATATGTGTGACGATGTTATTATAATATATAAATTATCTATGATAATAATTTTAATATATATCTATACCATTGTATATAGAGGTTACTCCAAAATTAACTACCTAACTACTTTTTGTAGATAGCTACACCATAATGATAGAAAACATTTGGAAAATAATTACATATTATGTGTAATTCTATAACGAATTTTTCATTAACAGCGTATTTTTTCAAATAAAATTAAAATGAAAAACATGCCAATTGATTATTCAAAGTAAAATTTAATAAGTTTAGATAACATAGATATTATAAAACAACATAAATAAATATATATTTTTTAAAGTAGATATAAAAATTGCGAATAGACGGTCATATTTTTTGATAGACAGTCATGTTGGTGCCCTCTTTTTTACTGGTAAGATATACAAGTGATTTGATATTGAGATAAAAAAATTAAAGAGTAAAGTGATAAAAAAAAAATAGAGTTAAATCATCGTAAAATTAAGAACTATAATAAATATCATTCAATTTTATTTTTTGAGAGGTGTCGTTTCAATTTTTTTATAGCAAGAGTTATTTAAGATATTTATATAATGGATATTTTAGCTAATAGATTATATTTTCAAAATTTTACATAGATATATTTGTTAATTCTCAAAAGATACGTTTAGCAATTGAAGTACAAATTTTTTTATTCACTGAAAAGAGTAAATGTGAATGAAGTGGAAGAAAAAGCAAAAGACAAAAACAAAAGGAAAGTGAAAAAACAAAACATGTGGCATGTGCTATAAATACAAAACAAGTACAATGCGTATGGATATATCTTGTGGAAGCAAGAACAACCTCGGAACGCTTCTTCTGTCCTTGTTTTTGTTCCAACATCATCATCATGTTCTTTCTATGATTCCTTCTTCTCATCACCTTCATATAATCTATCTCTGAAATCTGTGTCTTTCTCTTTCTGAAATCCCTTTTCCCAAAGTTTCTTAATTTTTTTTTTAATTTAATTGTGTGTTCTTCTCTGTTTTCGATAAAGCTTTTTGAATTACCTCATCTGGGTCTTTTTCTTTTTCTTTTGATTATTGAAATGGATAATTGGAGAAAAAACCAAGGGATCAGTAATCATCATCAAGTGGGTCACTGGAAATCCTCATCATCCTATAAAGGAAAGCCACCTTTGGGTTAGTTCCATTTTTTTCTCTTTCTTCAATTTTATTCATTGTTCAGTTGTTGCATGGATTACTCTTCATGTTTTTTGTCAAACTGTTTCTTTTAGGCATAGTAGAATTGATATACATATCATGATCAGTGATTTAAATAATTGGTGTCACAATTGTGTTGTGGAGACAGTAAAAAAATCTTGATATACTGTTGCAGTTGGATTTTTTTAAAACTTTGATTATGATCACCCTACTTTTGAATATGTTCAATTGGGGTGTTAATTTAAAAATTGGCTGGTTTTGAATGAACAATTTTGGTAGGTTTGAAGAATATATTTTAAATTTTATTTTAATTTTGCTTAGGATGAGTTTTGGTTTGATGGTCTCAATATGAAAAGCATGCCTCTTTTGTGAGAAGAGGCTTACAACATGTATTTTGTATTTGTTTGTGTTGTTTGTGTGTGTGTGACTCATGTGATAGGGACATGAAATGTTGTAAAATGTGATGGAGGGTTTAGGTTTCATTTCCTTGTCAACAATAGTTGAAGGGAATTTCACGAAGGACATGAATTGATGTCATTTCTTTGGTTGGTAGGTTGTTAGGTTGTAATTTCTTGTTTTTGGTGTTTTGCATGTTCATCAGGTTGGTTGGTCCCTACGTCATTTAATTATTGAAATGTACAGGGTTGATAGATAACTATGTTTCTGTTTGTGTGCCAATTATGTTCTGTAATCACTTTTGTCTGTGCTGTGCTTTGATTTCATGTCGTCTATCGTTATGTTATTTCTAATTGAATCTCTAGTAATCGAATCTTGATATGACACATTGTTAACCAAACCCTACCTCATTAAATTGAAGATGCTTACAGGAAGCTAACTTTCCTTTCTTTAGTCTATCTTTTGTACATGAAACCATTTTAAGTTTGGTCAAATTTGATCTGAAAATGGTCTTGATTTTGCCAATGTTCAAGTAGGTATCTATTGGTAAGAATCAGATCCCCCAATAATGTGTGACATCATTGAATTGAAATAGCATAATCCAAAGATACTAACTCAGTATGCCGTGTATTGAAAATGTCAAGGTATCTGGTAATTAAATCTTTTGGAGGCGTTACGTCATTCAATTATTGAATAGGAAAGCTTAGTCGTTGATCCTTTGGATCTTCCGCTATGTAAAAACCCAGTTTGTTTTGGTTTTTGAACTAAAGCTGTCTAGATTTTTCCATTCAATAAATAACTGTTTATTCTTCTCCACAAGTTTTGCATGTTTTTCACTCTTTTGCCACATTATGCAAGAATACATTTTGAGTGTCATGCTATCTCGTTGTGATTATAGGTTATCCCTTAAATTATCAATTGATTCTATTTATTCCTTTTGGTTCGCAGATAATAGGTTTCCAACAGCGCCTTTGTGGGAAAAGAAGTTTTGTGAATCGGTTGGCTCAGTTCCATGGCGAAAGGTAATAGAAGGCAAGAAGTATATGTATCTGCATCCCAATGTGGTAAACTGGGATGACTCTGCTGTCAAAGAGGCATTTGACAATGCAAAAAACAGGTTTTGGGCTGAGATTAACGAATTTCCCTGCGACATACCATTGCCTGATCCCGACACTCACATTGATGATGTAGATTGGAATGCAAATGTCGACCCTGAACTTTATCTGGATGTGGAAAGAGAAGCAGAGGCCCGCCGCAACATGGAAGAAAAAGGCGAGGCATCCGTGATTCTTGGTAGTTCTCTTCTCTTGAATCAGTCCTTTTCCGGTCCTGGATGGGGACCTACTGGATGGGGGGACGAAGAAGAAAAAGAAGTAACTAAGCCTTCTGAACCGAATTATGTTGCTCAGGGATGGGAATCAAACCAACATGAAAATAATGAAACAAACTCTTGGGAACAGTATCGTGCTCCTGTTGTTGAACATTCAAAAGAATATGGTTGGCGAAATGGCCAGAATGATTATCATGGATGGAATCAGACGGAGCAATATGGTGCTGACTTGCATAACAAGTATCAAGGAAGAAATGGCGGGCATGGAAATTGGGGAGCATGGGACGGATATTACAGAAAGAGAGAAAACAACATGTCGTGGTCTAATAACCCCGGACATTATCATGGCACTAATGAGTATCAGATGAATAGAGGAAGAAGAAGAAGTGGAGGAAGAGGAGGAGGCGGAGGAAGAGGTGGAGGAGGAGGAAGGAGGGGAAATTTTTCTTATGCGGAAAAGGTAGCTACTCCTGGTGCATGGTAAATGAAGATCAAGTGCCTTGGACTGCATGCAAGGACTCCTATGAAGCTGCTAAAGGGTCAGTTTTGTGAAAGTAGCTGAGGATATAAGTTTTGTTATGTAGGTATTATATATGTGATATTATATCATATAAGAAGTATGGTCTATAGGTGTAATTTATAGAGTATGAAATGTTTTTATGGTGAGCCATGATTCAGTACATTAGTACTGGTATTATTGAAATATAAAATATGCAATTACAATTAAATGAAGCTAAACTGTTTCATTCTTGTCTGTGATATTTGGTCCTTGATGCAGACATTGGTACTAGGGAAAAAACTACTAATCTTGTCTTATTACTAACATTTGACAACTAGAGAAACAGTAAAGCACTTAAATCTTCTTGGAGGCTGATAGATGGTATAGTTTCTATATTGAAGAAAATTAACTCCTAAATGTCTCCTTCCTTATTACTCCAAATAGTGTTTGCATCAAATATCTTAAGGCCCCGTTTGGTGCACACATAATAATAAAGTTTTTGTTGAGTTTAGGGTGTTACATTTTTATTTTTTATTTTTAAATTGTGACATTACCCACTCCATTTTTTTATTTTTGATGTTTTAGCTCTCAGCATAGTCTTAAAGAGTAATTAAAGCATAGAAATATTTGTATGATTTGGACTAAAATGTCTTTATTTATAATTAAATTCACATGTGATAAGTTAAAGGTCACAATTCCTTTAATAGTTTTATGGTGAGTTTTCCAACAAGGGTAAACTTGGGAAAAAAGTAATAAATAAATTAAAACATCAAATATTTTGAAATATAGTTGAAGTTCTAAAACATCAAAAGAAAAAAAAGATGGAGAGAGTATAAGATATCAACGTTCAGATGAGCGTGCTTGTATGTCAGCCTTTTTTTTATTGTGTAAATGGTGTTAAATTATCAATAATTATTTTCACGAACAAAAATAAAATAACAAAATTATTTATTAATTTGAATAGTTTAAGTGTTTATTTGTTTTAGATATGATTATATATGTTTGTCATCTAAGAGAAATTATATTTGTACAACCATTTTTTGACAACTTTTGAACAACTCTTTCTCTTACACTCACATGTGTTTTTATTCCCTCTCTTCTTTTTCTCATTATATTGTTTATGTCCAATAAAAAGAGTGGAAAAGTGGTTGTCACACAAGTTATCAAAAATCAATTAAACAAATATCATTTCTCTTTTTTTTAAGTGAAATATCATTTCTCTAATTACAAACACCTATACTTGTTAGAAATAATATTTTCGTCATTATCTTTCTGTGATTTTTTTTGTCCTTTTCTATAAGATCCTTCTTAAATTTACAATATACATTAATTATCTTTTCACAAAAGTACCCATAGTTAAATAAACAGAATTAAAGACTAATCATTTTTATCTCTTAATAATTTCATGATAATTTTGGAAAAAAATGTATATTGCATTTGATCTGTTAACATTAAATATTAGAATGAACAACAGAAGATAGAACATCACAACACAAGACAAAACAATTCATGACAAACTTATATGGTTTTGAATATTTTTTTTGTTTTATACGGTTTTTGATGGATAAGAGTGTATTTTGGTATTTTAAATAACTTGTACATTAGACAAAAAGTTGTGATGTAGTTTTATGAGGGACAAGAATTTCAGTTTTGTCTTCTCCCTTGTCTTTCAGTCTGTCTTGTCTCTAAAACAATTTTACAAATTAAACGTTGTACAACTAAAGTTGTCATGTCATATCATTTATTTTTAAACAAATCAAATACCAACTACTTCCTTAATTCCTGTGTTTTGATGAAAAAGATCTTATACATTTTTAAGCAAATCAAACACATCCTCTTTACCAACTACATACCTTTAAAAGATTTAAAATCATGAGGTTCTTCATAAAGAAAATTATTTACGTGCATTTTCTTAATTTTTTTGGTATTGTTCACAACTAGCTACAGTTTCTTTTCCTAAGTTTTTTATAACCACAATAAGTGTATTTTAAGTATAAAAAAAACAACACAAGAAGCACCTTAAGAAATATATGCAAATTGTTTGTTCAATTATATATTAGGCTTAATTATAAGAATGGTCCCTTAACTAATTATGAGATTTGATATTGGTCCCACAATTAATTTTCAGTTTGGTCCCATAAATTTCCTCCGTCAGTCAAATAAATCCATTCTGTTAATTTTTGTTCAAAAACGTTAACATTCATCTTCCTCCTTCATCATCTTCATCCTCAAGCCCAAAAAATTCATCACCTTCATACACAAACCCAAAAAAATTCATGAATTTATTCTCAAAATCCCAAAAAAACTCAAAAATTAAACTCATAATCTTATCTTCATCATTCAAAATTAAAACAAATTTAAAAACAAAAAACCTTCAAACAACAATAACATAAATTCAACCCAAATTAACAAAAGTTATACCCATAAATTAAAGCAACAAATTGCAAATTTAATTTTGCCAAAAAAAAAAGCAAATTTAACTAATTAACCTAAATCATAACTAGGGGTGTTCAAAACCGAATCAACCCAAACCGCAAACTGCAAAAAACCACATATGATTCGGATGTAATCGGATCATTTTCTTACTCAACCGCATGGTTTGGTTTGGTTTGCGGTTTTCATTTTACCAACCGAATCAAACCAAACCAAACTGCAACATAAGAAAAATATTAATTAAACATATGTCACCTAGACCAATACTCTTATAAACTATGAAAACTTTTATAAAATGACATATTTTTTCTCTTGTTTAGTTCCTTCTTTGCTTTTTATTTCAAAAACGTGTTTATGTGATGCTTGTACTTTTAGAGAATGATAAAATCTTAGTATTTTGCATTTTTTACAAAATATGATTACTTTTTCTTCACGTTTTTAACTTGCTCTATGTCGTTGGAAACATTGTAAAATAAAAATTAAATTGTAATGTTTGATGAAATTTAAAACATTGCGAAAAATATGTTGCGTTTCGGCTTTTTAACTTAATTTTAATGTTTTAAACAAAAAATTATATCGTCTCGAAAAAACCGCACTAACCGATCCATTGGTTTGATTTGGCTTGGTTCGGATTTTGTTTTTAAAGTCAACCGAACCAAATCAAACCGTATGTTTTTTTATCTGCGGTTCGGATGAATTTTACTCTCAAAACCGAACCAAACCGCACCGCGAACACCTCTCATCATAGCAACAGCAACAGCAACACACCCTCTCCCTCTTTCCCCACACCACTCACTTATCTTCTTCTCCCTCGTCTATCTTCTCACCAGAACAACCCCAACCTCTATTTAATTCCAAAATATGAAAAAAAATCCTTGATGAAATCAACGATTTGCAATCATCGAAATTCATCTTAGATTCACATCAATTGGTATTATTGAGGCATAAACTCGAGTTTGATTTCAATTTTTCAAAAAGAAAATCTGCAAATTTTCCCAATATTTTTTCTTCAATTCTTGCGTTAGGAAACTTATAGGATCAAACTGAAAAGAAAATTAATTGTGGGACCAATGCAAAATCTCATTATTAGTTAAGGGACCATTCTAGTAATTAAGCCTATATATTAAAAAGCAAATAATAAAGAAAATGGAGGATAAAAAACCAATTATTATTTTTTGCTTTAAAAAGAATAGAAGAGTATATGGTACGTGGACGAATGATTCACAAATATTTAATAACTTTTTTGGCGGATAATTGCCACGAAAATAGTTTACTATTGAATTTGTCGTGTGTTTCCAATGTGTTACACTATAACATTGGTGACGCACTTCACCGAAAAAAGAAAAAAAGTAATAGAATAAGATATTTAACCCTTCATAATCTATGATACACGAGTTGAGCTAGACTTTGTGTACTCTTCCCTAGCATTAGGAATTAGATTAGATGCCTGAAACAATTAACAACCAGCCATGCCTTATAGGTATGCATTTTACCATTCATGGCAGTCATCTTTGTGAAGAACCACTTGAACCATATAAGATTGATCCCTTGAGCGGCTCAATCAAAGTCCATATTTGGTTAGTGTACGTGAAATACATTTCAGATTTCATGACCTTAATCCATTTCTCAGATTTAGGGCTAGTAATAGTTTCTTGGTAAGCACTCATCTTAACTCATTGGCAATTAGAGGTGTCAAATATGCTGGTATGACCTAAAAGGTCTGACAACATAAATGAGTCAGCCTGACCCAACCTATTTATAAGTGGGCCCTATATTTTAGAGCGAAGTTTGATCCATGTGAGCAATGGCCAGCAAAACCCATTTATTTTTCATTTTTGACTTATTTACTCTTTTCTTATGACTTTTTTATATATTAGTTTCTCACAATTATCTATTTGCCAAAATATGGCTAGATGAACATATAAATAATTTTTTAATTAATATTGAATAAATTAAATTCTAGATTTATTTCTTTAATTGAATCAAATTAGTAATTTATAATGTATAAGCTTTATAAAGGTTAGCTTAATTTATCCATATTTATTAAGTGTACATATTTAAATATCTTTTTATTATTAATTTTGAAATTAGTTGATATTTATTTTTGAATGTAGTATTTATTAACAAAATCAAATGGAAATATTGATTGTGGGCCAACCTGAAGCCCAGTGGGCTAGCCCTGCTCAACCCAATTTTTGTATGGACCAAATGGAATAGGACCAAAAATGCCCGAGTACATCTGGGCTAGCTCTTTTAAGGCCCAACCCAAAATTAATACAGGAATGATAAATAGACACAAAACAACAAACACAGATACGACACCATATACGTATTGCACTGTTCACTGATTTTTTTTTCCTTCCTTTCTCACTCACCCTCTTCCTCTGTTAGTGTTACTTTCTC
>Ga0228711_1008293_pt1 | contig 14644 bp, 11 predicted proteins | sample MedpolnodulmetaG_2_FD_177996 | JGI IMG/M metagenome (GOLD analysis project Ga0228711, IMG submission 177996) | Root nodule microbial communities from Medicago polymorpha collected in Santa Monica, California, United States - brown nodules | ecosystem: Host-associated > Plants > Roots > Nodule...
TTTCTCACCTTCAGTATCATGCAAAAAACTACACATTTACGATTCACTTAAAAAAATAAGAAAAAAAAAAAATTACCACAAGCAAGCTCATGTAACCACCAACGACACCAACATGTGAGTTGGTGGTAAGAGAAAGCTGCTCATACAGGAAAGCAAGTCTCATCCCTCCCCATGACCACTCGCCTAACTCATCCAAATTCCGAATTGCAAGCAGCCACAACAGATTAACGGTTATGTTGTTCTTGCCGGCAAAAAGGGTGCAGCCAAGCAAGAGCAACAAAAACGCCTTAACACAGACGGGTCTAACAAGACTTTGCTCCACCTCCTCCGCCTCTAATAAATCCTCCACCAACTGGTTACACGTATTCAGCAGCTCCTCATAACATTGTTTTAGGGTTGTGTAACTGACATGAGCGCCCAAATGTTTATTCACCTACTCCACCACATCCTCCACCGTAAAAAATAGCCCATTCTCCATCAGTTCTACGCCCCGGTCATGAGATAACTCATCCTCCTCAATGAGCCTTCTAGCGATGGGGATGTCTAGAAGGCACGCCACATCATCTAGTGTGACGGTCATCTCCCCAATAGGCAGATGAACATTGTTGGTCTCCTCATGCCTTCTCTCAGTCAAAGCACAAACAAGGCCAAGAGAGATGCTTTCGTACCCAGTCTTAAGGATGGGGTAAGACCAGAAGCATTCACCGGGTCCCAGAACCAACGGTTATCATCTACTTGCAACGGTAATGACAAGCTATCAAGCTTAAGTTTCTTCCTGTGTGAGACATTGGTCATCTTATGGTCCATTTGCAACTAAAATACAAAAAAAAATTAAATAAGTAAAAAAACATGAAATATTCAAAGTAAAAAAAAATGTCACGTATGCTAATAAACACCGTTAAAAAAAAAAGAAAAAAAAACATGAAATATTCTAAGTAAAAAGAAATGCCACGTATTCTAACAAACACCGTTAAAAAAATAATAAGTAAAATAAACATGAAAGATTCTAACATAAACATGAAATAAGTAAAATAATTAGTAACATATCATTAAATAAAATAAAGCAATTATACTTACTTGTTAATCGCTCCAAAGCTTGCATGTCACGTGTTTATCGAAGTCCGGTAAAAGAGACAACTCATAAGTGCCCCTTGGAAAATCCCTCATCCTCCATACCAGGCTCCCCCTGAGCCTCAGCCTACTGTTGAGGAGGCTGCTCATACTGATACGCCTCCCGATACTAAGGCTGATACGCCTCCTGATACTGAGGCAGATACTCCTCATGTTGCTACTGATGATTCTGATATTGATATTGTGTCGGGTCCACCATCTGGGATGGACCCGTCTGTCAGAGATGGGAACAGGCCAGGCCGGCTTACAGGGGCCTACGACAGGCCAGACCAGGCTTTTTTCTTAAACAGAGAAGGCCTATGCTTTTTTAGAAGCCTATTTAACTTAAAAGGCCAGGCCACAGGCCATTCAAAAAGCCTCTTAGGCCTATTAGGCCGGCCTATTTAAGTAAATATAAATAATATTAGTTATTATTATATTATATTTTGTACTTTGAATTAAAATAAAAATTTGTTAACTTTTTCAGTAATAATTTAAGCTTATTAGTATACATTAATTTTATGCATATTTAAATGTATTATTATAAACTAGAATTGAAACATGATACAATATTTAGTCAAATTCCTTAAAAAACTCATCTTGATTATCAAAAGAGAGTTTAATCTAATCGATATATTAGTTCGCTAGTCTATTTAAACTTAGATCACATTGCTTATTTAAAGATGTTCATATGAAATAAGCTTTTAGGCTCTGTTTGAATTGATGGAACAAAACGGAACATAATGGAATAGAATCGAATGGAGTGGAACGGCGCGGAATGGAATAAAAATTCAATTCCATTGTTTGGATATGCTGTGAAATGTCTCAATTCCATTGTTTGAAAAGTTGGCAGAATGGAACAAGTTGTAACTTTTTAATTCCATTTTTACGCTTTATTTAAAAAATGCTATTTTTACATAAAAACAACATATTACTAAAATCTATTTTTCTTCAAAAGAAATGGAATAAAAAAGTGTTTAATTAAGACACAAATTTGAATTATATAGAGTATACTGATGCAAAAATACTAGGAAAGTTTTTTTTTTTAATTCACCAAATCAAGAAAAAAAGAAAAAAGAAACACGTTAGAGCAAAATAAAAAAGAGCGTACACAGAGAAGACATAGCAAAGTTTCAACTAAAAAATAAACATAGGAAAGTAAGTAACAACACACATAAAAGGATTCATGAAGAAACTTTGGAAATAAAAAAGTGTAACTTACGAACTTTTACGTATATCAAATTTAGTATTTTGTGAAGAAACCATATTAATATCAAGAGGATTCATCAAATAACACCATATGAGATGAAGAAACGAAATAGTGCAACACAGATTTTTTTTCGTATACACCGAAGAAAAGAAGAAATATGAGAAAGTACATATTGGAGAGGAAGAGGTATTAAGATAGAGATAAAATAGTAATATTTTAAGGGATAGGATCAAATGACACCAAGGTGTCAAATTTAAATGACACCAAGGTGTCAAATTAAATTTGACACCAAATCCTAACCTTTAATCCGACGTCTCTCATCAATTCATTAAATGCTCACATGTTTGATCAAATGATCCATAGTTGAACATTTTTACGTTTTTTAAAATTTTGCTTGCATGTTAAAGATTATGATTGTTAGTGATGATTTAACTTAAGAATTGTTGTTTAGGGTACAATGTGGTAGTTAAGGGTTTAGAAATTGATAGATTACATAGTTGTTTGAAAATTGCACACTACGTGTTCGGTGAAATGTCTCAATGATATATATTTTTCTTTTGGATTGTTAATGATGTAATTAGTTAGAGCTATGTTTGTTAATGTTGATTATAGTTAATTTGACTATAATGTGGTAGTTTATGCATTCAAATGACATTGTCAACATTATAGTGTTGTTGTTGTATTATTAAAGATGACATTGTCGAAATTTTATGTCTGTGTGAAAATGTGTTAAAGATTTTTTGCTTTTTGTGCAGATATGTCTAAGCAGGAGAGGAATGACAGGTTTAGGGTAGGGAGGCGTGCCCCTACTGGTAGTGCACGGAGGGAGAAGCAAGCGCTACACCCTCCAGCTAGTCGAGGTCGAGGGAGAGTTGGGGCCACGAGACTTGCTACTGTTGATGCTGCAAGGGATCGACGTCACAGACGGGTCCATCCCAGATTGTGGACCCGCCATAGTACCAGCATGAGCAGCATTATCAGGAGCAGGCGTATCAGGAGCAGCCTGAATTTCAGCCAGGTTATCAGTATCGGGAGGGGTATGAGTATCACCAGGAGTATCAGGCTCAGTTTCACGAGGGGTATCAGCCTGAGCAGCCTCGTCAGCAGCAGTATGTCGAGCCTCCTCAGCAGCAGCAGCCTGAGCAGCATCCTCAGCAACAGCATGCAGAGCCTGTTATGGAGGACGTGGATGGGGGCTTTCTAGGGGTCCTTATGAGATGTCACTTTTACCGAACTTCGGTAAACACATGGCATGCAGGCTTTGAAACGATAAAACAGTAAGTATAATTGTTTTATTTAATTTAATGATATTTTACGTATTTAAGTATAATTGATTTATTTACGTATTTTAAGTATAATTGTTTTATTTAATTTAATGATATTATGTGAAGTTTATTTTACTAGAATATGTTATGTTTATTTAATTTAAGTATGATTACGTAGAATATGTCATGCTTATTTTACGTATTTAAGTATAATTGATTTATATTTTACGTAGAATATGTCATGTTTATTTTACTAATTTAATTTGTTTTTTGGTATTTCAGTTGCAAGCGGATCGTAAGTTGGTTGGTGTCTCGTATGGGAGGAAACTTAGGCTTTCTGCTATGTCCCTTCCGTTGCCGGAAGAAGATAATCCTTGGTTCTAGAACCCGGTGGATGCATCTAGTCTTAGGCCCCTCCTTCTAACTGGGTACGATATCATCAACCACGGGTTAGTTTGTGCTATGGCCGAGAGATGGCATCAGGAGACCAGCAGCTTCCATCTGCCTGTTGGGGAGATGACCATCACACTGGATGAAGTGGCTTGTCTTCTAGGCATCCCTGTCGCTGGACGGCTCATTCAGGAGGATAAGTTAGATCATGACCATGTTGTAGATCTGCTGGTGACTCACCTATTGTTTCCGGTGGAGGAAGCGGTTGGGCAGGTGAGTGGTTTTGGTGCATGTGTCACTTACACGGTCCTGAAAGAGCGTTATGAGCACCTGTTGAATAGGTGTAACCATTTGTTGGGGGAGGATTTATCAGAGGAGGAGGAGGAGGAGGAGCTGAGTCGTATTAGGCCCGCCTGTGTGAAGGCGTTTTTGTTGCTCTTGCTTGGCTACACCCTTTTTGCCGGCAAGAACAACAAAACCATTAGTCTGCTTTGGATGGTCATGGGGCACGATAGGACTTGCTTTCTTGTACGAGCAGCTAAATCTTACCTCCAACGAACATGTTGGCTCCGTTGGTGGTTACATGACCTTGCTTGTGGTAATATATTATTATTATTATTTTTAAGTTAATCGTAAATGTATAGTTTTTTGTATGATACTTGTGTGCTGATATAAATATGTCTTTTTGTGTTTGCAGGGATGGGTAATAGCTCACATCAGACATGTCGTTCCGAGGAAGAAATATGATGATTACGAACGACATAACCCGTTTGTGGGTAGATGGAAACCTAAAAGGGGGTTTGATGATGTTGAGCACTTCAGAGGCTTGTTGGATTCGATGGAGCATTGTCATGTCACCTAGAGGTCGTACGAGTACCGAGAGAGGTGACACCTTTTCAGGACGTGTGCTGGTACTCTGGATGGATCATGGCCGGAAAACAAAGGATGGTGCGTCACTTGCCAGAGTGGGTTCTGAGGCAGTACGGACATGTTCAGAGGGTTCCCCGACCTCCTACTACAGTTATGCCTCTTGCCCCAGCAGATGTGGTTGCTGCCTTCTTGAAGTTTGCTCTGCATGTCGTTTCCCAGCAGCATAGGGGTCACCAGGTCCCGGACGACGAGCCTTGGAAGCATTCAGATAGGTACATTAGGTGGTTCTACCGTGTATCCCATCCTCTCATCGTCAACCTGCTCCAGAGCCTGACAATGTCGTGTCGAGACCTGTCTACCAGGATATTCTTGTTGACCAGGAGTGGATCAGACATCCTCTTGATCTATTGCAGGTCATCGGCAGCATCAGAGGCAGAGTGGAGCATGTGATGCAGATTCCAGAGGTGGTTTCAAATCCACTCTTCTTCAGGCATTTTGGAGGGCCTCTAGATCGATTATAGCGTGTTTGACCATCAGCAGGTCCCGAGGAGGAGGTCTAGGAGTCATAGTCCACAGAAGCAGCAATAGTGTCTTATTTTATGACTTTTTTTATATTTGTAGTATTTTTATGACATTTGGATGTAATATATTTACATTTGCGCGGTTGCGCCTCTTTATGACATTTGAGTTAATTTTCGTTAAAATTGCATTTCTAAATTATGAATGAATGAATGCATGTTCTCTAAATTATGAGTTTTGGTTTGAATGAATGAATGGTTGTACCTATGTATGAACGAACGAAGGAACGAAGATAAACAGGGAACAAGACAGTAGCTATTGCCTGTCTATTCTGGTGCGTGCACAGAACCAACGTGACTTAACTCACGCTAGTGTTAAAACTAGCGTGACTTAACTCACGCTACTTTTTGTTTTAGCTTACACTAGCGCGACTTAAGTCACGCAACGTGACTTAAGTCACGTAGCGTGACTTAGCTCACGTAACATTTTGTACTAGCGTATGTTAAGTCACGTAAGGGTAAAAAAGAGAATTTACTTTGGGAATGAGCAAAACGTTTTGGGTAAAGAGCAGAATTCCTGATGCAACCCTGTTGCAACATTCTAATTTCATACTTCACTATAGGTTGAATTGTCAAATCATGATCATTATTTGACAATGGATTTTTAATTTGTATAAAGGTTGATATCCTCAAATCAACCTTCTCTAACTCTAGCAGCATATCTATAGTTTAACTAAAATCAAGTTAAACAAAAGGTAAAAACAATATTAATACCCCACTATAAAACCAAACACAGTTTTAACAAGGGTCAATCAAAACTATTCCACCAATTATATCCCTATTTAGAATCTTCCACCACAATTACATAATTTCTTTACCATAGAAGAGGAAAATGTGTTGAATTAATGTAATGCGACTTGAATATATCAATACTGCATGATTACTGTCACAAACAATATTAGTTTTTGTCATCTATAAACTTCTAGTCATTAGTACAGTAGTATTCGAGGGAGCAAAAACGAACAAATATGGAATCATAAATCAGAAACCATTGTCTAGACAGATATACTTTTGATCTTCTCAGCTCACTGTTAATAATCCACATGACATGAGAACCACCTTGGTTTTCGAGTATGGGGAATTACACTCATGCTGGTAAATGAAGCTTCTGGTTGTTCTTCCAACTACAAGGCAATATTTTTAAATGCTCAAAACTAAGACAAACAAGGATTATTAACATAAATAAAATGGACCTGACAAGTAGGCCAATTTACCTTTGGAAATAATAGTAGAAGAAGTCAGCATATAGCAGTGTTTGAACAAGCCCAGAAACCCATGCTGCAAACGAATTAATGGCAGGCAGTTAGAACAAGGTTCATAGCTACTGTAATGTTTAACAAAAGACAGAATCATACTTATCCAATGGACAAAGTGGGGCTCGGTAAAGTAGCGATAGACCCAGTTGAGAATGTATAGTGCTCTGTACCCACTGCATATCACAGACAAAGCAATATTATAAATATCAAATTTTATAATCAGAATTTATGTTAAAGCCTAAGAGCTAAAAATCATGTTATTAGTAATCAGAATTCTAAAATCTTAAAGCCTAAGAGCTAAAACATGTTCAAATGGGTTCCTCTGATATACAAAGTTATCATTGCTTATTTTTTATTATAGCACACTATATATGTAGAGCTAGTTGCATAAACTTGAAAAGCTTAATAAGCAGAACTTTGGCTTCAAGATCATAATAGAATGCCAGTTTCGTTCCAACAAATAAAAACTTTCTACTCGAGATCATAATAGAAGGCCAGTCTCATTGATCAGTTTCAATGAAGCCAACGAACAGGCTTGTCCACAGGCACTACTGCAAACTAATAATTTTTCTATTCCTTTTGTTGTCTCCATTAGCTATAATTTATCTAGGTGAGTTCAATTCACAACTTTGGAACCTATACATGTTACATGAAATGCTATGATTTTCTTCATGTGAATCACTATTTAAAGAGCATTAGTTCAATGACTCAGAACTGTATCAAATTGCAACTACGATTTACAACATCATTATCATGCATGAAACCACTACTAAGCTCGTTCTATGCAGAAATAGATATCAACATAGACCAACCTTCCAGTTATTTGGCTGTTGATCAGTAGCTGAAATACTTCCAGAATATAATAACTGCTAATTTCAATACTAATGCAATAACAGCCACAGAAATCATGCAAATATATAATGTTAAAGGACCATAGCTTACCCAAGAAGAAAGACATATTGTCCTGTTAAATTGTCAATGTTTCTAGTTCTTTGTAGCAGTACCAGTTGAGGAAGTATGGCAACAGCTTCCAAATACAGGGAAAATGTCCACATTACCTATTCCATGCATAAGTAGTTTTGGGAAAACAAACGAAAGCTAAATTAATGCAAAGTCATCATCTCTTAAAAACATTCAAACATGTATGGCAGCACAACAGTTACAGAAGATAAATAACAGTGAATGCATTCTAACCTCCTTAAATGTGAATTTCTCATTGATAAGTAGGGCCAACAATAAGCAGGGCAATACTAGAAAATAGTGACGGAAGGTATCCTGATCTTTGTCATATGATCTACGAACAATCTTGTGGTACCTCATGTACCATACAATAGAAAATGAGCTTCCCAAGAATATCAACTTCATAACAGTATTATAGAGAGATACGTAATTCGTAAAGATATCTAAGTAGCGAGCAGCAAAAACAAGTGCGTAGAGTTCTTGAGTTTTCAACGAGACACCTGCATATAAATAAGATGCATCCAAAGTCAGAGAAAAACACAAACAGTTCTCTTTAACAAAAAAAAATCACACTAAATTACAGTCAAATAATCTCAAAAAAAGAAAAGGAAAACCGACAGATAAGCAGGTTTCTACTCTTCTAATGAATCCTTTATATTCTTAATCACCTTCACTCTTCTATCATTTAACCAATAATGAGGAAAACAGACTTTGTTCATCCATAAACGGAAAACGAAAGACAAAGTATTAGGTACTGGGTTTGGGCCTAAGACCAAAAAATGAGCCAAACAAGAGAATTGGCTACAATTTGCGTATGTGGCAAATCTGTTAGAGAGGAAAGGTAATTATATTAAGAAACTGGTAGCAAGGGGAGAGACATTGAGTATTACTCTGTTAGAAATCTTATGGTTTGGGCAGAGAGAGAATTGTCTCTTCTCTGAAGGAGCTTTTGCTCTGTGCTACACAATTTTTCTTCTGTAATACATCTATTTCCAGTCAATAATATGGTATTCTGTTTCTCTTGATTTTGGGTTCCTATCAATTCTCTGGTTGGTCCATTTGTTGGTCTAAGACGCAAACCCAGTACCTAATATAAATCTGAAGCAAAAGTATATTCTTAAGTAATATAGGATAAACGGTGTCTTTTATAACTTTATTGTAAGCTACCACGAGACTATAACAATCAAAGCATGGACAAAACTTGAGTTATAGAAACAAGAAAGAACTGATCTATAGTACTATGACTTCCTGAGCAGCACCCCAAGATTCCTCCCGCACTGACAAGACTAGCAGCTTTTGTCATTCATCTACATCTGTAACTAACATATCAATATATCTTAACAAAGCGATCAATCCACTTTTTACTGTCCATCTCCATTTTTGCCCGTTTCAATTTCTCTCAATTGTTTAATGGCTTCTTTCAAGTGGATCACTTTCTTGATTTACTGCATTACATATTTCTTTGCACCGTAATCCACCGAATTTTCAGATGCAAATGTCTCCAGGGCGGCTGCATTCAATGCAAAGGTTTCCTTTGAAAATTTTATGGGATTGCCATGTGTCAATGTGTACCAATTTTTATGTTCTTTATTTGAACCTGTCAAAATCTTTGTTACTTTATATACATTTTCAGGATTTTGTACATAAAATTTCTTTCTTTGGTAGTCAGACTCCCCCTACGCGGTAATACTTCAGAACTGACAAAATTTGTCTTCTTGCAAATTTTATAAGACCATAAGTTTTGTTCAATGTGGTTTGTACCATTTTGCTCTATCATGGAGTATTATAAATAGATGCCAAATGGTGGTGGAGGTGTGTTGTTCCCAATCGATCTGGAGCATTCAATTTTTAACTTCATCTTCAAGCTCTATGCAGCTAAAGATCATAATATCCCAACAAATGTGATTTTAACTATTATTCAACCTCTCCATCTTATTCCTATTCTTTTATTCCTGTTTTTTTTTGTTCTTCCTCTTCGTGCAATTCTTTAGAAGTCCAGACCACATGAATTCTTGGTAAAGTTCTATCTTCTCCATGTTTCTTTATTCTACCCATAGCTTTTATGCATAGTAGCTACGGTTCTAAACTCATTTCATGTGCTAGAAATCTTTGTGTCTTTTGCAAATTTATACACCAGATTGTTAAAATGTTGTTTTGTTATCCCAATATCATTTGTGAAACTACTTGATTTTGGGGCTGAGTAGTTTAGAGGGCCTAGAATAGTCATGAGAATAAAATGCATTGTAGATGTTTGATAAAATGACCATAAGCAAAATACGGTGTTTAGTTTCACATGTTTTTCCAGATGTCATAGAGAAGATACAAAAACAAATTTACGTAGCAATTTGATTATTATCTTCTAAAAGCATAGTTTTCCTTTAACCTTTCAATAGTATTGTACATAAAAAAAAGCATATTGGTGATATTGGAATGATGAGTTTAGCATAAGAACGTGTTAGTTTTGTGATATTAGCAAACAATATAAGAAGACACAAAAGTGTATTTTGGGTAATCTTTGAAAGCTTTTCTAATTGGTTTGTATGTTTTTATTATTTCTTAATGATGAAGGCAATTTTTATGCTTCAAATATGTAGATTCGTTATTTTTTGACACTCATGGTTTATTAGATATCTGTGGTTTACTCATTTGAACTTAATTTGACGATTTCTTTATCTTTCTTTATAGCTTATCTATTCTCTAGCAGCTCAAATCCTTAGATTCTGGATGCCTTCTTGGATCAGGTTTGCAATGATACAAGTTATTGATGTCACAGGGGAATTTCAGCATTCATATTATTATGCTAACTAGAATTTCCGCATTCTAGATGGCTTGATACACACAGGATTTGTCTCAGGTATTGTTTTTGAAGCATGTTTCTATTATCGCAATTATACTCATGTAATTGCCAAAACCTTGGATGGTTATTCTGACCGAAATAATATGGTGTGCCTGAAAACTCATCTTGACTGTGTATTTCGTTTAAACTTACAGTGGTGTTCTTCTAATTGCCTCCCTATTGCCTTTTTTTCTAACTAGTTTTATTCTTTGCTCTATTTACTAAATATATTGAGTTCAACATGGAGACTTAAAAGTTTTTAACTACAGTAGAGATTCTTAATTATTAATTGTATTATTGATAGTTTGCATATTTTGACTTTGTTGTTAATTGGATTTGGCCATGGTTTCAAAGTTTGATTTATTTTTTATTATCCTTTTTGATACATTAGGTTGTTAGGAACCCCTTTCCGTTGAAGTTTATCTATATTTGAAGAAATCACTTTGCTGAATATAGATTGAAACTATACTATTTATCAATTGACATACAAGATTTTTTTTATTTTATTCTATAAACCTTTATTGACGCTTTCCTACTTCAGCATGGTATCAACATTCATTCTATGATAGAATTTCTCATTATTATATTTGAAAGCTACAATATTCTTTTTGGGCATTAGTGCCACTAGTTAAAATAAATTGTATTTTTCCATAATGTAGGTTACAACAAATGGAATAGCTCTAAGGGTTGATGGATATGGTGTTGATACCGGCAATACAGCCAGAATATACTTTTTGCTGCTGCAACTCTGCTTTCCTACTCACACAGTTTCTTATGTCTTTTCTTCTTCCATTGAGCGTGATTCAAAAGGTTGAGTTGATTTTGTTTCAATCACAAACGAGTCTCTAAAATTGTTTTTTTATATCTCAATTTGACAACTTCTAAGTGTATTGTTGATTAGTGTATTGTATTGTTGATTAGTGTATTGTATTGTTCCTTTGTGTTATTAAACTCTTGGTTATTGACAGATCTGTGCATGGCACGGGTCGGACACTAGTATGGCTACCTACATGGCAGTCTTATTTCCCAAATCCTACCACCATGTAACTTTCTAAACTTACCATTTCTAAGTCACAAAGATAAAAATTACTCATAACTAACAACACTATCAAACTAAATCAAGGAAAGATATCCCGTTTATTGAATGGACAGACATTGTACAAATTCCAAGGAAAACGAACACCACAATTTCCTCTACTTTAACAAAATATAACACTGACACTTCAGATTGAAGGCGTGTGAGGTGTCGAATACCAACACATAGTTACATTCAATTCAATCACTTCCATTTCATAGACTATATAACAAATAGCAGAGAATGCATCAGTAGGCAGTAAACCAGTAACTGAATCTATCTATAGTAATAATTCCTATAAATACTTTTTCTATCAATAACAGGTGAAATTTCATGACAATGTCCAATTTTAATTTTTTATTTATTTTTAGATCCTTAAAACCTTAGTCTAATCTCATTTCTTATTGGATCCTAACATTAACAGTTTCAAAATTGAATAAAAAATATATCGAATTAACGATAAATAACGTTGAGAATAGAAAAAATAGATACCAGCGCAGGATTTGATGGTATGGATCTTGAGAAGAAGAACAAGGACGCTGGCCAAATGGGTCATATCACCAGCTAATCTGAAAATATTCATCTTCGCTTTGATTAGATCTGGAAAATCTGGAAAATTTTGGTTCCGATTGCAAAAATCGAAATCGTTATCAGGCGCAAAACTACTAGTACTATAGAAGAGGTGTGCGTGTGTTTTTGTGGCTATTGCAAAGTACAGAAGACTTCACAACATGTTACTTACGACTCTTAACTCTTCTTCATTCTTCTATCTTTTTTTTATCTTTTTATTGTTCATAAGGTAAAATGTTAATTTCATTAATATAAAAAAAATTAATTAATTTAATTTGTGTGAGTTTAATCCCAACAATTCGGTCCAAGGGTGTTTGTAAATTCTAACTTAACCGACAAAAATACAGAAGTTACAAAACAATATGTCGTGATCAAGTTTTGAACGCAGTTTTATTTGTGAGTGTTAGTTTTAATGGTTATTTCCAATTTTTTCTATCTATTAAAACAAAATTGGTATAAGAGTAATGTAATCTCTAGGCCTAAAAAATTTTGGGTTAAATTTTTTTTTTTTTTGAAGGAAACATGCTCATTGCATTTCATTAATAATAATAATATTGTTAATACAAGATGGTATATGATAATAAATAATGGGACTAACTAGAAATATAGCCTCTCCTGTTAGAACATGAGTGGCTGCATTTGCTTGTCGCCTAGTGAACTCTATCCTGGAGTTTGTAAAGAGGGCGAAAAAGAGAGCTTTGCAAGATGTGATAACATGCCCAAACTCGGAAATATCATCTCTACGAGTAAGGAAAGCATCACATGTAACCTTTGATCTAGCTCGAAATCAACATTGTTGAAAGACATGTCGCTAAGCCATTGGAGGGCTTCAAATAAACCAATAGCTTCACCAACCGCAACCTGATGTAGACAAGGGAGACTCACCATTTTTGCTAAAACAAAAGTTCCCTCCTCGTCCTGGATACATATTCCAATCCCCGTACGGTTGAAACTTGACGAAAATGCCGCGTCAACATTGCATTTGTAGCTCCCCACACTCGGCTTCTTCCACCGAACCATAGCAGCTGCAGGTGAGCTGGATGTTGCAGCTTTGGGAGACAAATGAGCAGCTGAACCTGCTGTTACAACAGAAGCCGCAACTAGAAGGCTGAGGTTTGCTAGCTGCCAATCAGAAATCATAACGCGGGCACGTTCGACAGCAGTAGCAGCAGTTTCTGTCTTGTCTTTTCACACCTTCAGGTTCCGATGTTTCCATATGCTCCATACCATGGCTGCAAGGGTTTGTTTCTGTTCGGTTGGGAGAGTTTCCAGCAGGTTGAAAATCATGTATGTTACTGGTACAACTGTTTCAATTACGTTCTGAATGTGAGGCCATAAATCTGCAAAACACCAAACTTGGACCGCAAAAGTATGTTTAAATATGTTTTTATTTTCTATAAATATATTAATTTTTATTTTAGTCTCTTTAAAATATTTCTTCGATTTTTAGTTCCACAAAAGTTTTTCATCTTCACTTTTGGTCATTCATTTTAAGTAAACTCGTATGTATAATTTGTATTTTCGAATAAAATTTTGCATAAAGTTTATAATATTATAAGAATATCTTCAAAATTAATAGATTTTTTTTTAACAAAACGTGAATTAAATATGAAATTTTATATTTTTTGCGGTTAAAACAACAACCAACCAAGCCTTATCCCACTAAGTGGGGTCGGCTACATGGATCAAATGACGTCATAGTGTTCTATCATAAACCAAATTTGGATCCAACTCATTGACCTCTAAATCCTTTCGAATGGTTTCTCTAATAGTTTTCCTAGGTCTTCCTCTACCTCTTCTAACTTGACTCTCCTCCATTTGATATACTCTTCTTACGGCGGCATCTACAGGTCTTCTCTCAACATGCTCAAATCATCTAAGCCTATTTTCTACCAACTTTTCTACTATAGGTGCTACCCTTACTCTCTCTCTCTCTAATGGTGTCATTCCTAATCATATCATGTCTACTCTTACCAATCATCCAACGCAACATCCTCATCTCTGCTACACTGACTTGATTCTCGTGTTGACTCTTAACTGCCCAACATTATGTACCATACAACATCATCGGTCTGACTGCTTCCGATAGAAATTTCCTTTCAACTTAAGTGGTACTTTCTTATCGCACAAAACACATGAGGCTCTTCTCCATTTCAACCACCCAGCTTGCGGTTAAAAATTTATATTTAATTTATGTTTTGTTAAAGAATTCTAATTTTTTTTAGAGATTTTTACAATATTTTACACATTTCTGCACAATTTCATTGAAAAATACAAAGACTACACATGATTTAACTTAAAAATAAAGACCAAAAATGGTGATTGAAAATTTTATAGGGACCAAAACTCGAACGAAATTTTTAGAGAGACTAAAACGAAAAGTTTGTATATTTATAGGACCAAAAACATATTCAACTCAATTTTTTTGATAAAATAAAGTCTCATTCTATTATTAATAAAAAATTACTAGACAAAAATATTTCATTAACCACTTTCATCAAGTGGTTAATGAAATATATATATA
>Ga0228711_1008297_pt1 | contig 14638 bp, 9 predicted proteins | sample MedpolnodulmetaG_2_FD_177996 | JGI IMG/M metagenome (GOLD analysis project Ga0228711, IMG submission 177996) | Root nodule microbial communities from Medicago polymorpha collected in Santa Monica, California, United States - brown nodules | ecosystem: Host-associated > Plants > Roots > Nodule...
TTTTTTTTAAGTAAAGTCCCTTGAGTAATTGTTTTTTAGAGGCTTGAGTAATTGTTGTACACGATATACTTTAAGATATATGTGAATATTGTTGACGTGGTAGAAGAGAGATAAAAAGAAAATAAGACGTTGAATATGTGTATTTAGAGGTGTTTAATTATAAAAGTTATATTAGAAATGTTAATAACATGTTTTGTTGAGTTTAACTTAGTCGGTAGGACATTGCATAATATATGCAAGGGCAACGTTCAAAATTCGAACACCTCCTTTATTCACTTCATTTTATGATATGAATTTCTAACCACTAAACTATTTAGAAAAAAAAATACAAATAAGTTTTTTTTATTGTCTAAAAAATACAGATTTTTTTGGATAATAATATTGTTAGTGATACTGATGGGCATATATAGTACAATTCTTTAGAGGGGATTCAGACAAATAATATACACTATTCTATTGATTGAAATTTATATCATGTGCTGTGATTAAATTTTTGCGAGTTCCATATGATAGAAAGGGATCAAATTTTAAAACAATGAGATGTGCATGAATTTCAACCACTTAGAAAATCTATTGAAAAGAATGTTTTTCGTCAAACAAAGTAGATATACCAATCCCCATGAGCTTAGTAGAGATATTGCATATTGGGTCGGGTTTGAACCTCAAACACCACACTTTCCTACATTTAAATGTGTGAACTCTGACCACTGAATTGCTTGACTACAAAAAGTAAATATACTATGTTTAAATTTTATTTCTTCTCATATTTGATATCGAAGTAGTACATAACATTACATGTAAAGTAAAATCTAATTACTCACAATTAAGGTGTAAATATTTCTTTAATATGATTAATGATTAAACGGTTTGAACCCGGGTGTTGCCATTTAATAGTGCGTGCTATTTATTTGTCGTTTTGTCTAAGTTAAAAAAATGATTTAATATATATAATATACATATGTACTGTCATTATAAAACAATATTATCTTGTTAAAACCATAATTATCATTAAATATTTCACATTTTTGTTGATTAAAAAAAAGTGCACCCGATTGTTGTATTTATTTTTTAACAAATGATGTTGATTGCTTGTCCTTTACATCTTTGTGAACATAATTAAGGTTGGTAGATAAAGTTTTTTTGTGCAAAATAATATAGACAATATAGACATAATAATTCACTTTCAATCTCTTTATTAACTACTAATCTGGACAGACTTTGCTTCAAGCAAAGAATCAATATAATTAAAGTAACACTCTATTGTCTTTGATATGTGTTTATATAAAAAAATCTCACATTATTTGAAAATGACGTGGTTTATAAACAACGATCACACCTCTTTTACATAAGACAAAATTATGAGGGCCGTCACAAGATCAAAAATAGACAATAATTCAGACAGCGATTCAAAAATGCAGTGTTGTCGATTTAAGGTCGAACATCAGTGCATCAAATAGAGGTTGAATCTATAACACACTCGAGGACTGACAAACCCTTTGGTCCCCGACTAAGGGGCTTCGTACTATTCCGATACATAAAGTTTCACATTGTTAAATAATGTGGTAGGGTAGTTTATAAAAAGACATCCACACTCTTCAATTCAACAAACGTCTTTTACAAAGAATAAAACGGTGAAGCTCAAATAAGTCGCAAAATGGACAATATCTAAAAAAACACAATGGTGTGGAGTTGAATTCTTAACATTATCAAAACTAAACATTGACTATCACAATTCTTAATATAAGAGAGTGTTATTATAAATAAATAAAGCAGCAATTGTTATTTTGAATGTGTTAAATAAAACAGCAATATAGGTGGCGACCCACAAATTAAACCTTTGATAGAGCAAAAGCAAAATGACAATATTGCCTTCTCAGCAAAACAGTACAGTAGGAAAAGTCAAAGAAACATGGAAGTTAGGAATTATCAAAAAGAGACAAAATGGAAATAGAAACTATGGTAGAGAAGATCAAATACCAGACAATGCAGAAGCTTCACTCTGTGTAAGCATGGCAGAAAATCCACTAAAGGCATGCTTGTAATGGTGAATAAGTTTTATCCTCTCACTTTCTTCACTGAAAATAAAGACCATTTTCATTTCATAAGTTCAATTTATTTAAATATTGATTATGATTTATAGATAAAAATTATTAATAGTATATAATATATAAAAAAAAATGAAGACATTGATGATGTATACCAACCTTGGAATGATTGAGGATAGTAACTCAATATGAACTGATTCTGGTATTTGGCCATCTACACCATTAATGTTGTTTCCCATATAAACAACATAAGGCTACATAAAATTAATAAGAGAAACTATAATTTGGTCACTCTATCATATAACAAAATAAAATGGTAAGACAGAAAGTGTAATATGTACCTTAGTAATTTGATCTGCAATTGTTGTGTTGAAAATAAGAAGAGAAGCTAAAAGGAGGAGAAGAAGAAATTGGAGAAGGTTCTCCATTGAAGATGAGGTGTGAATTGTTGCTAGTGAAGAGAATTTCTCATGAAAATTTTCATTTTATAGGCTACTAGGGGTGTGTGTGTGTATTTTTCTTTAGCTTGCTCCTTTGTATGAGTGTATGATTGTATTTACTACTGCTACTATTTTATTATTATTCTCTCTGGCATTAATCATTTCTAGTAACTGATACTGCTTCTAGAAAAAGGTTACTCATTATTGATTTTTTTGGACACTTTTACTCAGTATTGCTTGTCAAAATTAATAGAAAACACTAGAGAGAAAAAGGAAGAAAGAGTAGAAATACAATGAGAGTATAAGAGAAAAATTTATCCAAAATTTATTCAAAAATTGCAGTAAAAATATCATTTCTCTTAAATCAATGCAATAAAATTAGGTATAATACACAATTTGCATATTATGACATCACTGGCATGGTATATTATACCTGTGTTGAGTGTAATTATTTGTCTGTTTTATATTACCATTTTTAGAAAGAGAAAAAAGCTCATCAAACAATGAAAATAGTTGAGAACACTTTAGGTAATTTTATTCGGTTACTCTTAACCCAAAACTGTTGCATCAGTCAATTTTTTTTTCCCAATAAAATTGCATAGGTCAAAATTTTTCCTTACATAGAAAAAAAACAAATTAGTAATAATTTTGAAGTAGTCACCTAAAATGGATCAAATCGTGTTGAAATGTGTGTATTAAAGAGTGTGATCCTTCGATCGAGAAAAAAAGAGTGTGATTCTAGCGTTATTCTTAATATTGCTTTGTAAGTTTTTTACCTATTACTCCTCCGTTCCTATATATAAGCACCCTTTTATTAGAGGCAAAGGGTGCTTATATACAGGGACGGAAGTAGTATTTCATATTAAACTTTTTATGTCTTTGTTTAATACATTATTCTAAATCAAAGTGTCCTCGTGAGCTTAACTCAGTTAGTATGGACAATGCATAAAATATGCAAGGTTCGAGGTTTGAATCCCGACCACCACAAAAAAAAATAAAAATCAAAGTATCACCGTAACCAAGAAAATCAAAGTATCATCAGATGCAAATGCAAATATTAATTCTATGAAATAATTGATATCTATTCTCAAAAAACATTTTTCATACACTAATTCGAATTAAACCCTTCATCAAATGTTTAATAGACCCAACTATATCACATTATGTTACACCATGTTAGTACATTTGTGCGTACTATAGTGAATAAGTTTTTTTGTTTTTTTTTGGGATTACATAGTGAATAAGTTTTAATTGTCGATTACTTACCCGAATTCTTGTGAAAAAGAAAAGAAAAGTGGGATTCTAGTTACCTGTGTTGATGCTCTCTCTTTAATAAGATGGTATGAGTGAAATAAACTAAAGCAGATCATATGCTTGAAATGCAAGTAAATTAGCCTCTTTTTGTGCAAAAGAACTAAGAAAGAATTGTTGCATACTTCCATAGCCATGTGTAATTTTCTCATTTGATTCTTTCCATTCCCTTTCTCTCATTCCCATTAATTTCTTCACCTTCAAGCATTTTCTGTTCTATTAGGCTATGTGACGTCTATAGACTCTATAGGGGCAGCCTTAACAATGTTTTGAGTACTCACAATAAGTTCCTATAGAACTTTTCATATAATACTCGATTTCCATACACAAGTGAAGTGACTTTTGTGGTGCATATTATAATCTAAAGCCTTCGAGTTGAATACTTATTGTCGGTCTTAAAAAACGTATGTATCACAAGAGTTTATATTGTGTATTTTTTGTGAATTATAATGTCTTTATGATTAAAGTCAAACTTTTTACGGCCTCACAATTTATGATATGCCTAAAAAAAAATTAACTTGATATAATTAAATAACTTAAAAAGACTATATGATGTAGTTTGCGAAAAAAATTTATTTTTATTTTTAATTCCTAAAAAACTTTTTTATTCTTGATAACTGGAAACTTTGAGGTTTTTTTTTCGAAATAATGAGATTTTTATTCTTATGTGCAACTCGAAACATTGAAAAAATCCGAACTTTATGTGCAACTCAGAAACTTTTTTATTCTTGATTAAAATCCGAACTTTATTTTTTCACCTCATAACACAATTTTTCCTATGTTAGGGTTTTTCACCTCATAACACAGTTTATTATGATAGGAGTTTATTAATTCCTACACTATGATACAGTTAGAAATGAGTTTTATAGTCTGAAAACCTCAAGAAAATAGGGCGCGTTTCCTTGTTTTTTCGGATTATAGAATCCGAACACCCCTTTTCAGGGGAAAAATAGTTCGGATTATATAATTCGAATTGTATTAGCACAAATTATGAGTCTGTTTGTAACATGGATAAACAGTTTAAGGACCATTTTAATCTTCATAACTCTCATCTTTTTGTTTTAGGTCATTGTTAATTGTTATTAGTCAAAAATCTGGTTTTCGAGCTACTTTATCAGATTGCTCTAAAACTTCCTTAAAAAATCAGAAGAAAAAAAAAATCAAGGATCAAGATTGCTGCAGGAGGAACTTCCTACGGGACTCCGCCCCTCAAATTCCAAAAATAAATCGTTTAGACCCATTCTTTATTTTTTCATATTCTCAGAAAAACTCGAAAATTTTTGCATTAGTTTTATTTGATATTTGGAATTTTTTGGTGGTATCTTTATATTTTGTATGATTTTATTTGACAAATTTTTATCATTTTTTACTTTGTTTTTTGGTTGTTTTTAAATTCAAAATTCAAAACTCAGTTTGGATGTTTTCGGATTTTATAATCCGAAACCCCATAGACATTTTTGAAAATTTTATAGGGCGTGCGAGAATAGATAGGGTGGGAAAAGTAATTTCCACTAATTTTTTACAAGTTTTTTCTAAGGCCCACAAGTAATTGGGCCAGCATTTTGGGTTTAACCAAGTCAAGTCCTTTCATTGCTTATGACAGATGGAAGTTGCTTTTTTTTCTCCCCAAAAAATGCTTAGTATGTGTTTGAATTAGCTTTTGCAAGGCAAATATCACGACGTCCCGGGGCAAGCTAGACGTGAAAATTCTAAAGCTACAAAAACAAGCTTTTGTAAAAACGTGAAAATATACCGTTATTGAATTATCCTTCATTTTTTTATGATTTTGTAGACTTATTCCAAGTTGTTTTTTGTTTAAAAATTCTTGGGTTAAAAAATCATACATTAAAAAGTGGTTAAATACATTTTGAGGAACTGTAAGAGAAACTATTAGGAATGGTTTAGAGGTTAATGAGTCGGATCGAAACATGGTTTATGATCAAACATAATGACGTAATTTGATCCATGTAGCCGACCTTAGTGGGATATGGTTTGTTGTTGTTGTTATATTTTTCATGTTCAGATGAAGACAATATCTTCTTTTACTTCTTAACTGTTTGTGATATTTTATTTGTGAACTGCTTCATTTGTATCAGAAAATGTTATTGTTTTAGGGCTCATATTTGCATTCCATAGCTGATAGTTGATAATCAAATCAAACATCTACAAATTACATCTTGCGGCTGGCACTATTGTTATGCTTCTATAAGAAAAAAGTTAGAATGTCGGTCCAAATTTACACTTATATCTTATTTTCCAGAATGTAACAGTACATTTCAGAAATTAACTTTAGTCTTTAGACAGTTAAACACAAAATGGCTGTCAAAAATTAATTTCCTTAACTTTAGAAATTTAAGTTTCAACCTAAGCTTGATTATTAAGGATTCAATTATGCCGATGATTCTGAAAACTTGTATTTTATATAAATAAGAATAGGATCTTCTATATTTATTTTCTAATAATTGCTTAAAATCACTCCATTGTACACTTGAAAGATAAATTTGTAGCATGACAATCATGTATGTCCATGTTCTTTCTCTTTCAGCAGACACAAACAAAGTCTACTACATTATTTTTCTGCTTCCTGTCTATAATAGTCAATTGACAATATGGTAGAACAAAGGTTGGAAGCTTTGTTAAAAATACATGTTATTGTTGGCTCATTAAATGTAACAAGCACTTTCACATACACAACATAAAGTAATTAAAAAACAGAAAAAAACACAATTAGGCCATTTTATTCAATTCATTGGCTGTGCATTCACATATTTATTCAAGTTGGACTGCAAATACTGTATGAACATAATGTCGACTATCGAGCCATGTTAGAGACCCAAAATTGTATCCACCGCGAGCCTTGTTTCCTGAGAATGAGACTTTATAGGTAATTCTTTGAACACTCTCTGTAAATACAAGTTTGTTGGGGATGACCTTGACAACCAATCCTTCAGGTGCATGCAACTTTGCAACATATGTGGCATTAAGGGATCCAACATTGGTAACTGTTCTTGTGATCACTTTTGTTTTTTGTTTCCTTTTAAGTTTTTCTATAGAGATTGATGGGTAATTGATGTTGGACATAAGACTTTTTGAGGCCCTTGGGCATGTGACATTAGTCTTAGACATTTTTCTTATGTCTTTGTTGGAATAGCCAAAGTAACAAAGGAATTTAATGTAGTCTTCTAGATTTGTTTCAAAGACTAAACCAGGGTTGAGAGCTTTGAGCGGATTAATTTCCCCAACTCCCATTTCATGTGGGTTGGAAATGTAGTTTGAGCTATTTGTCACTGGCTTCCTCATGTTATTATAGGTTGTAGCTGAATATGAAAGAAAAAAACAACATAAGTATCAATCGTTTATTATGCAGCACCGACACTTCAGATTGAAGACGTGACCGACACATATGGTTTCATTCAATAATTTGATTTCCTCAAATAGTTATTAGCATCGATGTGTCAGTGCTTCATTGATCCGCTCTTTTTCTCTTGTTTATGAAGCACTGACATAAACACTAGAGAAATTTCAGAAAATAGAAGTGATTTACTATAACCACATGTGTTAGGTTTCGTGTCAGTATCCAGCCGGCAGATACAAGTCTTCAACCTTAAGTGTCGGTGATACATTAAAAGAATAGAAAAAGGTTTGGTCTTTGAGTACCTGTTGTCATTAATGCTGATTTGATCATTGAAGGACTCCATCCTCCATGTACTGATTTGATGAATGCTGCAGCACCCGACACATGTGGGCAAGCCATAGATGTACCAGATTTTATGCCAAACATCGATGGCTTTTTCCCAATTGGAACATTTTCTTTTTCAGGAATGAAAGCAGCCAATATTGAAACTCCTGGAGCCACGACATCCGGCTTGCAATAGATTCAGCGAAAATTAGTGAGTACATTTTCTAAAGATAATTATTTAATTCTTGGTTAATTTGTTGATGAAATGAATTGCATATAGGAACACATGGTATAAAAATACCTTGAGAATGTTTTCAGTAAGGCTTGAAGGACCTCTTGATGAGAAAGATGCAAGAATCGGTGCAGGCCTGTGTCTAGAAACTTCTGTTGTTGGAAGAATTGTCGCAGTCGGTTTCCTGTAACAGAACATGATAGGATAAGCATATCTATGGTATATTACTTTTCAACTGTTTCCAATCAACTTACAGATAGAATTATAATAATTGTAACCATTTTATTTACTTATATTATTCTTCCTTTATACAAAGATGTTCAAAAATCACCCTTTAGGCTTTAGCATTCAATAGGTGTTTTAAATTGTGATGGCAATCATGCGATTTTAGAAGTCTTTGCAACTGTATCTTGACTACAAAATATTGTAATTGCGATCGTGATTATAACTTAGAACCTTGTTTATGCATTTAACATTTTATGCGATTGTTTTACTGATTGAATAATTATTGGATGTTTTTATGCAAATGATGATAGTGCTTACTTGGTAGATTTTATGTACTTAAGGATTTGAAGCCCTTCAAGATTGCCAACTTCTGTGAAGGGAAATAGACCTGCATCAAATGGAGCATCTAGGTGTTCCTTCTCAATGAGTATCATCCCCGTGGCTCCCGCATCTTGTAAAATTAGCTTCTTCATTTTGCGTGTAAGATTTTGATCATCGTTAGCACAAATAACAATCTTTCCTGCAACTTTTTTATTATCTAGTGATCCAGGATAACAATTCCTGCAGTTTAGAGAACATTTTCACACTTTTCTTACTGCTTCTGTCAACTAGTACTAGAGGCTTACTATAACTATGTGTGTACATATATATATTGCTGGTGTTAATGACTTATTGCCATAAAACTAACTGGTATAAATTTTATGTACTAATATTTACAAACATCAACAGTAATATTGAATTTGAATATATATCTCATCTGAGCTGAGCTATGAAATGATAACTAAGTTATTTTAGGCTTAAAAAGGATGACAGTAACATGATAAGAACAATCAGTATCACAATTATGTACCTAGCCTCCGATTTTGTTGCTTTTTTGGCAGAAACGTCCTCTCCAAAAACAAGAGAAAACATCGTTGACCGAGTAAGGTTTGAGAAGTTAATACCAACACCCTGACAACACAAACAAACGGAAAATTGAATTAATTTTAGATCAAATTAATGTGTGTCTAGTATCCAACATGTGTAAGTATCTGACAGTTATGTTTTCTTTGATTAATATCGGTGTCTACATATCAGTGCCTGTGTCGGTGTTTATACATAGTTAGGTCTATCATCATTCTTTTGGCTTGGAGATCAAGAAACTTACTTTAAAAGCTTTCCCGTTTCCAAGGACAACAGTTGACTGGAAATTTCTATCGATATTAGAGGCTGCAACTGTAAATATCCATGGCGCTGTGTTGACAACGGTGTAATGATCAGGACCATCATTCCCAGCTGAACACACAACCATCACACCCCTTTGTTCTGCATGAAATGCTCCAATAGCTATTGGATCACTCAAATATTCTGATAGAAATTCTGAGCTAAATCCAATAGAGATTGAGATTATATCTACTCCATCCTTGATAGCATCATCAATAGCCTTCAATAGAGTGCCACCAGAGCAACCTTCTCCTGAGCATGCTTTATAGGCAGCAATCCTAGCAGAAGGCGAACCACCTCTTGCCGTTCCTTTTGCTAAACCATAATAATTAGCATTGTTAACAATCACACCAGCTGCTGTTGATGCAGTGTGAGTTCCGTGTCCAACAGAATCTCTTGGGGAACCTTTGGGATCTTTTTTATTATAGTATCTTGCTCCTATCAATTTTCTGCAGTTGTTTTAAGAAATTTAATTTTAAATAGAACATATAATCAATACGACATACCCCTAACTATGATACATTTTTTTCTGCAACCTGTAATTACTATTTTGATGAAAACGATAAATTTATAAAACAATATCAATCGTCAATAAATTTAATACTACTACTAACTTTCTTAACTTCTGTTATTTAGTCAAGGATATCTTATATTTAGGATTGAGGTATTATAAACTAAAGGTGCAACATGTATAATGCATTGGTAGCTTATAGAAAGTTGCACTTTTCCAATTTTCTTTTTTAATTCCAACCCTAAGGCCATTCATTTGCATGTTTCAGTGAAAAGTGTGATGACCTGTTGCAATTAGATTTCTTGAAATCATGACCCTCCATGCAAACTCCTTTCCATCTTGAAGGAATCTTCCCTATACCCTCATCTTTGAAACTTGGTGACTCTGGCCATATCCCTTGATGCAGAACAGAAATAACCTTAGTACAAATTCAATAATATTCAATCAAATTGTTCATAATATGGAAGAAAATTGTTGCTGCACATTAAGGCTACATTCTGATAACATTTGACATTATTGAATGTTCAAGATATTTACTCTTTAGAAGAATAAAGCTACATACACACTTTTGTCATATTGGGAGGCCAAGAACCAAGGGATAAAGTCCTGTGCAACCCGTCGATCTGGGATTAGTCTCATAGTCGGTCTAAAGGACCTGAATCTATGGTGATACGTTAATGTACTCGTCGGAGAGTCAAAGACTCTAATTACAGTGTATTTCAAAATAAATAATAAACACCCAACAAACTGTACCTCTAAATAGGTGGCTACAACTTAACATTATGTTACCATGTTTTCTAGAAAAAGTTTGTGCCAGTGTATGGATTCTTTGGTAGCTGGGGATTATTTGAGAAAGCAAAGTTAATTTTATTTATTCATTAGCATTATTATAAGGAATTAATGGTGGTTGCTTTTTCTCGCTTCACTAGTTCATTCTAGCTGCTATATATATCTTGGCTCATGCATGTTTCACTTTATACTTTATTCTACATAAATACATACTTATTAAAGTAAACCTATATTATATAATATACGATTTCAAAAAAAAAATAAAATAATATATCAAGATAAGCCAATAATATTAATTGAAGGTATCTGAGTTGGCATAAAGTTGCATGGGAATAGTGTAATAGTTTTTGCATGTTTTCTCTCAGTTAGCATAAAAGTATTTAGGTAGATTATATCCAAAATTTATTCATCATACAAATGCAGTGTGCATTATAATAAAACAAATATTCATGTCAGAATGAAGTCAAAAATTGTTCTGGTAAAGTAACATGCAACAAAAAAAAAAGAAGTAACATTCAACCATAAAGAAGGTAATATTTATATTTTCCTTGGTAGCACTAGTAATACTTTTACTATAAAATTAAGTGTTTTGGCTTTATTAAGTAAGATAATATATAAAACATGTCATATGCAGATCTAGTAATGCTCACATAAACATGCATATTAAAAATTTATGAATTCTCCTGTGTACTTTAGATCGAGCAACTTTTGAGTGAACACAAAGATTTAGGGCCTTTATTTGATTAAATACACATAAAAAGAAAAAAATACGTAATTTTGAAATGATTATAACATCTTCACTTTTTTGTGTTTGTAACTAAATACAAAGTCCAAATTCTTGTGTCCACCCAATAATTATTCCTTTAGATCACATCCTATCTTTGACAAGTGTCTTTGCATTTCTTTTTATTTAATATTGTAAAGTAAAAGTGTATTTATGGATTAAATTAATATAGTAAAAGTGTATTTAACAAATAATGAATAGAGAAATTGCAAATATAAGTGTTGTTAACAAAAAATAAATTAATCTAACTTTAAAGTTTGTAAATAATTCTTTCCGAAAAACCGACAAATGAAAAGTAATGGATAGAGTATGTAAGTGTATATATATTGTTATCACGTACCCGTGTCTATAACACCAATAATGATATCATTTGACGAGTGTTGGTGTTTAAGAATGTCATGAGGTCTCATTCCCAAATCTGACTCTAAGAAATCCCAAGACCTCGTTGTATGCAATTGAAGAATTGGATCTTGGAACACTGATACCACACCATCATTGCCTGTTTACAAACCATGCAACATTGATAGTTATCATAAAAGGGACCGTACAAATACTATTAGAAAAATTATTTAATGGCCCTTGATCAAATTTAAAAAAGTTTAGGTGAATCTAGTCTAAGTCATTCATAAGGTTCCGAGATAGTCTCAACACTCAAATAACACTTATAGGGATTTTGGTCTCAAATATAAAAAAATACTTATAGGTATTTCGGTCTCAAATATAAGTAAAAATTGAAAAGAAAAAAGAAAGTTAATTAGATATATCCACTTTATTTGACCAATTACGGGAATAATCATGTAAAATTCACAAAATGAAGTACTTCAGCTAAAAAATATTGTGAATTTGTAACGTTAGTTCATTTGGATTAACATTAGTTCAAAAATATTGATGATTTTGTAACATCTTAGTAGGGCTTGTAAAATAGGCTATTCGGTTTGCTTCTGGCCAACTCGAATGAGCTTCCAGCTTTACCAAATCAAGTTAAAACACCTATTTTAAATATAAGCTCTAAGAATAAACATTCTCAAACTCGATCTTATGCTGGTTGGAGGCTTGGCGGATTGGCCCTTCATATAATTTTTAATTTAAAATAACTCTTAAATTATATATTGATTTTGACAAATCTTTAAAATTAGATATGATTTTCACGTTTGACATAATTTCACTTCGATGATGATGGTTAATCACTTATCTAACTTGTTTAAATCCAATTTGTCAAACACTGGTTTTCACATTTAAACATATATTTCCATATTGGAAATATTGTCAAACAATAATCCAATTTAATTTAATTAATATAGTTGGGGCTTTCACAAGTGGACAATGAGATTAGACTACTCGGTCTTTAGGTCGGATATCAAGTTTTCAATTAAAATTTTTGAGGGGGGAATTTAACTAAAAACTTCAATGATTTACATAACAAAGTTGAGGAGATATTCAATCTCAATAACGTGGACGTATCTAAACTAATTCATCATGTCATGCAAGTAGCCTGAAGCCTAGCTTGATACTCTTTATCAGGCTGACCTAAAGAGTGTCTAATTAAAATTTAGGGTTAAATTTTAGAAAATTACTGCTAAGGCCTCTTGGATTGTTCATAGGTCTCTTAAAAACCTCAAAATGTTGGTGTTCCATAATTTCGCCGACATAGTTATGGCCTAATCAACAAAATTATGGAACACCATTATGTGATAGGATCGGTGGTTAGGATCCAAAGGGAGCACTATGGAGTTTTTGAGGAGCCCATGAGCAAATTGAGGGACTCATAGAGCAATCTTATAAATTTTATAGAGATTAAACGCTACGACTTTTTATCGGATCAACTGGTTGGATCAATCCAGTTTGCCTGCCAGCTCTACCACTTTGAGTGAAACTATAAACTTTACAAACACAAATGTGTTCTGATATTTTTAAGGGGAGAATATTTTACTTTTAAGCCCATAAATACTAATTTTATATTTAATTTCAAATTTGTAACTAAAATACTAATTTTATCAAAACAATTAATATATACTTCTTTAATATTTCGTTAAAATATCTTCTTTATTTTCACATTTCCTTTTTATTTGTGCATTCTTTTCTCATAAATATGTTTTTTATTTTATTTTTGAATGAATAAATATACTTTTTTATTTAAACAACCATTTCCCTCCAACAATACTTTTTGTTGCTCTTGTACATCTTTTTGATTTTTTTTTATGATAATCTTTTTGGGCAATAATATAGTTTAATTAGGTTGTCAAGCAAAATTATTAATTTATGCAAAGTAGTAGATGATCACTTAACAAGAAAACAAAAACAAGCAGAAAAAATAGTTAAAGAAGTTAGGAATTTGGATATAGCAAAGGTATAGGCTATAATAGCTGAGAAGATGAAATACCAGATAATGCAGAAGCTTCACTCTCAGTAAGCATGGCAGAGAATCCATTAAAGGCATGACTGTAATGGTGGATAAGTGCTATTCTCTCACTTTGTTCACTGTGAAAATTGAAATAAGAGAAGAATTCGTTTTCCATTCCATAAGTGCAATTAATTTCATTCCATAAAAAAAGTTCATTTAATCTAAATATGATTATTATGTATTTATTTTCTTAGCTAGGAATTAAACTATATGAATATAGTGATGGTAGTGACTAGTGAGTAACCTTGGAATGATTGATGATAGTAACTCAAGATGAACTGATTCTGGTATTTGGCTATCTACATCAATGTTGTTTGGTGATGAATTTCCCATATAAACAACATAAGGCTACAAAAAATAGGAGAAGCTTTGGTGATTTTGTCATAAAAAATAATTAAACATAAAGACATAGGGAAAGTGTGTGTAATATGAACCTTAGCAATTTGATCTGAAATTGCTCTACTACTACTACTACATATAAAAAAAGAAGCTAGAAAGAGGATATGAAGGAATTGCAAAAGCCACTCCATTTGAAAATGATGTATCAATTGCTTCTAATGAATAGAGATGCTCATGCAATCTTCCATTTATAGGCTAAGTGTTTGTGTTTTGTTAATAAAATAACAAGGGTGTTGAAGCATGAAACATGTGATGGCCTCTTTGTTGATTCTTTTGCTCCACCACTTATGTTAAACTAATGTTAGTCTTAAATAGATAGACTTACAAAAAATCAAACTATTATATATAATGATTGATTTGGAAACCAATTTAAAGACTAAAAATGTTAGACTATTATATGGTCTCAAATTCATTTAGCGATCACTTTAGAAATAAAATATTTCCTTCTTAAGAAAAAAATACAGATGGTTTGTGGTGGATTTTTTTTTCTCTCATCTACTAACTATTCCAGAAAAATTAATCAGCTGTTTTTTCCAATTTTGCCCTTCTTGGTGGCTTCTAAGGGGCATTTTAGTAATTATGTAATTGATGATTTTTCTTTGTTGACAGGTCATCTTTT
>Ga0228711_1008300_pt1 | contig 14637 bp, 8 predicted proteins | sample MedpolnodulmetaG_2_FD_177996 | JGI IMG/M metagenome (GOLD analysis project Ga0228711, IMG submission 177996) | Root nodule microbial communities from Medicago polymorpha collected in Santa Monica, California, United States - brown nodules | ecosystem: Host-associated > Plants > Roots > Nodule...
TATATATATAAAATAAAAAAAATGAAGGTCTCTCTCTCCATCTCCAAAGGATTGAAAATTGAAATCCCTGGTTCATTCTCAGTTCATAGCAATAACCAAACAAAAAAAAAATGGCAAATGTATTGAAGGGTGGCAGTGCTGTTATGCTCTCATTCTTCTCTTCTTCACGTACCACCACAACACTCTCACGAACAATCACCAATTACTCATTCCTTCCCAAATTCCCTTTTCTCTCACTCTCTTCCTCTTCTCGCCCCAAAACCCCATCTGGGTTCTCTTCATTTTGCACTCTTCATTCTTCTTCTGAGACAGTCACGGAACCCATATCTGTCGAAAACAACGGCGAAAACAATGAGAAGAGTAGTATTAAGGATGCTGCTGGGTTACTTGATATAAGGGTTGGTCAGATTGTGAAAGCATGGAAACATGATGAAGCTGAAAGTCTTTATGTTGAAGAGGTTGATATTGGTGAGCCTGAACCTAGAATTATTTGCAGTGGTCTTGTCAATTATATCCCTCTTGAAAACCTTCAGGTTCCTCTCTTTCTTTCTTTTTCCATTTTCTTTTAAATTGAATCAAATTATACTTTACCCCAATTATTATTTTTTCTCCATTTTATTCCATTTCAATATGAAATAGTATCAATTATGAACCAAGATTGTGTGGTCTAAGTGGTAAATAGTTTGTATATCTTAAGCATGTAGCCGGTGGTTCGATTTCTAACTCATAGGTATATGAAGCACAGACACTCCTCGGATTAGGCATGTCCCGGTTTCGAACACGTGTCGTATCCGACACGACACTGACACTTGTAATTACACTGAATTATGTGATTTTTTCAAATTATTAGGTGTGTTAGAGTGTCAGTGTCGTGTCCGGTGTCTGTGTCCATATCCGTGCTTCATATTGAGGCAACATTGACAATATTGTCCCACATTTTAAATTATATGTATATATTGTGTCTTATAAATTTTAATGGTATACTCCTCGGATTATGTGCATCCTGGTGTCGGATACGTATCATGTCCGACACATATGATTACATTGAAGTATGTTATTTTCTCAAATTATTATCAATGTCTGTGCCTGAGTTTGTGCTTCATAGGTGAAAAGTGAGTGTCAGTCGTGTGTTTTCATCTTGGACCATGTTCTTGCTACATAGTAGTTGGTTCATAATTGGGATTTCATGAAACTCTGGGATAGTTGTTTTGTCGTATCGTATCAATTTGGTAGAACAAAGGTTGGAACAGAGTTGATTTTTGGGTGTGAGAGGGAGATACCGTATTTAGGACTGTTTGTATTGTGTTAACCACATTACAAAAAACTTCGAAAACTGAATCTGAATCTAAGTTCTGTAGTCAGTCTTCACATTGCTCATTCTTCATATGAGACAGAGCGGGTCGGCAATGATTCAAAATCAAAAGTTTTTCTGGGTGATCTCAAACCTTTCGAAGGATTTGATAATATTTTTTTGCTGGTTCAAGAAAGAATAAATTAGGGGGTTTTATAACAGTTTTTAAAATCTCCATGATGACTGTCAAATTCTTGAGTTAACTCGGAGTCTTACGAATTTATGATTCTTGGTATCAAAATAAGTTAACTTGATTGAAAGAATTGTTTCAATGTAAACTCAGGTAGACTCATAAGCTTGAATAGAATTAAGAGTTTGACATTGATTGAACAAGTGTACAAAATTGTTATTTTTCCTGTAGATACAAACAATAACCGTGGTTTAGTGATGCACAAAACATTAACCTCACAGTTGTAACACTGAACCCATATGCAAAGGACGAGGTAAACGATGTTCGTAGTGTCTCAACCATATGTCGCCAACACATACAAAGTCATGAACCAGAAAACATGAACAAATTCATAATTGCAAGTTCTCAATGAACCCAACAAGACAATGAGTTGAATGAAGTGAACCCAACTCTGATGTGTTGAAACCTAGCTCTATTGAGCTGAATCTAGCTCTCCAATGAGATATCAGGTTTTGCGGGTCTATCCTAACGATTTTTGCAGGTCTATTGTTTAAGGCAGAGTGGCCAGCCATATGGTGTCTTTGGTCATATTTGTGTGTTTGAAAAAGAAAATTATAAGATACTCTTGTCTTATTCATGGTTAACTTTTCATACGCAAAAATGGAAATAACTTATCCAAGTTGCTTAATGTATGTGAGTTGATGCTTATTAAAATGTAAGTTTATGAGGAAGACACTTTATGTTTTGCAATTAATGTATTTGTTGAGGTGGTTTTGTTGCCATCATATTTGTATATAACTAATAGTAAGGCACAAATGCAGGGCAAAAAAGTTATTGTTCTTTCGAATCTGAAGCCAAGGAATATGCGTGGCGTCAAGTCTTCAGGAATGTTGATGGCTGCTTCTGATTCAAAGCATGAGAATGTTGAACTACTGTGCCCTCCCGAGGAAGCAACTCCTGGCGAAAGAATATGGTTTGGATCTGAAGATGAAAAGGATAATCAACCTGATGCTGCCAAACCGAATCAGGTAATAACTCCACTTGAATAGTATTACATTCAAAAAAGTTGAATAGTCCACTTGATGATTCAACTGTCAAATTAAAAATTCTTGTTTGAGTAGATCAACTTTACATATTTTCATAAACTTTTAAACTATTTGATACTTCATCAAGAAACATCGGTTGAATGTATGATAAATCTTTTAAAAGTATCAGACTCCATTTACTTTGTGAATTCATTTTCGATAAATTTGTGTTAATTTTACTTGCTAAGGAGATAATAGCCTCTTGAAGTGAACAATTGTGTGAATTTTTTGGAAACAAAGAAAATGCAAATAGAGTTGTTTTCAGTATTTCTAGAAATGTTTCACCTCAAGCTAAATTTCATCTTCTCTTCACCACAATAATTCACTTCATGAATCTCACATCTTGATAGCAAGTTAAAATGAACACATATTTTGAAAATTAAAATAGAAAATGTTTTCACATAGTAAACATAGCTATAAATTTTGACTATAAGATAGCATAGCTATGAATCTTCAATTTATCTAAAACTTTGTGTGCATGAACATTTTTATGATCGAACAGTTTGCTGTTTGGATTGGTATAATTCAATGTCTACTTCATGTTATTTAGCAGAGTTACGATTGCGAGGGTTATTCCTATAGTGACTTGATTCTTATCATGTGTGTGTGTGCCCGCGTGTGTGTGATTGCTTCACATATGGTTAAGTTTGACAGAAAGACTGTTGAGAATGGGGATACTTAGGATTATGTCAAGGAATGACCCAAATTGAAACTAGACTTTAATAATTTGGAGCTCAAAATGTTAAGGAGAAAACGGGAAGCCTATAGATTTCAGACCTTTTTTATGTATTCCCTTGTAACTGCAAAACTACTTTTTTATTAGAGAGTAATAGGGTTACTCATTATACTATTCTAAACTTTGTACATAAGAGAGCGACTTTCGTAGGCATTGGTCACATTGACCACAAGTCTTTGTCTCTTGTTCTTCATCTTTTTCCTTCGATCTTTTGCGTGGTTTATTCCTATCTATTGTCATAACATGCTAATTCATTAGTTATGTCCAACGTGTCTTTTTCCATTTGTAACTTAATTTTTTTTTTTGTAACAATATGCAGATACAAAAGAAAAAGATATGGGAATCGGTGCAGCCTCATCTTAAAACAGATGGTTCTTGTACTGCGATGCTAGGCGAGCATGTTATGCGTACATCTGCAGGTTCAGTAACATGTCAGTCTTTGCAGAATGCAAATATCGCCTGACCTACACTCAGATTCTCACTTTACACATTAGAATAAGCACTACCCATCCGTATGCAATTCTTCTTTTTTAGCTCATACATGAACATTTGTTCTATGTGTACTTTTTTTTTTTAAAAATAATTTTAAATTGTTTTTAAGTAGTTTCGTTTGGAAATAATGATTTCACCGTAGCATAAATATCTTGTCGTGGCGGTAAATGATTTTACACTGATTACCTATGGAATGAAAATATAAATTTATTTTACACACATTCAATCATATATTGTCGTGTAGATATTTTAGTACATAAAACAAGAGATGGATAGACAAACACATGTATATCTTAAACTACTGCCTTTGCTGAATCTTCCTCCTTTGGCCATGATTTATTCCTTGGCGGTGTTGTAGCCTCAATAACATTTTGTCAATAATTTGATCCACAAAGTCAAAATAGGCATCACTCCAGGATCTCTTCATTGCTAAAACAAAATAAGGAACTAGAATGCCTGTTGCAAACCCCAAACCAAGACTCAATAAAAACCAGTTATCATACATTTCATCGTTTTCAGAGTCATGACTAAGGTCATCATGACCTGAGCACTTCACCGGAAGTGGAGGACCACAAAGACTTGGATTCCCAGTAAAAGCTGATGCATCAAAGGTTGTCATTTGGCCTGTGTAAGGAATGGCACCCAGAAGGTTGTTGTGGGACAAGTTTAGGCCCCCCAAAAATGACAAGGAAGGCAAACTTAAAGGAATCTTACCAGAAAGTCGGTTGCTCGAGAGATCAAGAGATTCTAGTTGATGCAGATTTGACATGGTTTCAGGAATTTTGCCAGTTATATGGTTTCCTGACAAGTTGAGAATCATCAAACCAGATAGTTTTGTTATTTCCTTGGGAATATTTCCAATGAAGTTGTTATGAGAAAGGTCTATGCCAGTAACAAGGGAAAGAGTCTTGGTATACTCTACTCTTCGGTCTTTTATATACACATTCAAACTTTCTTTGTAGTAGTGATCTTCAGAATCTCCATACAGTAAGTATTTATTTTTCTTCTGTGCTTGGGCTATAGCTTTCAAATCACCGAAGCTTGTTGGAATACTTCCAGTGAAGTCATTTTTGGAGAGGTCGATAACTTGCAGTGAGCCTAGTTTTGAAAGATTAGGTGGCAATTCACCGGAAAATTCATTAGACCTCAAAACAAGAATTCTTAGAAATGGAAAACCTTCCCCAAACCAAGTTGGAATAATACCAGACAGTCCATTGTTTCCAAGATCCATAGTTTCTAACATTGACAAATTTCTTAAAGATGACGGCAAATCCCCCGAAAAGTGATTGTCATTAAGGTGTAGTGATCTGAGTAGTTTTAACTCACCCAAGGAATCTGGAATTGTCCCAAACAGACTATTATTCCCAAGGTCTAGTACATCCAGTATATAGCAATTTGCAAAGCTGGCAGGGATCCTTCCGGTTAAGTAGTTGCCTGAAAGATTTATCACAGTACAAATTGACATTTCTCCTAGAGACAATGGTATTTCTCCATGGAGTTGATTATGAGAAAGAGATAAAAATCCCACATGATTCATGTATTGACATATGTTCAATGGGATTGTACCAAAAAAGCGATTGTGTGAGAGATCTAGCAGCGCGACTCCAGGTTTTATAACAGGAATCGGTCCATCAAGAAGATTAAAGCTTAGATCAACTCCATCAGAATCAGATCCCACATGCATTGGATTTGGAAGCCAACCCTGTAACTCATTATGTGACATGTTTAAAAATTCTGAGCCGGAGGAAATATCCCAAAACCAGTTTGGTATAAAACCAACAATGCTAGCATTTGAAAAGTCTAAATAAAGGACCTTATTTTGTGATTTAAGCCAAGGTGGAAAAGAGGGTCCCAAAACACATGAACCCATAAGAAGAAGCGATATTTGGAATGGCGGTATCCAATTGGCACTGACATTCATAGTGAGTGAATTGGAAGATAGGATCACAATCTCCAATTTTGTCAACCTTGAAAAATGGTCTTCAGTTACCATTCCTGTCAATTGATTGAAAGAAACATCTAATTGTGACAACTTAGAAAGTTGTCCTATACTATATGGTAGAGTACCATTTAATTTATTCCCTGTAAGTATCAAGTGAGTGAGATTTGGCAGTAACCCTATAGAGACTGGAATTGGACCTTCAAGGAAATTATGTGCAAGAGTGATAACAACTAGATTGTCTAGCTCAACTAACCAATCTGGGATTTTACCATACAACTGGTTGTTTTCCATGATAAAATACATCAAATTAGGAAGAGGTTTTTGAGATGGACATTCATCTATTCCTTGAAGAAACTCAGGTAGAGTTCCTGTCAAATTGTTTGTTGATAAACCAAAAAAATTTAACCTACAGAGTTTACCAATGGAACTAGGAATACCACCCTCAATAGAATTGTAACTGAGGTCAAGGTAAGTGAGAGAAGTCAAGTTTCCAAAGGATGAAGGAAGTGTCCCATGTAGTTTATTTCCTGACAAACCAAGCATTTGTATCTTTCTCCATCCTCTCATGAAGAGTTGAGAACAATTGGCTGTGAGATTTCCATTACCCCCTAAACTCAAAAACTTTAAGTTTGGTAGGTCTCTTAAACCAAGTGGTATTTTTCCATACAAACCACCCCTGCTTATGTCAATATGTGTTAGGGTGCTAATATTTACAACCCAATCAGGTATCTTTGAAACAAAGTTATTAGAACTAAGATCTAAAACAGCAAGTGAAGTAAAATTGAGAGATGTGGGGGATGGAATATGACCAAAAAGTTTGCAAGAAGATAGATGCAATTTCATTAAAGAAGGTAGCTGGTGCAGTGCACTAATCCAATCTGTTCTTGCTACCGATGAAAGGTCGACTCCATCCATGGCAAGATGTTTCAAAGAGACAAGGCCAGCCAACCAGTGTAGATTTTCAACATGCAATCTAAAAGTACTGAGATCAAGAGATTGCAAGTGAGAAAGATTTCCCAAATGGGGTGGAATTAAACCAGCAAAGCCAGCATCTGAAAGGTTCAGATATTGCAAATTTACTAATGATCCTAAAAACTTAGGTATTGGTATTGCTCTGAATGTGTTGAAGCTCAAGTCTAAATGCCTTAGTGATTTGAGTTTCATCAAAGATGGTCTTAGCTCACCGCGTAGGTTCCACATTTCATACTTCTTAGGAGATGAATGATATGGTTTTCGATACGGGTTATGGAGATCAATTGCAACGACCGCACCTGTGATGTTATCGCAGCATATTCCATGCCATTGACAACAATTGTTGTTTCTCCACGACGCGAGACGGTTGTGAGAATCCTCAATCCCATTTTTAAAGTCTATAAGAGCTTCCTGATCAGAAGCCAAGCATTGAATAGCTTGAGTATTGCTGTTAACAGAAATTGCAACTAACAAGCCATAAACTAGTAATATTAACATCCCAACTTGAGACATGTTTCCCATTGAAATTTCTCTCATCCTCTGGCGGTAAACTGATAATTATATGTCAATTATGAAAACCTTGGTCACAATCAGAACCTAGTTTTTCATGCCTATTTATTTTTTGTGTGAAAGGAAATTTGTATTATATTAATAAGAAAAAGGGGCCAACATTTGATCTTTTTTGACCCCTCATGACAACTTGCTTTTTTGTTTTGTTTCCATGCAAGGGGTCACAATCCAAACTATAATAAACGTTCAAAGATATTACAAATGAATATATTAAAAATAACTAGTACAGACCAACATATTAAAAAACAGAATCAAATTATGTGTAGTTTGCCTTTTCCTTGCGAGTATATTTGTTTGGAAGTATGCATTCTGTTACTTTCTGTCCCGAAACATATTTTGACTATTGTTTGTATATTCAAAATAATAAATCTTGAGCAACCTGCAAACATTCAAGTAACATTTAGTCCAAAGCTCAAATCCTTCAAAAAAATTAAAAACTAAAGCATATTCATAAGATCTTAGAATGCAACTTAGGAGGCATCAAAATAAAGATATTAGAATGAACTTAGAATACATTAAGGAACATATGAACAAATCAATGTTGCTTGTTCTTGATTCGATAAAGAAAAATAAAATTGACACAGCTTATGCAGAATGGATTTCAAATAAATTTGAATAACTTTTTAACACTCATAAACAATTATTTAAACATCAAGTGGTTGGAGATTAATATGAGATACAACATGCATAATGTTCATGTGGTGCCAAGTTACCCTATAAGTTACCCTACAACAGTCTCTAAACACACCAAACTAGCCCTAACCTAGTCATTTCTAAGAATGCACAAAGCATGAATTTTTAAATTGAAAAGCAAGAAATAGGAAAGGGGATCAAACCTGTTAACTAAGTTATAGATGATGCAAGTGCAAGGTGAAATTGTATGATAGTGATGAATGCTTGACTTGAATTGACTAGGAATGATTTATTTTTGTTTTAGGGAGATGTGTGTGAGAGAATTGTTTGAGAGAACAAGAAAGAGAGTGGAAGTGTTGTGAAACCGTGAAAAGTGAAAGTGAGTGGGTCAGAGTGGTTAAGAGAAGTTAATGTATTGGGAACCATTATTTTTTTTCTCTGCCAACGCTCAGTACGCTTAAGCGTACCATGGTCGCTTAAGCGTACAGACCACAATTTCCTCATATTTGCTTCATTTTTTACTTTTCAATGTTCATGTTATAATCCTACATGCAAATAAACATAAAAAATAACTTACAAAACTGGGTTGCCTCCCAGCAAGCGCTTGTTTCACATCATAAGCTCGACGCCTTTTTCATGCTATTTTGGATTAGGTTGAGTGTTGGCGATGAATGCTCCTCCTTGTTGGGTGACTTGAGCTAATGTTTGAGCCATTTGCCCCATTTGTGTCTCAAGACCCTTGATGGACGCATCGGTATTCTTTTGATTGGCCATAGACATTTGCATGAATTGGTTCAAAGTTTCATCCGTGCTTTGAGGGCGATTTTGTGGCGGAGGTTGATAGTAGTTGGGCGGTGGTGAATAGTAGCAGTTAGGTGGTGCTCTCCATGGTTGACCATATTGGTTCCCTCTAGGAAAGTTGTTGTTGTTACCTGGATATCTCCCTTGATTGGAATTACCCTGATATTGGCCTTGATTGGGATTTCCCGGACGTTGACCTTGGTTGGCGCTACCGGCTTGTTGATTTGGGTTTTGTTGGTTTCCCACAAAGTTCACCTCTTCTTCGCATGGTGGGGGGCAACACCCGGTGGGATGGTCATCGAAACACAACTCACAAACGTTTACTTGTGAAAAACCTCCTTCTTTTTGGAATTGCTCTAGGATTTGCTTGGGCATGTCTTTCATACCTTTTTGCAACGCCTCTATTTGTTGAGTGAGGAGCTTGTTTTGTGCCAACAACGCATCACTAGACTCCAATTCAAGAATACCGACTTTCCTTTGTGAAGGGCTTCGGTTATGAGATGTTTTAAGGTCGGTGAGTGCCATTTGGTCAATAATCTTCACGGCTTCGAATGGAGTTTTCAACATTAAACCGCCACCGGCGGATGCATCTAACAAAACTTTGGTTTCATTTTTAAGTCCTTAGCGGAAGAGGTGGATTTGCATTTGATTGTCAAAACCATGTTTTGGACAATTTCTCAACAAAGACTTGTAACGATCCCAAGCTTCACAAAGTGATTCATTGGCACCTTGATTAAATGTTGTAACTGCAGTTTTAGCTTCCAAGAGCCTATCCTCCGGGAAAAACTTTTCTTGAAAAGCTTTCTCCAAGGCATTCCAATCGGTCATCACATCGGTTGATTGGTCCAAGTACCATTCTTTAGCTTTCCCAATCAACGAATGAGGGAACAATCTTGCAAACACAGTCTCTTCCTCATCCGCACTAGCTCCAAGTGTACCGGCTAAACCATAGAAAGTTGTGAGATGTTTATAGGGGTCCTCATGATCAAGACCGGAAAATGGATGATGAATCACCAATTGAATCGTTCCCGATTTCATCTCAATTTGCTTTTTATTTTGCCTTCCAATCCGGGCAAGTCTTCTTGGACTAGTCCAACACGGTAGTGCATTTTGAAGTTCTTCATCTTCGAGTTCCATGACTACAACTCTTTCACTTCCCGGAGATAATGGTGCGGAAGAGTGTGGAGATCCCCTAGGAGATTCCCTAGGAATAGAACTGGAAGTAGTGGGAATAGAAACGGAAAATCCCGCTTGTTGAGCCAGTCTAGCTAGTCTCTTTTCTTCCCTTGCTTTAGCGTTATTTCTACGAGCTGTTTTCTCTATTTCTAGATCAAACTGTAATTGTTCTTTGAAACGGTACCTCGCATAAACAAAGTCTAAAGACTATACCAAGTGGTTAGCAACAAAGAGGATAATGAATGATATATGTGTATGTATATGTACAAAAAAGAATTTTGTGCAAAATTGCTTAAAATGACAAAATTGTTTCAATACTTATGATATTATCTCGCTACTCCCCGGCAGCGGCGCCATTTTGATGTAAGATTTTTACATGTCATAAAACTATTTACACGTAAGTATAATAGGATCGTTTCCACAAGGAGTTGCGTATATCTTAAGCATTTTAACGTCATTTTTCATATTAAGTGCTTGGGTATAAATTGTTTGTTTGTGTAAAACTATTGTTCTATTCGACATAAAAGTAAAACAAGAAGAGACAGGGCTATTTCGCCTGGGGTCAGAGACATCAACCAAGCGTAACAGCTGCAATCTCTCGATCAAATAACGGATTCTACCTTTTTAAACGATATTATCACAATCACTCGACAATATCATTCGTGTCCAAATGATATCGTTATTTCTAAGGGATTGTTTAAATGTCGATTTCCCAAACATTTAAACAATCACAAAGTCGATTGGATCGTTTAATCGACGATTTCCCAACCGATTCAAAAACATTAAGTTCTAGATTAAAAGTGATTATCAAATATTAACATCTATGTCTAGAATGATAACTTAAGATAAATTGTTATTCTATTTCTTAAATCCAAAAGTATTTGTCAATATCATTTTGAATCTCAATAAAACATTAAATACAAGAATAACAACAATATTGAATAAATAAGTTAGAACCATATATTAAAAGATCAAGAAATTACATAATAGCTTGTTTGAATACCTCAAAACCCACAAGGATAGATGTAGCTACATATGTCTATGATAGTTTTGCAAAGGATGAAGAAAAGATGAAGATTCAATGCCTAGATCCATGATGTCTCAACAAATCTTGGGTTGAATCTACTCCTAACTACCTTGCTTTGTATTTCTCTCTCTAGAAAATGCTCTATTCTCTCTCTAAAAACCAAAAAATGTCTTAATAAAACAGTAAGTGAATGAGAAAGAGAAGAAAAGCACTTTAAGTTGGGTAGAATTCGTGCCTGCACGCTTAAGCGTACAAGGGTCGCTTAAGCGTGCCTCCTGGAAATCTTCCGTTGGCCAATTAGGAACAACCACATGTACCTTATCCACTTGCATCCTGATGAAGTTCGCTTGAGCGTGTGTGAAGCGTGCAATCAGCGTACAGATCTGAGCTCTCGACATTGTGTACGCTTACGCGTACAATTGGTCGCTTAAGCGTACCAGTTGAATCTTTGATAAGCGAACCACAAGCGTGCTGATAGCGTACAGGAAGGTTGGCTACTAGAACTCGCACAATTAAGCGTGTTGAGGACGCTTAAGCGTGTTCTCTGAATCTTGGAAGCATGCTGATAGCGTACCAATGGCGTACATGAAGTTGCTCTCAACATTGTGTACGCTTAAGCGTGCTGAGGACGCTTAAGCGTAAGAGGGAGGGAATCAGGCATGTAAAACATAAATGGTAAAAGAACACAATTTGGTTGCTTTTCCTTAGATAACTTGCAGAACAAGTCACTAAAATGCCTAGATTAACACATAAAATATGTTACTTTTGAGCACTTATCATACTCTGCCCAGCAACTTTCTGACTAGCTTTCTTCACCAGGGAGCGAATGTGAGACATCTTTCCTGCACAAAGAAACACGGGCAAATCATTGGCAAAAAGTATGAACTAAACAGGGAACAAAGAACAGCGGAATAGACTTACCTAGGAGGGCCATAAGATCACTTGAAAGCACTAAGGAACAGGTATCAATCACACGAGGTATAGTAACCTAGTTCCCTCACGAATCTAATACAGGGTTACCATCCTCAGTTACCACCTCTGATCGAGAGAAAGAGCGCACAAACTCGAGGATTCGAGCAAAACTCGTCTTGTTTCGCTCGGACAAAGCAGTATAACTGTGCCTAAACATCTCGGGCTCGTTCTTGAAGTGATTTTTACTCCAATAGAAGTGGAAGCGGGGAACACGTCTAGACACAACCCCGACATCCTCATGGGGGCGTTTCGTCACCTTCAGAACGCTTTTCAATGCCATTTTAGTTCGCGGCCTAACCAAGAAAAACCTCTTCTGGAACTTCGTGGCCTCACTGTTAAAGATCTCAAACAACGCCTTATGCTGACGAAAGGACACACAGTTGTGCTCGCCATCTTTACCCAATCCTCGCTGAATGGTGAAGATGATAAAGAACAATTCCCTAGTAGCGGGAAGGCGCGGAAAAAAAACACACCAGTTCAAAAGCTATCATATAAGCAAAAGAATCTGGGCGTAGCTGAGAAGGATACAACTTCATCCATTCGAAGACACTCACTTGGAAAGGAGAGAAAGGGAGCTTGAAACCCATTTCCTGAAAGACAGCCTCATACATAGGGATACGATTCACAGAAAATCGTGAACAAATCCTCTCTGAGGTAGTGGGAAGAATAATTACCCAATCTTCTCTCCTCCCAATCAGGCAACGCGGGATTCTCGTCGCCCCATCAGTTGAAAAAAGCGAAACTGCCTCTAGGGTTTCCTTCCCCAACCAAAAATGCTCGTGTAGAGCTTCACTATCCTTGCTCGAATTGCTTACCATGATCAGACCTGAAAAGAAAAAGCAAAGAGACGATCAACCCAAAAAGATCATACTCATCTCTCTTTCAAACCAACAGGTCTGATCATTACAAAAAAGGGGTTTCCCAGAAGACTCTGACGACAGGACAACAATTCGAACGGACAGACAAGCGACCGCAGCAACCATGCACGATAACGACCAGGTGTAACCCTAAAAAAAACTACAGCCTGTCGCCAATGTTTCTCTCTAAACTCATAAAACAGACAGCAAAATTCCTAAGTCTCCCTGCACGCATTGGAAGCCACCGTAACAAACGGCAAAAACCACCGCATTGGAACAACTTCTGCCCTAAAAACATGCATTTCTACGGTTTCTTAAACAGGAAAACTAAAGAAGTCAAGCATGAATAAAGGGAAGAAGGAATATCAAGACATTACTTGTTACGATGGATGAAATCTGGACTTGAAATGGTAAGTTAAAGGTTCGAAAACTGCTTCGTCTCTGAAGGAACTCTCGGAAAATTTCTAAATTTCTGAGATATGAAGTGGTGAAATGTTCCAAACAAGTGTTTGAACTATTTATACTCGCTTCACAAACCTTTCAAAGGTCAAGAAGTTACGATCCAATACAACCCTTCGCATACAACTCCCTACTCAGAGTGGACAACCCACGATCCAGATCCAATCAAATCTTCCATTCAAGGGTCCTAATCTGAGGCAGCGGTTCCTCAAATGTCAAAGTTATATCAACGATACTGATGACACCTTCGAAACACAAACCAAGAATACACTTCAGGCACTAGGTACTCAAGTACCATGCTAGCCTTTACACGCGTCACTCAGAAACCAAAGGTCATGTCTCCTCAAACTTTCCCTCGAGACGTGGGCATTAATTGTGGAATGACAATCGACCAAACTTCTTGACGAGGGAATCTTTCCATCTGGCCGAGAAAAGTCGAGAATCCACCTGCTGAACACAAATCACTCGATTGTCGAACTTACCTGGCTACGGTACGGAAATACTCAGAGAATAGCGAGCGCGTCACTACACACGTTCGCCCAATCCTCTCAACTACCATAGCTGCCCAAGTCGAACAGTTCCCAAATTCAAGGCGTCCTCGCACGTCTCCACAGCTCGACTTCCCAAGAGCAAATCCCTCTTCTTCGACTGTCTACGAGTAGCAAAACACGCTCGTCCTTAAGTCATCACTCTTCATCAAGAGCAACGACTTGGGGGGCTACTGTTCTGGACCGGCCAAAAGGAGATTTGCCCTATCTACTTAGGCCCAATACAATCCAAAGCCCAAATACCACGTTTGGCAACATTACTTGCGGCACACCCCTTCCCTGCGAGGGGGGTGCACGGAGCAAGCGAGACCGGTTCAAACGAACCCCAACGTCTCTTCACACGTTCCCTCAATAATCTCTCTGGCGGTTACACTTCCCACGATTTCGTAACTGCCAAAGCCTGGTGTGCCAGTACAACGGCTCTGCAGCCCTCCACCTTTATATATAGGGGACTCATAGCAGTCCCCAAGGTAGAATTTAACTATTCCTCTAAACCCTCACTCTCTGATCTCTACTTACTTGAGCGTCGGAGTGCCTGCAGGTTCACACACCCCTCCGTTCCAAGAAGCACTCTTGACCGTTCTACCACCACTCAAACCACCGCATTTAAAGCACCGACAGTCACCTTCTGATCATGTACGATCAATTTTCTTTTTGGCAGAAAATAAATCTGTATTTATTTTCACATTTATATTTTCAATATTTTTTTATCTATTTATCATGTTTATATACAATTAAAAAATTTAGAACACTAAACTTTGAAATCTCATTAAATAGTAATTTTTTTCTCACTAAAGTTTGCAACGTAAATATTTTAATATTATTTGTCAAAAAAATTAATATTATGTAGAATAACAAAATACTTTTAGTACAAAAAAAATTACAA